>Ga0302319_10005756_pt1 | contig 24782 bp, 21 predicted proteins | sample Bog_T0_2_FD_203319 | JGI IMG/M metagenome (GOLD analysis project Ga0302319, IMG submission 203319) | Peat permafrost microbial communities from Stordalen Mire near Abisko, Sweden - Bog_T0_2 | ecosystem: Environmental > Terrestrial > Soil > Wetlands > Peat | place: Sweden: Abisko, Stordalen Mire...
TCCTCGTGAATGGGTTCAACGGGCTCGGGCTGCACACGATCCTCAACGTGCCCCGCATGTTCGGGAACACGTTCCGCAATTTCATCTTCGTGCAGGTGGGCTCCGTCGATGCCGGAAACTTCAAGGGTGCCGCGGAGATCGACGATCTTAAGCTGCACACCGAGCAGGAGGCCCAGCGCTACGTCCAGTTCGCCGAGGCGCGGGGATATGGGTCGAAGGCGTTCACGGGAATCGGGTACGATATCACGAGCGAGGTCATGAAGCTTGCGCGCGAGGCCTCAGCGGAGTTCCCGAACCAGGTCTTTTTCGCGGGTCAGCTGCTCTTCACCTACGAGACAAACCTCACCCGCTGGCTTCACAACCACACCGTGTTCACGCTCCAGCGCAGGTTCTTCCTGTCGGGCATGCCCTTCGTGGTGCTGCCGATACGCGTGGACTCCTGAACGGGGACTGCAGCCTCCCTATCCCAGGAGGACCTGCCACTGGTTCTCCCTCGCCGCGCGGGCGGCCTTGAGCGCGCCCATGGCCACGTAGCGCTGGAAGTCCTGTCCGGCGAGGCGGACCCTGGGGGACTCGTAGCCCTCGTCGGCGAGCTTCTTCTGGAGGACCGTGTCGATCCCGCGTATCTGCGAGCCTCCCCCGGTGACGATGATGTTCTGGAGCAAGGTCACCACGGAATCCGAGGACGCCGAAGCGATGAGGGCCGTGAGCGCCGGGTAGATCTTGTCGATCAGCGCGTTGCAGGCGTTGCCGATCGCGTCCCCGAGCTCCAGCGTGCGGCTCTTGCCGCCGATCACGACTTTGACCTCGAGTGGCTTGCGGCTCGGGCCCACATAGGCGTGGGCCTCCTTGATCTCGCGAACGGTGATCAGGGAGAGCCCGTTGTTGGGGTACGTGCGGTTCAGCCCGTCAAAGATGAGGGCGTCGATTGCGTCCCCGGCGAACGGGATGCTGATCTGGTCGTCGCGGGTCGGAAAATAACCCTGCACCAGGCACAGGTCGCTCGTCCCTCCTCCGATGTCGATGAACAGGGAATTGACGACGGGGTCCACGTAGCCCGGCTGCCGGACCCGGGCGTCGTCGCGGTAGCCAAGGGCCGCAAGGAACGGCTCAGGGATGAGGAGGATATGGGAGAAGATGCCCGTGGCGGCCCTGCGGATGGCCTCGCGCGCCTGTTCCCCTGCGTTGGCCGGCACGCCGACGACGGCGCGGATCTCGGAGCGCCCCGACGGGTCCGCGAGCTGGCGCAGGTGAAGCATGAAGTCGCGGGCTGCCTCGGGATGGGAAATGACGCCCTCGGCAAGCGGCACCGCAAGCTCCACGTGGAGCATCTGCCTCAAGGCCTCCTCGCCAAAGAGGACCTTTGCATTGCCGGTGATGATGCCGTCCACGATGCCGTCCTTCACGTAGCCCACAACTGATGGAACGACCTTGCTGACCGTGATATCGGAGGAGCCGGGGCTCCCGGCAAGCACGCAGGACTTGTTGGTGCCGAGGTCGAGCCCCATGAGGAGGCAGGCCGCCTTTGGGCCCGTCGGACGGTTAGCTTGGGCGGAGGGAGCAAGGCTGGGGGCCGCGGGGGCGGGTTTTTCAAGGGTCGCAGTTGTCATGATTGGGAGGATTGGGTTGCGGTTGATCGGAAAGTCAGCGGGCACGCGGGCGATCCTGCGCCAGCATGTCGTCGATGAAGTCAGCGACGGTTCGTGTATCGCCTGCGGGACGCGGTCCATCCTTAAGGCCTTTGTAAATGCCCAAGGTTGAGGGTGATAGCGCTGGCTGCGTAGCGGCCAGGTGATCGGGCAGATAGGGCATGATCGCCTCGGCGAACGCAACCGCGTCCGCCACCCGCTCCCCCTCCTCCTCAAGGAGCCGCTTGAGGATCGAGTCGGCCTCAGGGCCGGAGGGCGTCTGCCCCTTTGCCGCGTCAACAGCCTCCTTAAGCTCGGTGAATTCGATCTGGGTGGCTTCCGTGCCCCGACCCTCAAAGCGCAAAAAGCAGATGCGTCGATAGACCCTGCCCACCCTTATCCAGGGAAGGTCATAGCGGTGGAGGGCTTCTGCCAATGCGCTCAAAGGTGACGCACTGGACAGCCAAGTGCGTCAACGGTTCTCGTTAATCTGCTTACGTCCCGTCTTAATCGAAACGTAGATCTCCTCAACCTTGGACCGGGCCCACGGGTTCTTCCTTAGGAAGGTGAGGCTCGACTTGATGCTGGGATCGAAGAGGAAGCACCTGATGGGCACCCGCCGGCCCATCTCCCTCCAGCCGAAATGCTCCACCAGCTCGGTGAGCAAGCGCTCGAGGGTCACACCGTGGAGGGGGTCGTTGGATTTGTGAAGCGTCACCTCGTGGGACCCTGAAGGGCGGCCGGGCCAAGCTCAAGAGAAGCCGTAGCACCCGTCGTCTTTCGGAGACCCTATTTACGTTTCCAACGTCGCGCGCGCACGGTAGGCTTCTGGGATGCCTGCTACCGCTGCAAAAGAACCGAAGCGACCCCCAGGCGTACTCCGTATCATTGCGGCCGTTAAGCTGGCGAAGGGCGTCGCCCTCGCCGGCGTCGCGCTTGGGCTCTTCAGCATTGTCCACAGGGACCTCGACCAGCTTGCACAGCAGTTCATCGAGTTCATGCGGATCTCGCCCGAGAACCACTATGCGAGGCTCCTTCTCGAGAAGGCCGGGGTGATCGAGCCGCATTCGATCCTGCGGGCCGGGATTGCGACCGCCTTCTATGCGGCGATCCTCCTATCGGAGGGCATCGGCCTTTGGATAGGGGCCTCCTGGGCCGAATATGTGGTCGTGGTGACCACCGGATTCTTTGTGCCGGAGGAGATTCTCTCGATGGTGCACAATCCCAGCCCGGCAAAGGCCCTGATGATCGCCGCAAACGCCGCGATCCTGGGTTACGTCGTCGCCCTGGTCTGGAAGAGGCGCTGGGGCGCGGACGCCAAGAAGGCCTGACGGGCAAGGTGCCCGGGGAGCATCAGGCCGGCTGTCCTGCCTCTGACCGCGGACTTAGCTTTTCGTGCGAAAGCCGCCCATAAAGTAGATGATCAGGCAGATAATGAGGACAAGTCCGAGGCCCCCTCCACCAAACGCGGGACCCCCGAGGTAAAATCCGCCGCCGCCGAAGAGGAGAAGCAGAATGACGATGAGCAATATGAGGTTCATGGACCTAGGGTACCATAGCGACAGAGCGGTCTCTATGGGGCGTTCGCCCCAATCCGCATCCCTGCCCGCGGAACCTGCGTATAAGGTGTAAGATCATGCGGATAACGACCCCGAGACCCGGGCCACCCACCCCTAAACGCGCTTGTAGCGGGCGGGTGCCGAGACCAGCGTGACCTCGTGAGCGCCCCCGCGACTCCCTGGCTGGCCCCAGCCATCCTGAGCCTATTATGTGGGTGCAGCGCGCCCACGGCGACCCGAAGCAGCACGGGCGCGGTGGGAGGGGCAGCGCTAACAGCGGTCTATTCAAGGGCGAGCAAGGACTACGCAAGGGTCCAGAAACCCGACGGCTCATTCCAGCAGGAGGGCTACGTGTTCAAGGAGGGCGGCAACTTCGGCGGACCCAGGGTCGACGCGACCATGGACAAGCTGAACTTTGACGACATCTCAAAAGTGCTCGTGGGCCCGCTCGCCGCGCAGGGCTATGTGCAAAGCGAGGATCCCCGGGCCACGAAGCTGCTGATATTGGTCTATTGGGGGACGACGATCGTGCCCGATGACCTGAACCCGCGCGACCGCCGGGAATCCGCTCAGCTCAATGCCGAGGGGCTGATCGCGGGCGATTCCGTAAAGGGATCCAACGGCGCCGCGGCCGCGGTCAACCAAGAGCATTTGCAATCGCTCATGCAGCAGTCGGCGGCGTTTTCCAACATGGAGGCCTCGCAGGACGCCCAGACCGATGCGGCGAGCGCAAACATCCTGGGATACACGGATGAAATCCTAAGGACGCGGACGCGTGACCCGAGAATGGTCACGTTGAAGGAGGAGATCGAGAGGGACCGGTACTACGTCGTGCTGCTGGCCTACGACTACATGGCGGCCCGCAGGTTTGGCCAGCACGACCTCCTTTGGGAGACACGATTCAGCATCCAGGAGCAGGGCAACGACTTCGAGCAGGCCTTCCCGCTCATGGCCTCGATCGCGGGAAAGTATTTCGGCCAGGAGAGCCACGGCCTGATACACACGAACCTCGGGGAGGGGCACGTGGAGGTGGGCGAACTCAAGTCCCTGGGCACCGTTCCCGACAAATGAACCCCTTGGGCCGCGAATGCTCCCCGACAGGATTTGAGGCACGACACCACCCCGGCGCCATGGGTGCCCTGGCCCTCGGTCTTCTCGTCCTGTGTGGGGCCCCAGCCGTGGCCCGGGCCGACGGGGGAGCCGACGCCGCCGCGGCCGCGGCGCGCGAAAACGCGGTCCGGATGGAGCGCTTCATCGTCTCCGCCACGCGCGTTGAAAGAAATCCCTGGCGCTACGTGGCGCTCCCCGGCTTCGAGGTTCTCACCCGCGCCTCCGATGAGAAGACCACCTGGTGGCTCGACTCGCTCCAGCGGGGAGTGTGGCTTCAGAACGACCTGATGCCGAAGGATTGGCTCCCCGCGCCGCCCGTGCCGTACATGGTGATCATCGATGACGAGAACCTGGACGTGGCCCCGCTGGGCCAGCCGCACTCCCAGCCCATAATCCTGCACGCGCCCGAGGATGCGCTCACGTGGGGCCAGCTTGCCGAGAAGACAAACCTCGCGACGGAGCCGATCGGCGCGTTCGACGAGGACACGACGGCAGTGAATACAAACCTCTATACCGCGGACACCAAGATACTGGCCTACGGCTCCATTAGCCTCGAGCGGCTCCAGCGGTGCTCCCCGCCGCTGCCACGGTGGCTCATGGCGGGACTGCTCGGCAAGAACGCCGGCGTCCTCCGCGAGGGATTCGACCTCTTCACGGACCCGAACCAGGGAGCGTTCAGGTGGACCAAGTCCTGGATCCGCAAGGCCGTGGGGCCCGGAACCCTTTGGATCTCCCTGGACCAGACCCAGGAGCTCATGGACCGCCTGGGAAAGGAGAAATGGCCCAAGATTGAGATGCTCCACCTCGGCAGTCTTTTCTCAGAGGATCCTCCGCCCGAGGAAAGCGTCGCGCTCTGGGAGTCCGAGGCGGCCCTGTTTGTGCGCTGGGGCCTCATGGGCCCCGGACGGGACGAACCGACGCTCTCGCACGCCTTCCTGGAGCTGGTCCGGCGCGCGCGCACCGAGCCCGTCACGGAGCGCGTGTTCACGGAATGCTTCGGGTTTGGCTACGAGGCGATGGAGGGAAAGCTCGATTACTACCTCAGGGAGGTGATCGCCCGCCCCACGACCGTCTACATTGACATGCCCATCACCTTTCCCCGAATCGCCATGAAGGCGGCGACCGCCGACCAGATCGGAAGGATCCTTGGGGATTGGCTCCGGATGCAGGGCGACTCCCTCCGCAACAGCGATCCCTATGTGAGCCGCGAATTCCTTTTTGCCTCGGGCAGGGTACTGGAGCGCGCCTACCGGGACGACAATGGGCTTCCCCCGGACGTGCAGCCACCAACCGGCGCCCCCACGGCCTCCGCAGCTCCCCAGAATTCAGCGCCGGGGGCTCCGGTTGCAATGAAGCCGTTTGTCGTCTCGGCCGACCGCATCCATGATATGTCGCTGCTTGCAGTCTACGGGCTCTACGAGCACGACATGGGCGACGACGCGAAGGCCCGCCAATTCCTGGAGGGGGCGGTCAGGCTCGGGGTCGCGAGGCCACGAGCCCACGTGGTCCTCGCAGAATTGCGCTACCTGGAGTCCGCCAAGAGCCCCCAGGGGGCCCAAGGGGGGATCAGCGCCCAGCAGGCCGCCTTGGTCCTGGAGCCGATCCATTCCGCGCCCCGCACCCCGGAAGTCGCCCACCTGGTCGTGGAGACGTGGAGCCACTGCGACTTGAAGCCGACGAGCGAGGACGTGCCCTTGATCACTGACGGTGTGGCGCATTTCCCCCGGGACACCGACTTGGCCTACAGCTCCGCCTCGATCCTGGCACAGGCAGGCTTTGGCGCCGAGGCGAGCGCGCTCATCGACAAGGGCCTTGTCTTTGTATCCCGCCAGAGCACGAGGGACTATTTCGAGCAGCTTCGCGCAACGCTCGGCAGGCCTCTGGGCGCTGCTGAAAAATAGAGATTTTCCATCCCCGAAACGTCAGGGGAAGTGCCTGAGCACCGCGCGGTAGGCCTCGCCCGGCTCCCTGAACACCTCGGAGGCGCGCGAATGGATATGGAACGGCGCGTTCCGGCCATGGTGCACGAAGACCGTGTGCACGCCCGCGGCGTGCCCCCCGACGACGTCCGCGTCCGCATCGCCCATGAATACGGCCTCCTCCGCCGTCGCCCCCAGCAGGCGGATCGCACGGATGAGGCCGGCGGGATCCGGCTTGTGGCTGGGCAGGTCGTCGCCGCAGATGATCGCTCCAAAAAAGTCCGTGAGCCCATGGACCTCAAGCATCCTCTCCGCCGACCATCGGTCGCGTCCTGTCCAGATTCCCAACCCCGCCCCCTTCGCCTTCAGGGACACCAGCAGCTCCCTCGCTCCACCAAACGGCGGCAGCTTTTCCTCCTGTCCGTGCTCGTGATCCATGAGCCTCTTCCTCGCGGCGGGAAACGATGCCGCCGCAACGGGGCCAAGGAGATTCCGCAGGCAGGTGTCAAGGGGGCCGCCCAGGTGGGAAAGGACCTCCTCGGTCGAGGGACGGGCCCTGAAGGGCTCAACGGCGAAGATGAACGTCTCGACGACAAAGGGCATGCTGTCGACAAGCGTGCCGTCCAGGTCAAAGACCGCGGCGCGTTTCTTGGACACGGTCGGAGGGTTCATTTGCGGCAGCTTGCGCAAGGTGCCGGGGGATGTCGAAGCTCCGTTGGACGGCCAAGACCGAAGGACCGCCGCGAAGGTGAGTCGCAACCGAAAAGTATCTCCTCGCGCGCACGCCGGGACCGACTTAGATTAACCGTGGGAGGGCGCTGAGGCAGGAGCGCTGCTCGCGAGGAAAATGAAGATCCTTCTCATAAGCCCGAAGACCCCAAGCACGTTCTGGAGCTTTGAACATGTCCTGAGGTTCGTCGCCCGGAAGGCGGCCTTTCCCCCGCTTGGCCTGCTGACCGTGGCGGCAATGTTGCCCCGCGACTGGGAGCTCAGGGTTGTGGACCTCAATGTCGAGGAGCTCGACGAATCATCGGTCCTATGGGCCGACTATGTGCTCCTAAGCGCGATGATCGTGCACCAGGATTCTGTCCGGGAAGTCGCGCGCCTGTGCGGGGCTCTCGGACGGCCGATCATCGCGGGCGGCCCCCTCTTCACCACGGGCCATGAGTCCTTCCCGGAGATCCCCCACTTTGTGCTCGGCGAGGCCGAGGGTGTCGTGGAGGAGCTCACGGCCGACATGGCCGAGGGATGCGTTAGGCAGGTCTACAGGGCGGCCGGCTTCCCGAGCCTCGATGCAACCCCCGGGCCGCGCTACGACCTGATAGACCTCAGCCACTACGTCACCCTGGCCGCCCAGTACTCCCGCGGCTGCCCCTTCGACTGCGAGTTCTGCGACATCATCGTGATGAACGGACGGCTCCCGCGCACGAAGGATCCCTCGCAGTTCATCGCTGAGCTGGAGGCAATGCGCCTTCTCGGCTGGAGAAACATGGTCTTTGTCGTGGATGACAACTTTATCGGGAACAAGGCGCGAACCAAGGCGCTCCTGCGGGCCATGATCGAATGGCGGAAGCGCACCCACGCGGAAATGGGGTTCCTCACCGAGGCGTCCATCAACCTGGCCGACGACACCGAGCTCCGCAGCCTGATGGTCGAGGCGGGATTCCGGAAAGTGTTCGTGGGCATAGAGACCCCTTCAAACCAGGCGCTCCAGGAATGCCGCAAGGTGCAGAACACGGATCGGAACCTGGTGGCGGACGTCCGCACGCTCCAGGATTCCGGGCTCGAGGTCATGGGGGGTTTCATCGTCGGGTTCGACAGCGACACCGGGGAGATCTTCAAGCAGCAGTTCGACTTTATCCAGCGCTCGGGCGTGGTCACCGCCATGGTGGGCCTGCTCACCGCGCTGCCGCAGACCCGGCTGCACAAGCGCCTGAAGAGCGAAGGTAGGCTCACCGGGGACACCACCGGCAACAACACGACAGCCTCCGCCCTCAATTTCCGCCCCATCCTGGGGCGGGAGTACCTTGAAAAGGGCTATCGCGAGCTCATGCGGCGCCTCTACGAGCCCGGAAACTATTACCGCCGCATAGGTACGTTCCTAAGAAACTACAGGAGCGGAGGCGACCGCCTGCACCTCTCCTGGGCGGATCTCGTGGCTTTCCTGAAGTCCTTCTGGATCCTCGGGGTGTGGCACAAGGGACGGACAGCCTACTGGCGGTTCCTCGCCGGGCTGGTACTGCGGCACCCGCGAAAATTCCGCGTCGCCATCGAGCTCGCGATAATAGGCCACCATTTCCGCAAGGTGGCCGCCGAGCTCTAACCTGCCCCAAGGAATCCTTTACAACCCTAGTTCGTGGGCGGCGTCACGGGAACCGTCGACGTGGTCTGCTTAAAGGTGTCATCGCGCGTGACCGTCTGCCCGTTGGGGCCGGTCGTGGTCACAGTCCTTGTCCCGACTCCGTTGGCCACCGCGGTGTCCACCGAGCGGTCGATCGTCTTGCCACTGGCCGTCGTAATCACCTGCTTCTTGTCCCAGGTGCCCGGTGCGACCTTCGTGTCGGTGGAGGTATAGGTGCTCTGCTTGCCGTTCGCGTGGGTGATGGTGCCGCTTCCCTGGATCACGCCAGGGGCCGTGCGTTCCTTGGTCCCCTGCCATGTGGTCGTATTGCCGTTCGGGCGAGTCACCGATCCGTTCACCGTGGCCGTCCCGGTGGACCTGTTCCAATTGGTCTGCGACTGGCGGGTCCCTGTACCGCCCGCGACGTTTGTCCAGGTGCCCTGCCGTGTCACGACACCGTTGGCCTTGGTCGTCGTCGACGACGTGGTGCCGGAGCCGCCCTTGCTCGTCGTATAGGTTCCCTCGCGCTTGATCACCTTTTCATCCTCGGCCCTCAGCGGGTTGCACAGGGCAAGGGCGACACAGGCCAAGCCGGCGGAGACCATCATATTGTTTAGGGATGCGATTTTCATACGAATTTGGGGAGAGGTGCCGGGGGGTGTAACTTCGCTATGAGACGTCGGATACAGGGTATCCCGTTACATCGGCGCGCCAATATCTTGCCTTAGGGTATTATTGCTTATGAAGCACCTGGCGTCAGTCGCCCCAACGATGCGCTAAGCTGCTAGCTAATAATAGCTAAAGTAACAACCTGCCCTGCCTGTTAATGGAAAAGCATGGCGGGCGTCACGTCGCCGCCAAACTTGCTGGAGCCATCGGGGAAGAGGATATAGGGCGAACCGCGGCCCGGGATATATTTGAGCGCGAGGGCCTGTTGGTTGAACAGCTGCTTCGCGGCCTCGAGCTTGGACTCATACCCCGGGAAAAGCCCCCCAAGGATGCCCTTCAGATCCTTTGAGTTGTGCGTAAGGAGCGCATCGCGAAACGAGTCCTGTTGGGCAAATACCGTGGCAAACTGCTCCTGGGGCGTTCCACGGACGGAAAGAATGGCCGCGAACACCGCGATCGTGTCCACCGACGTGCCGTAGGTCGCATAAACAAAGATCTTCGGCCCCCTAAGGGACCCTATGTGCGGGTGCGTGAGGGTGTCCTCAAGCAGGTCGAGGCAATGCGAGCACTGGAAACTGACGATCAGGATCGGCGATTGCTTGGCGTCAAAGTCCCCAAGCCAGTTGAAGGCGGCCTTGTCCACGCTCGCAGGGATCGCCGCCGGCGCCGTCTCGCCAGGCGCGGCGGCCTTCGAAGGCTCGCCGGATATCTCGGCCGGGGTTCCCCAGGACTGAGCCCGGGACTTTTCCACCGCCTTGACGGCAAAGAGGAACGGCAGCGCGAGGGCCAGCACAAGCGGGGAGAGCCATGCATGCGCACGGCCCAGCCTCGGGACCGCGAATGCCGCGACCAAGGCCGCCGCAGCGTGGAGCGTGCAGAACGGGCAGAAGCCCTTCAGCACGAAGAATTGGATCACCATCAGGGCCAGCGCGCCGAGGGAAAGCGCCAGGAGCGAACCCAGCTGGACGAGGCCGTGCCAGGGGCGAGAGGCCGGAAACGTGAGCGTCAGCCAAAGGGGGATCGCATAAAGCGGCAGGGGCACGTGGAATAGCGCCCCGTAGTGGGTATTGATGATCCCGTTGCAGCCCGAAAGGGGGCACGGCAGATTGAGCAGCTTAAGGGCCGCCAGGTAGATGCTCGTCAGAAGACCCACCGCCACCAGGGCGGTGGTGACCGAGGAACTGCGCTGGGGAATGGTCGTCACGCGGGATTGCTCCCTTACGTGATGCGCGAGAAGGCGCCCCGAACAAGAAAGAACGCTCACCTCCTGCCCGTCGCCAAGATGGGGACGGCGACCCGGTGGCGCTGCAGACCTCCTGGGAATGCGCGTGCCTAGGATGCTGATAGCCCTACGAAACCCGCGAACACCCTATGGAAACCCGGACCCGCCTCCGATCCGATGGGCGCGGGAGACATCGCTTGCGCCTACTTGACCACGGGCATCTTGATGTCGCCCGAGCTGGAAAGAATGCCAAACCCGTGGAGCAGCCAAAGAACGACCGCGATCACGACAACGATGTTGATGATCGATTTGATCGTCGACTGCATCGGGATATAGCTGTTGATCAGCCAAAGAAGCACTCCGACGACGATCAATGTGAGGACAACTTGAATTAAGGGCATGGGATTCCTTGGCTTGGGATTCTTGCAATCGGGCGCCCCACAGTAGCCGAGGTCGGCGAGCGAAGGTATGGGGTGTTACCCGAATCCAGGACCCCCGCGTATCCCAAGGAGAAACCGGTGGCCTAAACCTTGGCCGCAAGGGCGGCGCTCACCCGGGCCGGCGTCATGGGCAGCTGAAGCAGGCGGACACCCGTGGCATCATACACAGCGTTGGCGATCACCGCCCCCGTAAGGATGATAGCGGGTTCCCCACCCCCCTGCGGGGGCGAGTTGTCGGCTTCCAGGATCACGGTCTCGATCTTTGGCACCTGCGAGAAGCGGGGCAGGTCATAGCTGTCAAAGTTCGTGTCGCGGATCGCCCCGTCCTTGAAGTGGACCTCCTCGGAGAGCGCGTAGCCCAGGCCCATCGTAATGCCACCCTCCATCTGCAGCTTTGCTCCCTGAGGATTGATCACCAGCCCCATCTCCTGCACCCAGAGTGCGCGCTTCACCGTGATCTTCCCAAGCTTTGGGTCCACCTCGACCTCGGCGATAGCGGCCACGTAGCTGCCGGCATCCGCCCCGCATGCGACACCCAGGCCCCGGCCGCTCGGGCCTTTGCCAGGCTTCCACCCCCAATGCTCGGCCGCCGCCCTTAACACCCGCTCAAGGCGGGCGTCCCTCTGCTGGCGGAGCCGAAACTCGATGGGGTCAACCCCCGCGAGTGAGGCCAGCTGGTCGACATGGCATTCGCGTGCGAAGGCGTTGTTGCTCGAGCCCGGGGCCCGCCACGCGCCGACCGCGAACGGATGAATTCCGGGGGGGCCCTGGGACCCGCCCACGGCCCGAGTCCGGTGATCAGCAATGTCGTAGAGGTGGGCCGAAGCCCGGTCGCCCGCAAATCTCACCTCATAGTCCCAGAAGGCGATCCGGCCCTCCTGGTCCAGACCCGAGTCGATGTTTATCACTGAGGCAGGCCGGAACGTGTCGTTATAGAACTCCTCCTCGCGCGACCACATGACCTGCACGGGGCGCCCGGTCGCCTTGGACAGGAGCGCGGCCTCGACCGCCTGCAGGTTAAAGCTCTTGCCCCCGAAGCCGCCGCCAACAAAGGGCGTGATGACCCGCACGTTCGGTATGGGCAGCCCGAGCGCCCGTGCGATCTCCTCGCGGGCTCCGAACGGGTTCTGCGTCGACGCCCAGACCGTAGCCTTTTCCCCCTCGACGTGCGCGAGTGCCGCGTGGGTCTCCATCGCAGCATGGGCGACGTAGGAACCGAGGTACGTCGCGTGAAGCTGCTTCACGGCTAGGGCTCGTCCCGCCGTTAGGTCGCCGCCCTGCGCTACAACCTTGGCCTCCACCTCGACGTTATTCAGGTGCTCGTAGATCGTCGTGTCGTCCAGTCTCGAGGGCGACGGGTCAAACTCGGCTTTGACCTTTCCCAGGGCTTCGGAAGCGGCGTCAGGTAGCTCGTGCAGGACGGCGGTGAGGCCAGGCTGCTGAACCACCACGACACCCTCGATCGCCCGGGCTGCAGCGGTGTCCACCGTCTTGAGCTTTGCCCCGTGCGCCGGCGCACGAAGCACGCTTGCATACAGCATACCCGGCAGGCGCAGGTCCCCGGCGTATTTTGCCTTGCCCGTTACCTTGTCGAGCGCGTCCCTCTTAAGGAGAGGTTTCCCTATGACCCGGAACTGCGGGGGCGCCTTCAGTTCGGGCTTAACCTCAAGGCGCCGCTCTATCCGCTTGCCCTTCGTGAGCTCACCATAGGTGACGCTCACCGTGGGATCTGTCGTGTCGGTGACAACGCCGTCCCGAACGGAAAGCCGGGAGACCGGTACCTTTAGCCTCTCGGACGCAAGGTCGAGCAACACGGCCCTGGCCTCCGCGGCTGCCGCGCGCCAGACAAGCCCAAAGACCCTCGTGGTCAGGGAGCCCCAGGTGCCCTGGTCAAAGGGGCACAGCTCGGTGTCACCCATGATTATGCTCACGGCGTCAACCGAGACATCGAGGTCCTCGGCAAGCATCTGGGGCAGCGACGTGACCGGACCCTGGCCCATCTCGATCTTGCCTGTGAAGCACGTGACGCGACCGTCCTCCCCTATGCTGAGGAACGCGTTGAAATCCCCCTCTGCCTTGGGGCGAACGGTGACCGGATGCGCCGCCTCGTTCTCCTCGGCCCCCGCCATCCGGCCCATGACCACCCAGACCATGAGGCCCGTCCCCAATCCCTTCAGGAACTCGCGGCGTGTCGGGAGATTGGCGTTGGCCCAAGGCCCCGCCACCCGTTGCCTTTGATCCGGCTCTTGGCGCAGGTTCATGACGCGTTCCCCTCCCCCATGGAGGCTGATGCCTCCATGATCGCGTCCACGATCCGCACATGCGCTCCGCAGCGGCAGAGGTTGGCGTCCATCTCCGAAATAACCTCGTCGCGCGTCGGCTTGGGATGCTTCCGCAGAAAATCATAGGCCTGCAGGATCATGCCGGAGGTGCAGAAACCGCACTGCAGGGCGTCGTTCGCAATGAAGGCCTCCTGGATCGGATGGAGCTTTCCGCCGCCTGCCAGGCCCTCGATCGTCACCACGCTCTTTCCATGGACCGACTTGACCAGCAACGAGCAGGACCTGATGGCATGGTGGTCGACGAGGACGGTGCATGCGCCGCACTGATCAATGCCGCAGCCATACTTCGGCCCGGTAAGCCCAAACTCCGTGCGAAGGACCCAGAGCAGATCCCGGTGCCCGTCGGTGCTTATCCGCACCGGCTGACCATTCAGGTTAAATTCAATCGTGTCAGGCATCAGGGGTGTATTCGGGCCCGCTTTTGGGCAGGCGGCCGGGCGCGATCCCAAGCTGCACTCATCCTGATCCATTGTCCATCTGCTACCGACGATCCTGCGCAAGAGGCCCAAAAAAGAAGTTATTGCCGATGCTCCATTAGAATTTCGCGTTCACGATTCCGGCCCGGGCGCAGTTCCGGCAAGTGCGGCTACGCCAATGAACATCGCCCCGATCTCGGCCCCGGTGCGGTAAAGCTGTCCAAGGGCGACGCCGCGGTACGCCTGCCCGTCGGTGGAAACGCGTGGCCTAAGGCTTTGGCGGAGTTGCTCCCGAGCCCGCTCGAGTGCACGCTCCCGATCTGGCTCATGGAGGGCGCGGGCCATTTCCTCGAGCGCCGCCGCCCGATGGAGCTTGAGTTCATGGGCCTCGGGCATGGGCTGGTCGGGATGCGCCTGGAGGATGACCAGGTTCAATGCGCGCGTTACCCTCTGGTTTCCGTTGGCCACCACCGCCAGTTCGCCCATGTTTTCCCGGAAGTTCCTGGGGTCGCCGGACATACGCTGAAGGGAGGAGAAAACCTCGGCACCCGCGGATTCGGCGGACCGCTTGGCGCGGACGACCCCCGCATCGTAGCGCCTTCCCGCGGCAAGCCGCTCCCCGACGATGCGCATATACGCCGCGTTGGCCCTGAGCGCCCGGGCAAGAATGGGCCGGAAACGACCCCTCTCCCAGACCGGCCAGAATGCCACCGCGGCAAGCAGTGCGAGAAGGCCGCCCGCCAGGGTGTCGCCAAAGCGCTCTACCGTTAGCTCAAAGGTGGCGGGCCCGAGGGACTCTGTGAGCACCACGACAAACAGGGTGATAAAGACGACGGCCACCCAGTAGTTCCTGCGCAGGTAGAAGCCAAAACCGAAGGCGCTAAGTGCCGTTGCGGCCATAAGCACGGGGAACGGCAGGCGAAGCCAGAGAACGAGGCTCGCCACGATGCTTCCAGCAAGGGTGCCCATCAGGCGCTGGACGGCCTTCGAGCGCGTGGAGCCGTAATCGGGTTGGAGGACGACCATAAGGGTCAGTGGCAACCAATAGCCGTGCCGAAGTTCGAGGACCTTCATGGCCAAGACGCCCAGGAGAGAGAGAGCCGTGATGCGCGCCGTATAGCGCGCCAACGCGGGATCGACGTGCCAACTCAGGTTGAGAGCAGCAGCCAACGGCCGCAGCCTAAGGTGCGCAAGGTCGAGAAGCTCGAGCGAAAACGCGCCCTGGTCGGAAGCGCGGTCCATCGTCCTGCGCAGGGCCGCGCCCACCTCGGGGAGGTAGGATGACAACTGGTCTGCCGTGGAGTCGAGGGTCGCCCATTGGCCCCGATCCGCCTGCTGCCGAAGGGAGCTGCGCAGGACCCCGAGAAGGTGGTCGAGGCGGCGCAGGCGCACCTCGGCCCGCGCAAGGTTTCCGGGCTGGCGCGACACAACAGCCAAAGCGACCGCACGAGAGAGGTTACCTAGAACCGGCATGACTGCTTCCACAGGGGACAGGACCTCCGCGCCCGGAGGCAGCCCCGCGACCTCCTCCCATGCGGACTGGAAGGCCGAAATCCGCTGCGCGAACCTCGCGGCAGAGTTGTTGAGCGCCTCCAGCCTATCGACTACGGCCCGGTTGCGGCGGGCGCGGGCGCTTCGAAGGATGGTGTTGGCTTTGTCGAGCGCCGTGCGAAGTTCCGCCTCCGGACCTTGCCCGGCAGAGAGTGTGCAGACGCCTGAAACGGCGAGCCAGGTGGTACCGACAGCATGACGCAAGGGGTGCTGGGGGCGAATGGGCCAGAGCACCACATGGAGCGCGGTGCCCCAACAGCCGCCCACCAAGGCCGCAACAGCGTGGCTATGGGCGGCCGCAGGGCCGCCCTTCTCCGCCATCGCAATGAAGCAAAGAAAGCCGGAGGCGATCGCCAGCGAGGGCCCGTAATCGCTGCTCAGGTGGCGCCAGAGCCCCGCGCCCAGCCCAATGACCACCGTCGCCGCAAGGGACGCCGCGAGCGACGGGCCGGCCAGCGCCCCCATCGCAGCGGAACCCGCCAGGATGACGGTCATCGATAGGAGCAGGCTCAACCTGAGCCCATAGGACCCGCGAACGTCGACGTTCGCCACGTTCTGAGCGGCCATCGCCGCAAAGATCATCTCAACGGGGAGACGACCGGTCAGACCAAGAGCGAGCGGCGCCATGAAGGAAGCCATGCAGCGCAGCCCCCGGCCAATGTCCGGGTTGTTGAATTCCTCGGTGAAAAACCGATCGACGAGAGGCAGGGCGGTGTTCCGCGCCCCGCTATTAGGTGTGTCGGTCATCGGTATTCGCGTGGAGACACCAAGCCCAGAAACCCGGTAAACCCATCATTTGGACTCCGCGACCGAACCCAAGAGAATATGACCACAAGGCGCGAACCCTGCCCTCGGGAGCGTCCGACGGGACGCTACATTTCCCACGTTGCATCGGGCACAAGGGACCTGTCCCAGATCGTAGGCCACCCGTTTCAATTCCTGGACAAAATAGGAGCCCCATCCCTGCCGACGGAAACCCTCGGCTACCTCCATGTAGACATCACAAAAGGGGGGGTTGTAGTGGAAGTTGATGCCCCCCGTCGCGATTACTTCCGCCCCGGTCTCGAGCCTCCATCTGCTGCCGCCGTGGCGTCGAACAATGCAGACGCGATCCTCTTCCTCGGTGGTTTCCCGCCGCATCATCCCGCCCTCCTTTGATACTCTGGTGGCAAGCCTGTCCTCGAACACGATCATCTCGCTCACCACGTCGCGGCCGTAGGCGTGCAGCATGATCGTAAGGAGTTCATCGTTTGTTTGCACCTCGAAGTGGCGCGCGCCGCTTGCCGCCAGATACGTTTCGAACAATGCAAACGCCTGGGTGCGGCTCTCCGGCCGAACGTAGAATTCAAAGATCGTCGGTCGCCCGGCCCACGGCCCGGCAACGGCCATCGAGCCGTATCCGACCCCCGTTCCGCCAGAATCAAGCAGGTGGCTCACCGTCCAACCCTCCCGTCGATGAAGGGAATCGTGGACAATTTGGCCCTTTGTCTCCTTTCGGTAGCGTTCGCGCCATATATCGAGGCCTGAACCGGACACGGGCTGCACGGATAGGTTCATGCTCGAAAAACTGTGCCTCGATTCAAGCCGGGGGCGTTCCGCATGAAAAAGCCGCTCAAGAAGCATCCTGGGGACCTGAGCCGAACCCCCTTTTTGCCGCGCTAAATCCGCGACGGCGCACGTGGGGTCTCCGTTTCCGCACCCGCAGCCAATTTCCAGTAGACGTTGTATCGGCTGTAAGGCATTTCCCAGAAAGGGCGCAGGACGATGCCCACGGGGGCCGAAAGGCCGGAAAAGTGGAACTCTAACCGTCGGTCGGCTAGTCGCGTGACGCAGGATTCCAGGGGCGCACTACCCCTAACGAGCACGGGCACGGCTACGGGTGTCGCGTCCAGGTTGGCCCTTTGATTGTTCGTGTAGGGCACCGTGCCGGAGGTAGGCTCGGCACCCAGGTCGCCTGCCAGAACGACGGGGCCAAAAAGGAATGCGACCCGATCGGGAGCGCCAGGCATGGCCTCTGATCGAACGGCCATGGGAATCCTCACCGTGATGCAATCGCCTTTCCTCCACGGGTGTTTCAGCTCGGCGTAGGTCCCGGGAACGCCCGCAACGTGTAAAGGGCTTCCGTTAAGGTCGAAAGCAACCGTCCCCGAGGCCCATCCAGGGCATCTGACCCTGATCACCACCGACCCCACGGGCTCCGAAAGCACCCTAAGACGCACGACCCCGTCGCTCGGATAATCGGTAGTTTGCTCAAGCACGAAGCCCTTCCCAGGCCAAGTAAGCCGCGAAGGAATGAACAGGTTCACGTAAAGGTCGCCCGCGCCGTGAAAATAGATGGCCTTGCCGTATCTCGTGTGGTTCTCAATCCCCGTGCCCACGCAGCACCAGAAGGAGTCGTAGGGCGTGCTAAACGTCCTGAATAGGCCCGGCTCCAGCGACATGAAGTAGGCGAACATGCCGCGCTTTGGCTCCTGCGACGCCAGGATATCGTTGTAGAGGGCCCTTTCGTAATAGTCCGCGCACTCCTCCCTGGGCTCCCATGAGAAAATGTGCTCGGTAAGCTTGAGCATGTTATAGGTATTACAGGTTTCTGCCGAGCAGGCCCCGATATGGCTCGGGGTCTCCTCCTCCTTGAAGAAGTGCTCATCATAGCTGTTACCCCCCATCACGTACGAGTGGTGGTGGACGACCACATCCCAAAAATTCTCGGCTATTCTTCGGGAATCCGCGTCCCCGGTAACCTCATAGGCGCGAGCCTCGCCTATGATCTTCGGTATCTGGGTGTTAGCATGCCTGCCGGGAAGCTCGTCACGGCCGGCCAGCAGAGGGTCGAGGATGGCCCGGTGCCGAAAGCGACGCGCTGTCTCCATATACCGCGGATTACCCGAAAGAGCCGAGAGCTCGGCGAGCACATCCACCACCCCGCCCTGCTCGACCTCGAGCATCGCCTGGAGTTGCCCCGGAGAGAGCCGCGCCGTCATGTCACCAAACCAATCCGCGAGCCTAAGGGCGACGTCCCTTGCCTGGGTATTGCCGGCAAGGATCCATGCGTCCTTTAGCCCGTTCAGAACCTTGTGCTCGGTATACCACGGGGCCCAGGCGCCGCCCACAAATGTCTCGGGATCCTTCATGTTGACTATCCCCTTCCCGAATCCCCGAAGCGTGGCCAATTCCACGGGGGGAAGGGCTCCGACGTAGCCGTCGCCATAGGCCTTCTGGCAGAGCGCAAGCTCGGAGACGATATAGTCGATCCTCTTCAGGAACCGCGGGTCCCTCGTGGTTGCGTACTGCTGCGATGCCGCCGTTAGGAAGTGACCGAGAATATGGCCGCCCACTCCCGTCGACTCCCAGCCCCCATAGCGCGGTGCCTTGGGTGGCAGCCCAGCGTATTGCCGGGTATTATGGAGAAGCCTGTCCGGATCAAGCGATAGCAAGTAGTCGGCGTTCCGCAGCATCGCCTGCCTAAACGGGCCATCAAGGAGCTCAACGTCTTCGAAGCTAAATGCGGTGACTGCCGTGACGGGAGGCGGAGCCGCTGTCTGCGCGCCCACGTCCGCAAACGAGAGCGCCAGCAGTAAAAGGGCCAACAGCTTCATGGGTTCCCGCCAATGGATGCAGTTACGCCCATGAAATGCCAGCTGTTACTCCCGCGCCTGGAAACCCTTACCCTTGGAGTTTGCTTGCATCGGGCTATGGCCCGCGGTGTCAATCTGCAGAAACGGCACCTTGACATCCTCCCGGCCCTGAAGGGCCGGGATTCCGGAGTACCGCAATGCAAAGATCATGGCAGAGCAGGTTGGTTCACGTTTCGCAGGACGCCGCCTTGGGCAACCCGTGTTGCCTTTGGTCTTACGCGTCCTCCACGTGCGGTAACGGCGAGTCCCGCCGCCAGAATATTCCTTGCCGCATTTTCGTCCCGGTCGTGTTCGGTTCCGCATTCCGGGCAAACCCAGGTTCGCACGGAGAGGGGCATGCTCTTGGCTATGTATCCGCATATCGAGCAGCGTTTAGTACTCGGAAAGAATCGGTCGACGAGCCTGAGCTCCTTCGTATACCAGGCGCATTTGTAGGTCAGCATCCGCCTGAAGGCGGACATCCCTGTGTCGGCGATGCTGCGGGCGAGAGCACGACGGCCGAGCATGCCTTTGACATCGAGGTCCTCGATGCAGATCAGGTCGAATCGCCGGACAATGTCGGTCGTAAGCTTGGCAAGGTGGTCCTTCCGGCAGTCGGCGATCCGGGCTTGCAGCGTGGCTACCCGGAGGCGTTGGCGGAGCCAATGCCCACTTCCTTTCTGCCGCCGGGAAAGCGTGCGCTGAAGCCGGGCGAGCCGGTTGAGCCTGGTTCCAAGGTGCAAGGGATTGGGCGCTTTTCCTATAGCGATCAACTATTTGATTCGGTAGAAATTGGACGTCTGGCAATGCTTGAATATTATGCGGGGCCGCGCAGGGTTCACTGCCATCGCGGCGTGTTCCCGAAACCCAACCCCTCCTTTATGTCTAAGCCCATCTGTTATTCCACGAAAGCGTACTCGACCGCCAGTGCCGCTTCCCCGCTCGGCGCGGCAGTCATCGAGCGACGGCTCCCGACCTCAACCGACGTTCAAATCCAGATCCTCTATTGCGGGGTCTGCCACTCCGACCTGCACTTCGCGCGTGATGAATGGCACTTCACCCAATATCCCGCGGTGCCGGGCCATGAGATTGTGGGAAAAGTAACCGCCGTCGGCGGCGGCGTGACCAAATTCAAGGTTGGCGATACTGTCGGCGTAGGCTGCCTCGTCGATTCATGCCGCACCTGCCCCGATTGCCGCGCGGGCCTGGAGCAGTTTTGCGCCGGCATGGTGATGACCTACGGCAGTATAGACAAGCATCTGAACGCCCCGACACTCGGCGGCTACGCGCAGAGCATCGTAGTCACGGAGGATTTCGTGCTCCGGATGCCCGCCAATCTCAATCTCGCCGCCGCCGCGCCGCTGCTGTGCGCGGGCATCACGACCTATTCCCCCATGCGCCGCTGGAAGGTCGGTCCCGGTCAGAAGGTCGGCATCGTGGGTCTCGGCGGCCTCGGCCACATGGGCGTCAAGTTTGCCAAAGCCTTCGGCGCCCACGTCGTGCTTTTCACCACGTCCCCCGGCAAGGTCGCTGACGCCAAGCGCCTCGGAGCCCATGAAGTGGTCGTCTCCAAGGACGAGGCCCAGATGACAGCCCAAGCCAACAGCTTCGATTTCATCCTGGACGCGGTCTCTGCCACCCACGACATCAACTCTTACCTCAATTTGCTGAAGCGTGACGGCAATCTCGTGCTCGTCGGCGCCCCCGAAAAGCCGCTGCCGGTGGCAGCCTTCCCGCTGATTTTCCGTCGCCGTTCCTTCTCCGGTTCACTGATCGGCGGATTACCCGAGACGCAGGAGATGCTGGATTTCTGCGGAAAGCACAACATCACCAGCGACATCGAAATCATCCGGATGGACCAGATAAATGACGCCTACGAGCGCATGCTGAAGAGCGACGTGAAATACCGTTTCGTGATCGACATGGCCTCGTTGGCCTGAAGGCCTGCCTGATGCGCCGCCAGATACAGCGGCCTGCTCTCGTTGTTTTCCTCCGAGGTATCAACGTCGGAGGGCACAGGGCCTTTCGACCAAGTGCGCTCGCAAGAAAAATGGCGGCCTATGATGTTGTGAACGTCGGCGCTGCAGGCACTTTCATTGTTCGAAAGCCCGGCCCTCGCACAAAGTTCCTTGCGGAACTGCGTCGGAAGCTGCCGTTTGAGGCGAAAGTAGCTTTCTGCGACGCCAGAGACCTTTTCCGATTGGAAACAGAGAATCCATTTGGACATGAGCCACCAAGCCAGGATGTTGTTCGATTCGTGAGCATCCTTTCGAAAGCCAACCGTCGTAGGCCTTCACCCCCGATTATCATCCCGCAAAGCGGGGAATCGTTTGTCAGTATTACAGGTTCGAAAGGGCGTATGCTTTTTGGAGTATACCGGCGTCACATGCGAACGATCACCTACCTTGGTATGATTGACGAACTCTTCGGAGCCTTTGCGACAACACGCAGCTGGAGCACGATACTCACGGTGCTACGAATTCTGAAAACAACGGGCCCGTGACTGACGTTTGCGTCGGACTGGGCGCTTGATTTTTTTGCGAGAACGAAGGGGTGCTAAATTCAGATGGAAACGAGGGCTAATCCGTGCACGCATTACAATGGTCAGAGCAGCTTTAACCCGCTGCGCTTAATTCCGTTCTCCCGCTAAACTGCGCCGGTTTTGGGGACGAATTTTTCCAGAGCCGCGCATTCCCTAGGGCCGGGAACTCGTAGCAAACCTGGGAGGGAGGGTTGCCGAGGCCTTGGCATGCCAGCAGGCACGCTAAAAGCAGGCGGCTAACGGACCGCGGCGTCCCAATTCAGGGAATGTCGAATCCCATAATCCGCCATTGCCACGCGGAACCGAGAGATGTTTTATTACGCAAGCCACTCTTTTGCAAATGGAAGCGGTTTTCATTCGCCTTGGTATGCCCGCTGCTAGCTAGCATTGCACCATGTTCTCCGACCTGAGGTTCGCCTTCCGCCAGCTGACGAGGTCGCCAGGCTTCGCTTTCGTCGCCGTCGCCACCCTAGCCATAGGAATCGGCGCGTGCACAGCGATGTTCAGCATCGTAAACGCTGTGCTCCTAAAGGCGCTGCCCTTCCGTGACCCGGGGGATCTGGTCTGGATTGAAAACGTCGGCGGAGGGGGGTTGTCCGGCCGCACAACCCGCGCCGACGTGTTCAGCGGCTGGAGGGACCAGAACCGGAGCTTCAAGTCGCTCGCGGCCTACTTCGCCTTTTTCGACTACGGCCGCATGACGCTGACTGGCTCCGGTAGCCCCGAGAGGCTGAGGGGGGTGGGCGTCTCGGACAACTTCCTGCCGACGCTGGGGATCGCGATGCAGGCAGGAAGGAACTTTACTGCGGAGGAATGTCGTTTCAACGCCCCAGGCGCGGTCATCCTGAGCTACAAGTTCTGGAGGAGCCATTTTGCGGGCGATCCCTCGGTCATCGGGCGCTCAATCACGCTCAACAACACCCCCACGTCGATCGTCGGGGTGCTGCCAGCGAGCTTCGACTTCGCCTCGGTCTTCTCCCCCGGCAACGAGATCGAGCTCATCACGCCGTTCCCGCTCACCACTGAGACCGCAGCCTACGGCAACACGGTGTTCGGCATCGGCCGCCTTAAGCCCGGCGTCAGCGCACGGCAGGCCGAGTCCGAGCTCGCGGTCATCAGCAGGCGTCTCCGCGAAACAACCCTCAAGGACGTCGGCGACTTTGGGGCGATCGTCCATCCGCTGAACGACGCCCTCCGCGGAAAGTTCCGTGCGGCCTTTTTCGTCCTGTCCGGCGCCGTCGCCTGCGTTCTGGCTATCGCCTGCGTTAACCTCTCCAACCTCCTCCTCGCCCGGATCAATATGCGCCGGCAGGAATTCGCGGTGCGCGTCGCGGTCGGCGCGCGCCCTAGGCACCTCGCGCAGCAGACCCTGACCGAGAGCCTGCTCCTTGCCTCCGCCGGATGCGTGGTCGGCGTGCCGATTGCGATGTGGGCCACCGGCTTCCTCGCTAGGCTGCAGACGTTCGGCGTCCCGCTCATGCAGGGCGCGGCCGTGGACCCGCGCGCCCTCGCGGTCACTGTCGGTCTGACCCTTCTCGCGGGTTTCGCCTGCGGGATACTTCCGGCGATGCACCTGACGCACACCCACCGCGCCCAGGGCCTCCAGACGGCGACCCACCAACGGACGGCGGGCAGGTCCACCACCGTTGCCCGCGACGGGCTCATCATCGCGGAGGTTGCCCTCGCGTGCATGCTCCTCGTGGGCGCAGGGCTGCTCCTGAAGAGCTTCAATGAGCTGCTGCAAGTGAACCTGGGCTTCCAGGCTGACCATGCGATGGCCTGGAGGATCGATCCCCCACGCGCATTCAAGAGCTTCGCCGAGTTTGACACCTACATTGACGGCGTCGTGCAGCGGGTCTCCGCGTTGCCCGGGATCACGGACGTGGGCCTTAGCGACACGCTGCCTCTCGGTCGCAACCGCACGTGGGGCGCGGGCGCCGTGGGAGTCCAGTACCCCGAAGGAAAATACCCGTCCGCCGACCCGAGGATCATCGACCGGCGCTACCTGCAGGCGATGGGGATCCCTCTGCTGGAGGGCCGGTTCTTCGACGAGAGGGAGACTGACAAGGGGCCGAAGGCCGTGATCATCAACCGGTCGCTCGCCCACGAGCTCTGGCCGGACCAGAGCGCGATCGGGAGGAAGATCGAGGTCAACGGCGGGTCGACCGTGGTCGGCGTCGTCGCGAACGTCCGCAACAGCTCGCTGGAGCAAAGCGGTGGCAATGAGATGTACCTGGACTTCACGCAAAGCAGCGACTGGAGCGCGATAGAAATGGTTGTCCGTAGCCCGCGGTCGCCGGAATCTCTTGTTCCCGAGGTGCGCTCGGCGCTGGCGGCATTCGACCCCACCATGCCGAACGGGGAGTACTACAGGCTCGAGCGCCTCGTCGACGACGCGGTGGCCCCTCGAAGGTTGATCACGCAGATGCTCGGGTTCTTTTCCGCGCTTGCGCTCGTCCTTGCAGCCCTCGGTCTGTACGGCGTGATCTCCTACTCCGTCGGCCAGCGGACCCAGGAGATCGGGATCCGGATGGCGATCGGCGCTCAGCGAAGGGACGTCCTGCAGCTCGTCCTGTACGGGGGCCTGCGCCTTATCGGCATCGGAGTCGCCATCGGCCTCTGCGGCGCGTTCGTACTCACCCGCGTCCTGCAGGGCCTGCTATTTGGCGTAACCGCCCATGATCCCCTCATCTTCGCAGGGAACGCCGTGCTCCTCTCAGCTGTAGGAGCAGCGGCCTGCGTCGTGCCCTCGCTTCGAGCGACCCGGATCGATCCCATCATCGCTCTCCGATCCGACTAGGGATCTCGCCGGAGCGTGTGCAGGGAGCTCGTCAGCAGCGCGATGTTGCCGGCGCCCAGCTTCTTTCTGAAGGAAGGCTTCATTCCCTTGTTCCGCGAAGGATCTTGTTGGAGATGTAGTGATTTCTGTTCCTTCGAAAACTACCGCCTGTGCATCATCCCTCAGTGCGGCTAACCCCAACCATCAAACGAGTGGCTGGCGGTATGCTCCAAAGCGGAACCTCAAATGCTATAGCAAGGGACTAACCCTTGATCTGATCAGAATTCGACATGCGCACGGACTGCATAGATGGTCACTGGGCCGCGAGCGCGGTTGTAGCCTGGGTTCCATGCGTACTGGAAATCTGGTGAGATCGTTAGCCATTTGAGTACCTGGATGCTGTAATAAGTCTCTAGGATCTCTTCGGGTCCGTAGTTGAGGCCACCATCTCCCAGAATCAACCCTTCTGTGCCGCCGGCCTCGAGGTATGCCTGATGGCTTGGAGCGATACCGTTTAATACGCCTGCGAATCCGAACGTGTCGTCCGTTCGGTTCCAACGGTTACCACTCATGCTTAGTCCAACTGCCAAAGACCTGTCGATCTCAGTGAATGTGAATGACTCCGTGCGACCGTCATCCCAGCTCAGGCG
>Ga0302319_10005760_pt1 | contig 24774 bp, 20 predicted proteins | sample Bog_T0_2_FD_203319 | JGI IMG/M metagenome (GOLD analysis project Ga0302319, IMG submission 203319) | Peat permafrost microbial communities from Stordalen Mire near Abisko, Sweden - Bog_T0_2 | ecosystem: Environmental > Terrestrial > Soil > Wetlands > Peat | place: Sweden: Abisko, Stordalen Mire...
AAAGGACTGTCTTTGTATAGAAATGCACAACTCTTCCGTCGAGAGCGGCATGAGCCCATCATACGTTTGCCGCAGCGCCTCTGCTTAACGCAACCGGCGCAGCGGGGTCGCGACGTCCTGTCGCTCCGTTGATTTCTGAGGGATGGCACAAACCCGTTCGCATCTCCGTGTGCGTCGCCGCGGTGACAGCTCGCGCACTGTTCATGGAAAATTCCCCGTCCAAGCGCCACCTGCGTGCCGTCACCGGTTTGCGCGTGAGGGCCGAGGGGCGCTCGGTTCAAAAAGGCGGCGATATCGACCCAGGTTTGTGCTCCTTGCGGCTCGATCCGCAATAAAACGCCGTGCATGGTGTTGCTGTCGCGTTCGAAACCGGAAAAATTGGCCAGTTGCCGGACGAGATAGGCAAAGCGTTGACCCGCCAAAGCCGGTATCGCATGGATCGGATCGCCTTGCGCCTGGGCGCCGTGACAGCGTGCGCAATATTGGTGAAATTGCGCGGCTCCGCGATCTGGATGAGCATCGAGTGACAGCGCCATTTGAGTCGCTCGATCGACGGCCTCCTCGGAGGCGCGCGCCTCGCCGCTCACCAATACCAACACGGCGGCGGTTGCGGCAAGGACTCTGCACGTCGCACTGATGCCTGCCACCATAATGACAACCTCCGCGAGGATTCACACTTGATTATGGTGCCAAGCGTCGCCGCGAGTTATGAGGGATTATGCGTATGGCACGCGGCGCCCACTCGATGGAGCATGGGCGGAGATCCGGTATTTGCGGTGCTGCCGGTATATGGAGGAAGCCCTATGTTCAAGAATATCTTGGTGCCCACGAGCGGAAGCGACACCGATGACAGCGTGTTCGCAACCGCGCTAGCCGTCGCCCTGCCCTTATCTGCCCATCTGGATTTCTATCATTCGCGTCTGACCTGTTACGAAGCCGCGGCGCGATCACCCCATGTGCAGTTTTGCCTGGGCACGGCGATGACGGATGCGCTCGCGCAGCTGAGCCGACAGGACGAGACTCGCTCCGCGAATGCCGTCGGGCATGTCGATGCGTTCTGCCGCGCCAACGGAGTCGACGTTCGGAGCGCGCCGACGCCGAGTGCCGGCGTGACAGCAAGGTTGACTCAGGAGACAGACCCTACCGAGGCGCGCTTGCTCTTGAACGCACGTCACAGCGATCTGGTCATCCTTGGCCGACCGAGGCATGTGGATCTCATGCCCGCCAATCTCATTGAGACGCTGCTCCTTGGCAGCGGACGGCCCATCATGATCGCCTCCGATTCTCCCCGGCGCACCGTCACCGGCACCGTCGTTGTCGGTTGGAAGGAGACCCCTGAAGCGGCTCGTGCGCTCGGTGCCGCCCTGCCATTGCTCAAGCTCGCGCAGCGGGTTGTGTTGGTCACCGTCAGCGAAGAGCCCGGTGCGCGGCCGCCCGAGCTCAAGCACCTGGCGGATCGACTGGCATGGCATGGTGTCGCCGCAGAATCGTGCGTGGTGACCCATATCTCCAAACCCACCTCTGCGCACCTGCTGCGGGTCGCCGAGGAACTCGGCGCCGACTTATTGGTGGTCGGCGGCTATGGCCGCGGACCGTGGCGCGAAGCCGTGTTTGGCGGAGTCACTCGGGCGCTCATTGAGCACGCGGAATTCGCGGTGTTCATGATGCACTGATGCACATGCCCGGCGATCATATCGACTCGAGATAGGCGACGACCGCTTGCATTTGATCCTTCGTGAGATCTTTGATGACGCCGTGCATGACCGGTGCTGTGCGCAGCACGCTCTGAATCACGAGCAGCTGCTTGAACAAATAGGGTGCATGTTGCCCGGCAAGCCGGGGGAATGCGGCCATTCCCTCGGCATGCGCGCCGTGACAAGACGCGCACGGCGGTATCCCGCGCGCGGGCACCCCTTCCTCGAATAGATGCTTACCCTGGGCAATCAGCGGGGAACTTCCCCCCCGGCCGGACACGGCGGGTTGTGCGGCAAAATAACCCGCTAACGCGCTGATCGTCGCGTCGCTCAGTTGGGAAGCCATCCCCCACATGTATGCCTGCGCGTCCGGATCCGCGCGCGATTGGTCCTTGAAGGCCTTGAGCTGCAATTCCACGTAAGCTGCCTGCTGCGCTGCCAGATTCGGAAAGGTCGGCGACACGCTGTGGCCATTGGCGCCGTGGCAAGTGCCGCAGGTTTCCACCGTCTTGCGCAGTGCCGACTTCTGGGCGTCGGTCATGTTATCCGGCGCGGCCTCTGCGCCGGAGGCGTAACCGCCGTACACAACTAGGCTCATCGCAAGGGCGACACGCTGGAGCGGTTTCATCATCTCTGCCTCCCCAAGTCCGAATTAGAAATTTAGCCACACCAATAAGTACATGGTGTTGTTGTTGCTCGCATTGCGCCCGGAGCCGTCATAATTGGTTCCCAGGCCGTTGAATTTCTGATAACCCGTGTATTGCGCCTGTAGTTTCGTGTTGAGCCACGGCAGGTAATTCACCTCGAGTATGTAGCCGGTGGTGTCGGGACTATTGGTCGCACTGCCCGTGACCGGCGCCGGCGCGTACAGGAGCGAATCGGAACCTCCCGTGGTCGAAAAGTATCCAAGCGTGCCGCCAATTCGCCGCTGGTAGTAATACTCGCCCGTCAATTTGAGCGTCTTGAGATTGTTGCGCGTATTGGCAGCGAAACCGTCGAGGACGCTGGCGTTGAGTGTCTGATGCTCGCTGATGTAGGTCCCCAGGAGAGTGACCAGATGGTCCTCGCCGATGAACTGGTATTGAACGTCTGCAGCGGTGTCCCTGAATTTATCGACGACACCGGCGAGTGCCGTTCCGTTTCCCGGATGCACGTTGGCATCCAGGCCGAAGGCACCTACGGACAAGGAATTGCGGTCCCAGCGTTGCTCGTAGGCCAGTCGCCAATAGGGTGCCGATCCCTGCACCACGTTGGCTTGGGTACTGTCCAAGGGATGAGCACCCCCGGGTATCGCGGAGGTGTAGTCGCTGATCTCAAAGTAAAAATGATCGTCCAACCACACATACACGCCGAGCCCGCCGACGGACTGGCCGAAGCCGCCGGCACCGCTATCTACTTTCGCCGACGTCGACGCCGAGGGGGCGGAGCTGCTGTTCGAGTACGGGAATCCCCAGGCAGGCGTGGTGTTCCAGACGTCTTGCACGGTGGGATTGTTGTTGAGCGTAATTCCCACAATCATGTCGTGACCATTGTCGTTCGTGCCGCCGAACGACCAATGGTGAGCATACCGAATATCCGTATTGTCGAATCCGAAGTGGTCTTCGATTCCATCGTAGGTCAGTTGTATGAACGCACCCAGGCCGTCGGCGATCTTGCCGGCGTAGAACAAGCTCACTTGTTGCGGAAACGCGAGGTCGCCGTCCTTCGCCAGCGCGCCCGTGATCGCGCTGTCGGGTAGTGCGGTACTGGTGTGCGTATAGGATATCTGCGCCATCAAACTGATGGGCGGCAAGGAATTGATCGCCAACGTCTGGCGGGCGGATGTGTCGATTCCGGTGACCTGCTTGATGTTGTCGAGCACGTAGCCGTTCAACTTGAATTCCCGTCCGAAAGGCGTCAGTTCCGGGAACACCGTGTGACAGGCAGCGCATGCCATGCCCGTTTGTCGCGCAAAACTTGGTACCGCCCAACTGTGAGTCGGCACACTGACGCACACTGCCAACACCCACCATTGAAGCAATGGTTTGCAAGACCACAGATGTTGCAGGCGATTCATTGTCGGTCCCCTCATAACTTTCTTTGTAATGCAGAGTTGAGTTGAGTCGGACCGTATACGCCGCGGATACGCTTGTGAATGAGGGTTTCCACGTAGAGTTGCACGGCGAACGCCCGAGAAACACGAGGCCACGGCGCGGGTGCGCGCCAAACGGCAGGATTGTCCTGGCGCTGCGCTAAGAATCATGCACCCCGCAGCTCACGCGTCGAGTCACGCGCCAGGCATTTTTCTCCACACCTTGCACCAACCTGCTGCAGGCACGCTCTTACCGGGGAATAGGACACATCCGCCGCGCACGTCACTCGGCTTCCCGACAAATTGCTCGCAATTGCTGCACTTTTGGGCGGGCGCGTAGCGCGGGTTTGCGGCAGCGTCCACTTTGCTGGAATCATTGTAGAATCCGAGCGTTACTGCCGCCGGGTCCTTCGGATCCAAGGGTAGAAGTTCCGCGGCAGCCGAGGCGGGATTAGCGATCTGTCCGAGTAGCGGAATGATGCTGCCGGCCAGCAGGCCGCCTTTGATTACCGCTCGACGTGTAATTCCATTGCGCATTGAGATACTCCTGATTCGGCGCCAACGATGACGGTAATCGAGACACGTTGGAATGTAATCGGGGGAACTACTTAGATCCGCGTGGCCCTCATGGCGCGCGGGTTCGTCACCGTCTTGCGTTATCTGCGCCGCCTCAGATACGCGTGCCGCCCGTGACTGCAACGACCTCGCCCGTCATGTAGGCGGCACCTGCACAGAGATACACAATCACCTCTGCATAGTCTTCGGTCTTCCCAACGCGTGCCAACGGCACGGTTGCCTTGGCTGCGGCCTCCACGTCGCCGAACGAGCACTCCCAATTCGAATTCACATAGCCCGGTGCAATGCCATTGACCCGCACGGCCGGCGCAAGACCTCGCGCAAGCTCGCGGGTCAATCCCGCCAGTCCCGCTTTCGCCGTCGCATAGGCAGTGCTACTGCCGCCGCCGCCGAACGCAGACACCGATACCGTATTGACCACCGCTCCTTTCGCCTCGGCTAAGGTCGACGCGAGCGTTTTCGTCATCCAGAAGGCGCTCAGCAGATTGATGCGCAGCATCCGGTCCCAAAAATCATCCGTCAATGCGTCGAGATCCGAGGGGGGAATCGGCGTGCGTGTACCCGGCGCGCCCGCATTATTGATGAGATAGTCGAGTCCGCCCAGCAATTCCAATGTCTTGAGGCCCACGGCACGCGCGCTTGCCGACACGCTCAAATCGCCCGGCACGCCCTCGACGCAAAGGCCTTCGCTCTTCAGAGCACCGACCGCGCGAGCTAAAGCGTCGGTCGGCAGGTCGTTCATCGCGACATGGGCACCGCTGCGAGCGAGGCGTTCGGCGGTCGCCAGCCCGATACCCGATGCGCTGCCCGTCACCAGTGCGCGACGCCCATGCAACTTAAATTCGATCAAAGAAGTGGCCATGGATTCTCCTATTGCGGGATAGCGCGGCGAACGACACGATGAATAGTAGCCGCAGTTGAGGACAATGACGCGTCATCCATCCGTAGAGGCCCGCGATGCGCTCGGAGATTACCTATTGCTGCACGCCGGCGGGCGCTTCAGGCTGACCGATCAGCGTGGTGTGCGTCACCGGCGATGCATAGGGCTTGCACGTGAAGATCGATGCATCTTTTTGGAACCAACCCCTTGCTGTCCTTGAAGGCGAGCTGCAATGCTCACCCCTCGGGCTGACGAGCGAGGAAGCGGCACGGCGGCTCGAATCCGTTGGCCTCAATCAAGCCCCTGGCCGGGTAGTCCCTCCGGCCGTGCTGCAATTCTTGGCGCGCTTCAAGAGCCCGCTGGTCCTGCTATTGCTCGTGGCCAGCGCCATCATGGCGTTGACCGGGGATGCGATCGATTGCGGTATCGTGATGTTCATTGTCTTGCTGAGCGTTACGCTCGACTTCGTCCAGGAGCGCCAGGCGGATAAAGCGGTCGATGCCTTGCGACGGTCCATCGCCGTACTCGCGCTGGCGCTGCGAGACGGAATCGCCACGCGGGTGGCTGTCAATACGCTGGTCCCCGGAGACATTGTAACTCTCGCCGCCGGCGACTTGATCCCGGCAGATGGCCGGGTGTTGGCGGCGAAAGATTTTTTCATTAATCAGGCCGCGCTGACCGGCGAGCCTTATCCGGTCGAGAAGCACGGCGGCGAGCTTGCGGCGCCGGTGTCGGATCTCAACGAGGCCAGCAATGCCGTGTTCGCCGGCGGCTCGGTGATCAGCGGATGCGCCACGGTGCTCACCTGTCGAACCGGCGCCATTACTGAATTCGGTCAAATCGCCTCGACTCTCAATAGCCAGCGGCCTCCCACTGCATTCGATCAGGGGATTCGACGCTTTGGACTGCTGATCAGCCGCCTGACCGGGTTGCTGGTGATCATCGTGTTGGTCATCAATTGGTCTTTGCACCGCTCGTTCGTCGAATCGGTGTTGTTCAGCATCGCACTGGCGGTGGGACTCACGCCGGAACTGCTGCCGATGATCATTACCGTGACGTTGTCGCGCGGTGCGGTGCGCATGGCAAAAAAGCAGGTGATCATCAAGCAACTGGAGGCCATTCACAATCTCGGTGGCATGGATGTGCTCTGTACCGACAAGACGGGCACTCTGACGCAGGCGACCATTGAACTCGCGAGCCCAATAGACTGTCACGGCGAGAACAGCGCGCACGTCTTGGCCCTGGCCTACCTCAACAGCCACTTTGAAACGGGTCTGAAGAGTGCCCTGGACGATGCCATCCTTGCGCAAAAAGGCGTCGATGTCGAACGCTGGCGGAAGATTGACGAGGTGCCGTTTGACTTCGAGCGGCGACGCGTGTCGGTGCTCATCGACAACGGAGTCACTCGTCTGTTGGTGGTTAAAGGGGCGCCCGAGGATGTGATGCGAGTGTCCGAGCATTGGAACGATCGGGCAGAGGCGGTCACGGACTTGGATGAACCCGCTCGGGCGCAGCTGCAGCGCCTGCACGATGACCTCGCCAAACAAGGATTTCGATTGTTGGGAATCGGTTACCGGGAAGTTCCCGAGACGCAGGCGCACGTCTCGGTCGACGATGAAACGCGATTGATCTTCGCCGGCTTCGCGACGTTTCTAGATCCCCCGAAGTCCGATGCCGGGCAGGCGTTGACGGCACTACGGCAGAGCGGTGTGACGGTGAAGGTGATTAGCGGCGACAACGAATTCGTCACGCGGCATGTGTGCGAGGCGGTGGGATTGCCGATCCTTGGCGTCATCAACGGACCCGAAGTGGCGCAACTGGACGACTTGGCACTCGGGGCCCGCGCGGAATCGGTCAATCTATTCTGCCGTGTCACCCCTCTGCAGAAGAGCCGCATTATTCGTGCCTTGAAAATGCGCGGCCACACGGTTGGCTACCTGGGTGATGGTATTAACGATGCCCCGTCCTTGTACGTGGCCGATGTGGGTATCTCCGTCGACAGCGCGGTCGACGTCGCGAAGAGCGCGGCCCAGGTAGTCCTGCTGAAGGCGGATCTGAATGTTCTGCATGAGGGCGTCATGGAGGGTCGTCGCACCTTCGGCAACGTCATGAAATACATCCTCATGGCGACCAGTTCCAACTTCGGCAACATGTTCAGCATGGCCGGGGCCGCGTTGATCCTACCCTTCCTCCCAATGCTCCCGGTCCAAATACTCTTGAACAACCTGCTCTACGACGTATCGGAGCTGGCGCTGCCGTTTGACCGTGTGGACCCGCAGGATCTGGCTCGACCGCAGCATTGGGACATGTCGCGGATCCTCAAGTTCATGTGGATCATAGGCCCCGTCAGCTCGGTGTTCGATTTCCTGACCTTCTTCCTGATGCTGGAGCTGTTCAAGGCCGATGAGGCCACATTTCACACCGGTTGGTTCGTCGAATCGATTGCGACCCAGGTGTTGGTGATTTTCGTGATTCGAACCCGCGGCAATCCATTGCGAAGTCGCTGCAGCTCCTGGCTGACCGTCAGTTCGCTCGGTGTCTTGGCGCTGGCAGTCGCGTTGCCTTTCACACCTGCAGCCGCTGCGCTAGGCTTTGTGCCGCTGAGTACGCCGTTTGTCGGGACATTGGCGCTGGTCGTGGTGGCTTATCTGGTCCTCATTCAACTGGTGAAAATGACGTTCATCAAATCGCTCTCGGCGGCGTGAAGCGCGAGTTCGCAAAGAATTCAAATCGAGGTCAAACGACATGCGCGCAATGGTTCTGACGGGTCTTGGAAAGCCCTTGGAATGGCTGGAACTTCCCGACCGGATGCCGGGTCCCGATGAGATCCGCGTGAAGGTGGGCGCTTGCGGCGTGTGCCGTACCGACTTACACGTGGTGGACGGAGAATTGTCCGATCCGACGCTGCCGATCATACCGGGTCATGAGATCGTAGGCCGCATTGATGCCGTGGGTGCAAACGTCGGCACCTCACTGAAGATCGGCGATCGTGTCGGCATCCCCTGGCTCGCGCACACCTGCGGAGTGTGCAGCTATTGTCTCCATGGTCACGAGAACTTGTGCGACCGGCCGCAGTTCACCGGCTATTCGCGCGACGGCGGCTTTGCGACTTCCGTCGTCGCCAATGCACGCTATGCTTTTCCCTTACCCGAGAACTATTCGGACGCGTCGTTGGCGCCGCTGTTGTGTGCAGGACTTATCGGGTGGAGATCCTTGGTCCGTGCCGGAAGCGCGCAACATATCGGGTTGTACGGGTTTGGGGCCGCGGCCCACCTGATGACCCAGATCGCACGATGGCAGGGGCGCACGATCTATGCCATGACCCGCCCCGGCGACACGTCAAGTCAGTCCTTTGCCCGATCCTTGGGGGCCGTCTGGGCCGGCGACTCCACGGAATTGCCGCCCCGAAAGCTCGACGCTGCCATCGTGTTCGCACCGGACGGCAATCTCATACCTCAGGCGCTTCGCGCCCTACGCAAGGGCGGTCGTGTGGTGTGCGCCGGCATCCACATGAGCACGATCCCCGCTTTTTCCTATGATTTGCTTTGGCACGAGCGTGAAATTGTCTCGGTGGCCAACCTCACCCGCCAGGATGGAATCGATTTCTTAAGCTCCGTGCCTCATTGGCATATCGTGACTCAAACGACGCTCTACCCGCTGCAGCGCGCCAATGAGGCACTGGGCGATCTGCGCGCCGGTCGTTTTGAGGGGGCCGCGGTGCTGATGCCTTAGGGCCCGGCGAGCGTGCGCACTACGTGTTGCCCACTCTGGCGGTGGATATCCACACTATTACGAATATTCACTCTCAAACACGATGCCACTTTAGCTCAAGCGAGGCCTCTCATGCAGAACGACACGACCTCGTGGCTTATCGATGGCCGCATGGTCACGATTTGCGCCATTCAGCCGTCCGACACCACCTTGGAAGCGGACTTCATTCGCGATCTGTCGGCGTTGACAAAGCATTATCGGTTGTTCGGCGCGGTCAAGGCATCGCCCGCCGCCGACGTGAGTCGGCGTTGCAGAGTCGACGGCTTTCAGTCGATGGCGATTCTCGCAACCGTCCAAGATGGCGGGCGGGAGGTCGACATTGGCGTTTGTCGTTACGCTCCCACAGCGAAGGCTTACGCGCGCGAGATTGCCGTCACCATTGCCGATGATTGGCAGCATTCCGAACTTGCGCAAATCCTGGTGCAGCATTTGATCGAGTGGGCGAGACGCAACGGCGTTCGCGAGCTCTATGTGGAACTCAGCGATAATCAAACCATGAGCCACTTCGCCCGGACGATTGACATGAGCGCGGCGCGTAACCCCGAGGACGCCACGCAAGCTATTTACTCGCTTTCGCCTTAGCTTGCGCAGCGGATGATCGCGGTGCGACAAGGCCTATCCTCACGACGCAGAGTCGCCCGACAATGACACAGAGTCTCGCAACACAGCTCATCATCGCCACCGCCATGGTTGCATTGACCGTGATAACCCATCTTCTGGGTCTGAGCGTTCTGATCGCCGCCACCCACCGTCATTCCGGTCGTCTGCAGAAGGATCGGGCGTTCACGCTGCAGGTGCTGGTTCTGGTCGGCGTGTCTTTCGGACTGTTTGTTCTGCACGGCGTCGAGATTTGGATGTATGCGACGCTGTATTACGCGGTGGGCGCCATTCACTCACTCGAGGATGCACTTTATTTCTCGACCGCGACCTATTCCACCATCGGCTATGGCGAATTATCGTTGTCGAGGAGCTGGCGCATTCTCGGTGCGATTGAGGGCGCCAATGGCGTCATCTTGCTGGGCTGGTCGACGGCATTCTTCATATCCATCGTCGGTCGCATTCGAGCCCTTGAACATGACTGGTCCGGCGCTTTCGGGGGCAGGCGGGAGCCCAAAGCGCGTCCCTTAAGCGAGGGTCCGGAGGTGGCTTAGCCCTGTTTGCTCCCGCCCAGCAACCAGTACATCGGGCAAAATCCGAGCACACCCCTCATTACAAAGCCAAATGAAACGAGCAGCAGCCACCAGGCTTGGGCTGGATTGAGAAGAACCTCCCATCCCACAGCCACGCCAATGATGATCCGAATCAGTTGGTCATAGGGACCCACGTTGCTGTGCATATTGATACGCTCCTCTTTCCAACACCATAAAGGAGCGATACGAGGGTGCCCATTCGGGAACCTACCTACATCAATTCGGGCGCTAAGATTTTCTCATGGCGAGTTCGATCTCGGCCAACAGATCGGTGACATCGCCTTCGCCGTCCGACTCGTCGATGACCAAGGCGCCCTGATCATCGGTGGTAAGGTGCAAGAGCTCCGAGCCAGGGTGATTGAAGTTGGCGAGTATTGCCGCCTGTTTTTGGAACTCGCGCAGCAATCGCCGACTCTGCTCTTCGAGTCGTTTGTGTGCAAGCGCGCGCTCGATGGTGAAAATCAAATCGGTTGGATTGCAGGGCTTTAGGAAGAATCGATACACCTCGCCCTCGTTAATCGCCCGCACCGCCGCATCCAGGTTTGCTTGTCCGGAGAGTATCATTCGAATCGTGTGCGGGTACTTATTGCGCACCCATGATAGAAACTTTGATCCGGGCATGCCGGGCATTTGCTCATCGGACACGACGACATCGACGTGTTGTCGATCGAGGATCTGCTGCGCCGCCGCGCCTGACGTGGCACTTAGCAACTCATAGGGCTGGCGGCGAAAGGATCGCTGCAGTGCCTGCGTGACTTGCGGCTCGTCATCTACCAACAAAATGGTGGCGGTCTTGGTGGTCATTGGGCTCTCTTTGCTGCGTTATCGATCAGACGAGTACTCGCACGCGACACGGTTCGCTGACGCCCACACCTTCCGCGAAGCTCGCCAATTTCACCATCAGGGTGCGCGTCACCTCGTGGCCCGCGGATACCAGGCGGATGCCCTTCAAGCTCAGAAGATCCTCATCGAGGATCATGCCCGGCACGAGCTCCTTGACGCGAACCTGTCGAATGGTGAATTCCTGGCTTACCGGCTTCAGAGACAGGAGGGCTTTGAGCACGGGCTCCGGGAACCCGAGCTTCATTGCCCGAAATTTCGCCACCGCCGCCTCGCGACTCATTCGCTGCCCAATCACCCGATCGAATTCCACCGCAGCGCGCAACAACAATTCACCCGTGGCGCGCACGTCCCAAAGAGAAACATTCTGGTCTTTGCCGGCAAAACCGGTCGGGCCGAACTGCGCCGTTACGATGGCCGCAATGTCTTGAAGGCGCGGAATAGTCGTCAAAAGCTTTCCGGCGATTCCAGGGTGCGATTCGAAGAGGCGCCGCTCCTCATCATTCATGGCTTCCGCTGCATCCGCCTTGATCAATATTTCTTTGGGCAGCGTCGCGCACCCAATTTGCGACAAATACGCGGCCGTGCCCCACTCCCACGCGATCGGCAGCCCGAGCAGGGTGGCCAGTTCAATCACGTAGCGCTGCAGGCGCGAGGCTCTACTCGAGGACGAAGGGCTCACCATGCCCAGAATCTCGATCAGCATCTTGATCGACCCGCTGAGCGTTTGTTCGAGCAGTACCTTCTCCGCCGTGAGCAATCGACGTTGCTTGAGGCCATCCTTGACGGCGGCAAGGAGCTTCTCCGGCGGACAGGGCTTACACAAGAAGCGATAAATGTGGCCGTCGTTGACCGCCGCAAGGGTCGATTGAAAGTCCGACTGGCCGCTCAAGATCATTCTTACGGTGTCCGGTGCATAATCGCGTGCCTTTGCCAGGAACTGCGCGCCGTTCATGTTCGGCATGCGCATATCGGAGACGATCAGTGCGAAGGGTCCTGCCTCCTTCAGCAGGCGTAGGCCCTCGGCGCCACCCAGTGCGATATGAATCTCCAGATGTTGATGCAACGATCGCTTGATCGCTTCCAACACTTGGGGTTCATCGTCGACGAACAGGATCCGCTCGCTCGACAGGTCTTCCTCCGCCGTTGGATTGGGTGCCGGGGCGGTCGCAGATTCGCTCACGACGCCTCCCGATCGACGTTGAGGGCTCCCGCCCCCGCCACCCATTGCGGCAAGCGGTCCGAAAGCTGCAACGACTCCAAAAGCCCCGCTTCAATCCCCAGTTCCTCGGCAGTCGGGGAACCCTCGCCTTGCCATTGCACCAGCCGATCGGCGATGTGTACCAGAACGGTCAAATCTAGACCGGGATCAGCTCTTAAGTGTGGCGTGTGATGTTGTGCCACCGCCGAGACGATGTGGCTCGGAAAGGCCCACAAACCCAACAAATAGCCACCCGCTTCGGCGTGATGCGCCGTCACCTCTGTGGCGTCTTCGCCGCTCGCTGTGTCGTCCGGGACTGCCAGCACCAAGCGGCCGATGTCATGCAGCATGCCCGACAGAAACGCCTCTTCGACGCGTAGCACCGGCAGTTGCTGCTTGAGCGCAATGGCCTTCGCCGTCATCGCCGTCTTCAGGCTGTGCTGCCAGAGTGCTTCGGTGGCGCTCGATCCAGTTTGAAACAATCCATGTCCGAGCGCGAGTGCGCTGAGCGTGTCAAATCCTAAGAAAGCCACTGCACGATCGACGCTCGAGATCTGGCGGCGCGCCCCGAAAAACGCAGAATTGACCAGCTTCATGACATTTGCGGTCATGGCCACATCGCGAGTGATGATGCGCGCCGCATCGGCGACCGTCGCGTTCGGTTCTCGTAAGCAGGTTGAAATCTCTTGGAACGCCTTCGGAAAACTCGGCAGAGTCCCCACGTTGCCGACCCGTTGAGCGGTCTCGCTGCTTGAGAGCAAGCGCCTCATGAGCTGCGTTTGGGCGATCGCGGTCTTCAAGGACTGCCTTTCGCCGGGCTTCGCAATATATTGGTGCGCGGTACCCACCAAGCGCATGATGGCACCCGGCTCAGCGTAACCCGACAACACCAGACGCACGGTCTGGGGATACAGATTTTTAACCTCAGCGAGCAGCTGCCAGCCATCCATCCCCGGCATGCGCATGTCGCTGACGATCACATCGGCCGGGGTCTTGGCAAGGCTTTGCAGCGCCGCGGAGCCGCTGCTCACGAACTCCATGCTCCATTCATTTCTCATGCAATGCAGCGCCCGCGTCATCGCCTGCAAGACATTCACATCATCATCGACGAACAGGATACGGATCATGCGGGCGGCCGGTTACGCAAACTTACGCCGCCACCGACGCAGCATCGAGATCGTCGCTGTGCGCGCCGACGGGAAGCCGTATGAAAAACGTCGTCCCCTTGCCGCACTCGGTTTCAAAGCGCAGCGTCCCGCCGTGCTTGTTGACGATGACGCTTCTCGCAATCGCAAGCCCCTGTCCGGTTCCCTTGCCGATCTCCTTGGTCGTAAAGAACGGGTCGAAGACGCGCTGCCGTGCCGCCTCAGGAATCCCGGTGCCGCTATCGCCGATTGCGATCTCAACCTCATTTCCATCGAGCCGGGTGCGCACTGTGAGCTTGCCCATGGCGCCGGAGTCCTTGATGACATCGCCGATCGCATGAGCGGCGTTCACCAGCAAATTGAGGATCACCTGATTGACTTCACCGAGATAGCATTGAACCGGCGGCAGGTCTCCGAAATCGGTCTCGACATCGGCGACGTACTTGTATTCGTTTCGGGCAATGATGAGTGTGCTCTGGATGGCGTGATTCAAATCCGCGGAACTCATTTCCGTCTGGTCCGGATGAGCAAATTCCTTCATCGAACGCACGATCGTCGCGATGCGTTCGAGCCCCTCCATCGCCCCAACAATCGCCGGCGGTACGTTTTGCATGGCGTAGTCGAGATCCGCGGCGCTTTCCGCCGCTGCCACGCTGCTCGCCGGCTCCGCCACGTCTCCGCCTGATTGTACGGCGTCTCTGAGTCCTCGATAGGCGCTGATGACTTTGGTCATGCCGCTGATTGAGTCGCTCACGAACCCGATGTTGTCCATGACGAATTGCACCGGCGTATTGATTTCGTGGGCGACGCCCGACGCCAGGCGCCCGACGGATTCGAGCTTCTGGGCCGCCGCGAGTTCGCGCTCCAGCCGTCGCATTTCGGTCACATCTAAAATCAAGCCGCGTAGGCTTTTTTCCCCATGTACCGTCTCGCACGTGCCCATCCAGCGCACTTCCGCGCGTTGTCCATTCGAGCGATTGAGCGTGCTTAGGAATTCAAAAGGACCGGCCGAGCACTCGTCGAACCGCTGCCGTGTTTCCGGATTACTGTCGCGCGGAATCACCCGTTCCAGAGCACCCGGTTGCCGCCATTGTTCCTGCGGAACGTCGAAATTAACGATGCCTTGGGCGCCGATGTATGGAAAGAACCCCCGCGTCACATTCAAAGTAAATGGGATGGCTTTAGTGCTTTCCGCGATCAGCTTGAACATCTCGCGACTTTGCTCCAGCGCTTGAGTGCGCTCCGACACCAGCCCCTCGAGGCGTTCGCGCTCCGTCTCGACCTGTCGGTTATGCACGGCGGACATGCGATTGAGTTCATCCACCATGGCGTTAAAGGCATGGGCTAGCGCGCCGACCTCATCCTTCCCAGAGTCATCGAGGGCGGCGTGCGTCAAATCGCCTGCTGCCATGCGGTTCGCCGCAATCGCGATCGTCCCCAATCGGTTGGCGATGCGGCGCGAAGTTCGCGCCGCCAGCACGAGTGCACAGAGAACCACGGCGACGGCAATGCCGGCGGCAAACCACGCATGGCGGCGCTCGGCCTCGATAATCGCCTTTGAGGTGAGGCTGACGTACAAGCGGCCGCCGCGAATCTCGCGCGACTTGATCTCCGCCACCGCAATGGCGTGGCCCGGCGCCGGTGCAAGGTCTGCGTTGATCGACGCCAGCGTGCTCGGTCGATTGCCGCGCCCCTCGAGCATCTCACCCTGCTCGTTATAGACTCCGAGACCATCGACGTCGCGGTCGTCCATGAGCGACTCGAACACTTCGCGGGCGGTCAGATGATCGTCAAATGCCAGTGCCGGTGCCAATTGGCGTTGCAGCAACCGCGCGTATTGCACTGCTTTCTGGCGCAGTCCGTCATTCATCTCATGGCGGGTTGCCGAGGCCAGTGTGAGCGCCGTGATGGCGGTCGTGGCGATCGACAAGGTCGCAAACACGGCCATCAGCTGATGGCGCAGCGGAAGCTTGTGTAGTGCTCCAGACAGCTTCATGGTCGCTTGGCATCGGGCAATTGCGGTGCAGCGATATAGTCGTGTGGAATTTCCCCGGTCAATGACCCGAGCCACGCGGCAATAGAAAGCGCCTCTTGCTCGGTCAAATCGACGCCCAACTGATGGCGGGCCATCATCCTTACCGCCGTATCGAGCGAAGCAGCCGAGCCATCGTGAAAGTACGGTGCGGTTTGCGCCGAATTGCGCAAGCTCGGCACCTTGAACACCATGTCATCGGCGGGATTGTGGGTTACTTCGCGCCGACCATGATCGCTCTGGTTGGGCCACGGCACGAAGACGCCGAGCTTCTCGAACATCGTGCCGCCGACGTACGCTCCGGTATGGCAGACCATGCAGCCTAGATTTGCGAATAATTTTGCGCCCTCCTTCTCTGGCTGGCTCAGTGCCTGCGTATCCCCTTCGAGATATCGATCCCAGCGGGCGGGCGTGACCAGTCCACGCTCGAATTCGGCAATCGCCACGGCCACATTGCCGACGCGGACGGGCTCTGCGTCGAGTGGAAAGGCCCGTGCGAAGAGCTCCCGATAGCTCGGAATGGTCGTCAGCACTTGCTTGACGGCGGCCTCGTCCATGCCCATTTCGGTGGCACTGCCGATCGGTCCCAATGCCTGCTCGGTGAGATTCGCCGCCCGCCCGTCCCAGAACTGTCTGAAGTGACCCGCGCTGTTGTACACGGAAGGCGCGTTGCGGCGTCCGAGCTTGCCGTCGACTCCGACCGAGAAGCGGGCATGCGTCACACCATACTGCGCAAGCGGATGGCAGGTATTGCACGATATCGTGCCGGTGCGCGACAGCAGAGGTTCGAAGTACAGAATCCGGCCAAGGCGGATCAAATCTGAATTGAGTCCGCCCGAAGACTTGGGCAGCGGAGAGAAGCGCCGCAGCAACCGCGGACTGAGTTCCGCATCGATCTTTTCGCCAACCGCGGTTGGCGAGATCGCGGCATCCGCAATGGCCTGCAACCGTGTGACCGTCGATTGGCGCTCGCACGCAGATGCCAACAGCAGCGCACCCCCGAATAGGCATATCAGCGCGGCTCGTCCATTGAGTGCGTTCATCGTCCCACTATGGCGGCCTCGGAACTATTTCCTTGAGCCAATGCGGCGCTGCGATTTGCAATACAAAGTCGATACTCCGTGCGTCATACGGTAACCGGTAGGAAATCGTCGAATTACCGGGGGTGTGCGAACACGCGGGCGATGACGTACGCCACTTGCAGACTTGCAGTTGTTGCGTTGCGACTAAACAAAACATGCTGAACGAGCCACAACGAGCGAGAATAATAAGCTCAGGCGCGACCCCGACGACACGCTTGCAGGGTCGATCGATAGGACGGTTTAAGCGATCACCACTGCACAGGAAGTGCCGAGATGAAGAACTTGGTTTCCGTCGAAGAACTTCGACAACTGAACGAGTCGCTCGAACTCGGCATCGCCGAACGCACCGCCGAGTTAACCGCCGTCAACCACCGTCTCTCGGCGGAGGTCGGCAAGCGCCAACAGGCCGATGAGTTGCTCACGCTGACGCTCGCGAACATCCAGGACGGTGTGATCGTCACCAATGCCGAGGGTGCCATCCTATTCGTCAATGACGCGGCGGCGCACATGATTGGTCGCGACGCAACGGAAGTGATGAACTCCCCCGTATCTTCGGTGCTCGACATCATCCATGCGACCAGCGGTGCCCGGGTTGAGACCATCGAGGCACTGGCGGCTTCGGCTCAGGGCACGAGCAACGACGATTTGCTGCTGATTGGCCCCGGCGACCGTGAGATCCCGGTCGAATTGCGCCGCTCTGCGCTGCAAAGCGATTCGGCAAGTATTCGTGGAATGCTCTACACGCTGCGCGATTCGACGCAACAGCAGCGCGCCGCGGACGCTCAGCTGCGCATGGCCGCGCTTGTTGAATCTGCCGAGGATGCAATCATCACCAAGAGCCTCGATGGCATCGTGCGCAGCTGGAATCCGGCGGCCGAACGATTGCTCGAGTACCGCGCCGATGAAATCATCGGCCAACCCATCGCCCGGCTCGTTCCCGACGATCGTCAGAACGAGGAATCCTTGATTCTCGCGAGAATGAGGCGTGGCGAATCGGTCGCTCATTTCGAAACGGTGCGGCGCCGCAAAAGCGGTTCTCTGGTCGACGTTTCACTCACCATATCGCCGATTCGCGACCGCGCCGGCGTGATTATCGGCGCCTCGAAAATCATGCGCGACATCACCGAGCGAAAGGACCATACCGAGCAGCTGCGTCATCTGAATGCGGAGCTCGAGGCTCGCGTGCTCGCACGCACCGCCGAAATTCGCGAGCGGGACGTGATGATCCAAGAGATCCATCATCGCGTAAAGAACAATCTGCAGGTGATATCGAGCCTCATCAACATGCAGGTTAGAAGCATCGCGGAACCCTCCACCCGCGCAGCTCTGCAGCAATGTGAGTCGCGGGTGCAGACCATGGCGCAGATTCACGAAATGCTGTACGAGTCGAAGAACTATGCTCGAGTCGCGTTTCGCAGATATGCCCAAGCGCTTGCGAACCGTGTTCTCAGTGCCTCAGATGCAACGTCCGGCGGCGTCACAATCACCTATCAATTGGCCGACCTGTTCTTAGCCGTCGACCAAGCGATCCCCTGTGGCCTGATCCTGAACGAACTGCTCTCCAACGCCCTGAAGCATGCCTTCCCGAGCGGCGCCGGTAGCATCGGCATCGAGTTTTGCCGCTGCGGCGAGCATCAGGTCCTGCTCGCGGTGAGTGACAACGGTATCGGAATGTCGGCGCAGTTCGATCTCGCCAAATCGAAGTCACTGGGTGTGGCGCTCGTGACTGCCCTTGCCAGGCAACTCGGTGGAACCCTCGAGATTCGCCGTCAACCCGGTACGACAGTTCGCATCACCTTTCCGGGGAGCGTCTGAGCATGAATCCGCCGCAGCTTGATCCCATGCCACCGGTGCTTCTATTGGTGGAGGACGAGGCAATCGTCGCGAAGGATCTGCAAGAGACGCTTGTTGAGATGGGCTACGACGTCTTTGCGATCGCGGACTGTGCCGAACAGGCGCTCGAATTCGCCGCCGCAAGGCGGCCGGATATCGTCTTGATGGACATCCGCATCAAAGGCCAACAAGACGGCATTCAGACTGCGGCGATTCTCCAGGAACGGTTTCATTCGACGGTCATTTATCTGACTGCGCACGCCGATGAGGCTACGATACAACGAGCCAAGATGACTGAGCCCTATGGCTATTTGCTGAAGCCGGTAAAAAGCTCGGAGTTGCGCAGTGCGATCGAGATTGCGCTATATCGACGCGATTTGGATAGAGCTCGTACAGAAGCAGGACAATTGCAAGCTTTGTTGGCGCAAAAGGCCACCGAGCGTGCCGCCGAATTGGAGCAACACAACCACGCCCTGCGCAAGGTATCACATGATCTCGAATGCGCCGAGGCGTCGACGCGCGCATTGAATAGCGCTCTGGAATGTCGAATTCAGGAGCGTACCCACGACTTGCAATTGGCCAATAAGGAGCTCGAGACGTTCAGCTATTCGGTGGCCCATGATCTTCGCGCGCCGCTGCGTACCATCGATGCATTCGCGCACGCGTTGGTTGAAGATTGCGGCAGCGCGCTGACGAACGATTGTCGGGATTTCGTGGCGCGCATTCGCGGGGCGAGCACTCGGATGGGGGTTCTGATCGACAGCCTATTGGGCCTGTCGCGTCTGAGTCGCGGCAGCATATCGCGAGAAGACGTCGATCTTTCGCTGATGGTACGCGACATCCTGGAGACGCTGGCCATTGAGCAGGCGCGCCCCGGTGTCAGCGTTTTGATCGAGGACGGTCAATCGGTGCAGGCGGATCCACAGTACCTGCGTATCGCCCTGGAGAATCTGCTGAACAATGCGTGGAAATACACCGCGAAGACCCCCGAGACCAAAATCGAATTCGGTCGTTTGGCAAATGGCACTGAGGCCGAGCCCACTTGGTTTATCCGGGACAATGGCGCAGGCTTCGACATGAAATATGCCGGGAGGCTATTTGGCGTATTTGAACGTTTACACGTTGAAAGTGATTTTCCGGGGCTTGGCATTGGATTGGCTACGGTACAGCGCATTATCGACAAGCATGGGGGCAAACTGTGGGCCACCGCGGTTCCGAATCAGGGTGCCTCGTTCTTCTTTACGGTGGGACCCCAATCCAACACGCGGGCGTAATTGCAGCCTTGTGCCTGCGTTAGGGTGACTTACGGATGTGTTGCCATGCCCTCTCGCGTTGATGTCTTGCGGAACCCCGATTGCTTCGCAGACATCGTGCGGCAGGCACCCGTTGCGCTGCTCGCCGCGGACGGATCTCGGATTCTCATGGCTAACAACAGGCTTCAGGAATTGTTCGGTTACGGCGACGGCGAACTGCTCGGCCAAAGCATTGACTCGGTGCTGCTCGATGCTGCGTGCTCGTGGCCGTTCGCGTCAGCGGCCGGCGGCTCTACGGCCCATTGCGCAGAGGCGGTTGGCCTGCGCAAGGACGGTACCCGGGTTCCACTCGAAGTAACCACCTCGCAATTGGAGACCTCTGAGGGCTTGATCACGTTGGCTTCCATGACTGACACCACCTCGCGCCGACACTCCGATGAGGCCAAGCAGAGAATGGCGGCAATCGTCGAGTCCGCAAACGACGCAATCTTGACCAAGAGTCTGGACGGGCTCATCCGCAGCTGGAATCCGGGGGCGGAGCGCCTGCTCGGGTACCGGGCCGAGGACATCATCGGCACGTCAATCACGCGACTCATTCCGAGCGATCTGCAGGATGAAGAGGCTATGATTCTCGATCGAATACGCAACGGACAGCGGGTCGCGCATTTCGAAACGGTGCGCAGAAAGCACGACGGCACGCCGGTCGATGTATCCCTGACCATCTCTCCGATTCGAGATCGTCTCGGAACGATTGTCGGTGCGTCAAAGATCATGCGCGATATCTCGGATAGAAAGCGCGCGGAAGAGAATCTGCGGCGCAGCAATTCGCAACTCGAGCGGATCAATACCGATTTGGACGAGTTTGTGTATACGGCGTCGCACGATCTGCGCTCACCCCTCACCAATGTCGCCTCGGTAGCGCAGTGGATTCTTGAGGACGATCATTCACTGTCGGAGCAGACACGCGATCGCCTGGTGCTGATACAGAGCCGTATCGACCGGATGAAACGTCTGCTCAACGACATTCGCGACTACGCAAGAAGTGGCCGCGATGAGCAGACTTCGGGCGCACGATTGACTGCGCGGGCGCTGGTTGGAGAGGTCATCCAGGACCTGTACGTGCCGCCGGCTTTCTCGATCCTTTGTGCGCCTGAGCTCGAGGACATTCAGGTGGCACAGATTCCTCTGAACCAGGTCTTTCACAACCTGATAGCGAATGCTCTCAAGCACCATGACCGGGCGGCGGGTACGGTAGTTGTGAGTGTGGATGTCAGGGGGATAATGTTGAGGTTCTCGGTGATTGATGACGGACCCGGAATACCCCAGGCATATCGCGAGGAGATTTTTGGAATGTTCAAGACTCTGAAACCCCGTGACGCGATGGAGGGGAGCGGCATGGGTCTCGCCCTGGTGAAAAAACTTGTGCTGCGGATGGGAGGATCCTGCGGCGTTACGCCGGCGCCCGGCCGTGGCTCGGAATTTTGGTTCGATTGGCCGACACTGCCGCGAACCGCGGCGGCGGCGGCGGCGGCGCCATGAGTACCCGTCCAATCACGCTGCTGCTCGTGGAGGATGACGACATTGATGCCATGACCATTACCCGCGGCCTGAGCCGCGCCGGTATCGCCAACCCCGTGGTTCGCGCGCGCGATGGCGTGGACGCGTTGGACATGCTCCTCGGCAGGAATGCCACACCCCGCTTGGCGCCGCCCTATTTGCTGCTGATTGACATTCGCATGCCGCGGCTCGACGGCTTAGGTTTGGTGCGCGCGATCCGCAGCGATCCTACCTTGCAACGCACGATCATTTTTATACTGACCACGTCCGACAATGATCGAGACCGCATTGCCGCCTATGATGCGCATGTGGCGGGCTATATCGTGAAGTCGAACGCACCCGATCACTATCGGGCGCTCGGCGAAATGCTCGAATACTACCTGATGATCGTTTCACCGCCGCCGATCGCAGCCTGCGGCTAACCTCCTCGGGGCTCCTGGAGCAACAAACTCGCGTCCAGTTCCTCCGCGGTGGGCTGCGGCTCGCGGGCCAGGAATTCGACAACGTCCGCTGCATTGCGCGGTCGGCTATACAGGTAGCCTTGGTACTGATCGCAGCCGAAGGCGCGTAGAAAGGCCAGCTGCAGAGCCGTTTCGACACCCTCTGCCACCACAGTCATATTGAGCCCGTGTGCCAGGGCGATCACCGCCTTCACGATCGAATCGCTTTTGGCGCTCGCGCCCAGATCGTTGACGAAGCTTCGGTCGATCTTGAGTTTGCCGACCGGAAGCCGCTTGAGATAACTCATCGAGGAGTATCCGGTACCGAAGTCATCGACCGCCACTTGAAACCCCGACTCGTGCAGTTGCTCGAGAACGGCGATCGCCTTGTCGGGATCCGACATCACCACCGACTCGGTGAGTTCGATGACGATATGCTTGGGCAGCAACCCGTGTCTAGCCACGGTCTGCCGGATCATTGATACCAATTCCGCTTGGCGAAATTGGCGTGCCGACAAGTTCACGGCCACTGTGAGGTCGGTGAATCCTTGTTGGTGCCAGGACCGTGTTTGCCGGCAAGCTTCATCGAGAATCCACTGCCCAATCTGGACAATCAGGTCGCTCGATTCGGCCAGTGGAATGAATTCACTGGGCGAGATCCAACCATGACCTGAATGCTTCCAACGAGCCAGTGCTTCGAGACCCATGATACGACCGCTGGCGACGTCAACCTGCGGCTGGTAATGAAGCTGTAGTTCCCCAAGGTCAGCAGCACCGCGTAAGTCGTTCTCGAGTTCCAACCGCTGCATCGTGAACACGGTGGTGCCGGGCACAAAAAACCGGTAGCCGTTGCCGCCGCAACGTTTGGCGTCATACATGGCTTCATCGGCATGCGAAATCAACGCGTACGGCACGGAGTTATCAAATGGATAAGTCGTCACCCCTACGCTGGCCGCCAGATGCAACCCAACCGAGTTGACGTTATATGACTCACTCAGGCGTCGCACAATTTTGTTTGCCACCTCGATCACTCGCTGAGTATTGGGAGCCTTTACCAACAGCAGAAATTCATCGCCCCCCATTCGTGCAACGATATCCGAAGCGTCGACACTTTGTTTCAGCCGCGACGCCACTTCTCTTAGCACCGCATCGCCAACCTCATGCCCGAGCGAGTCGTTGACGATCTTGAATCGATCAAGATCGACCAGCATGACCGCAAGCAACGACGGCGGTTCTGCCCGCCCGCGCTCGTCAATGGCCGCCTGTAGTTTCACCAAAAAAGAAGCCCGGGTCGGTAACGCCGTCGTCGCATCGTGGGCCGCTTGATGATTCAGACGCGAATTGGCTTTCTGCAATCGTAAGGTATGCAGCCGTGCTCTCGATGCCAGATGCGAGTCAAATAATCCGATAATGAAGGTGAGAACCGATAGCCCTATCGTTGCGATCGCTACCGACACGCCCATCCATTGATCATCGAGCGCCAAACCGCTACGGCAATAGGCGCCGCTTTTGAATTGAACGGCGGCCATCGCCGTATAGTGCATGCCGGCGATCGCAGCTCCCATGACCGCGGCGGCGCCCAGACGCGCCAACCAGATATATTGATGCTCGGCGCTGCGCAGATGAAATGTCAGCCAAAGCGCGACGAATGAGGCGCTCACCGCGATCACGATAGAGGCAATGACTAAACCTGAATCATAGGATGCGGCCGGCACGACCGGGATTGCCGCCATGCCGATGTAGTGCATGGCAACAATACCGAAGCCCATCACGAGGCTGCACGCAATGTGGCGCAGCAGCGCCAGCTGATCGCGGCTTGAAATGCGAATCGCAAACCCGGATGTGGCGATCGCGACGCACAGCGACAACAGGGTCAGACCCACGTCGTAACGCAACTTGATGGGGGCGGAGAAAGCCAACATGCCGATGAAATGCATCGACCAGATGCCAACGCCCATCGAGGCGGCACCGGCAGTCAGCCACAGCCGGCTGGTCGGTCCTGCAGATTCCGCCACTCGCGAAGCAAGGCTTAACGAGGTGAACGACACCAGCATTGCGACGATGATCGACAGAGATACCAACCAAGGATTGTAAGCTGTGGCCATGCGCACGCCGATGACGTCGAGATCACCAGACTAGCGGCGGCGACTGCCCAATCTGGAGCGAGAATTCGCCGCAGATTGGCATGGGTGCTACGCACAAACCGCAGCACGCGACGCAATCGGCGGATAGCGTACCAGCACACGGAATCACATCACACTCTGGGGCTACCATCGAGCGCAATCGACCGATGGCGTGCAGGAGGTACTGCGGAATCGACGTTCGCATGGAAAAATATGAATGTCAGGAGTTTTGGTTCCGACACCCGCACCGACGATAGGTTGCTATCCTATAGCGCGCTTGCCAAGGCACTCATACCGGGTGTCATGGGAATTGGCGTTTGCAATGCGAGCCTCAGGCCCTGGGGCCAAACAGCAGAGTTCGCGAGCGCTGCCGCCCGGCAATGGCTGCGTTCGCTCAATTGGCACGTAAACCAGGATCGATCGCCGGCAACGTTCGACGCCGCCGGCGGCCAGCGTTGGTTTGCGTTGCCGCTCGAGGAGTCGGACGGCGCACTTCTTGGCATTTTCTGTGCGAGCCTCCCGCATTCACCCGCTTGTCCGGCGCCGCGCGCATCACAGATTGCCTCGCAACTCAAACCCTTGCTTGCCTGTGTATATCGCGACTTGCTGGCCGCGCGACCCGCGGCTGAGAACGTGCAGGCGCTGACGGAGCGCACTGCCGAATTGGAATGGCTATTCAAGGTCACGGGCGACCTGCGCAGCGCCACCGATGATCCCAAGGTCGTCAAAGCGCTGCTTAAGGCAGCGACGGAGCGTTTGCGCAGCGCGTTTGGCGTGTTGCACGTGCCTGGCAAGCGGCTGACCTTTTTCGCCGAATCGGACGCGGCTGCCGCGCCGGCACTGGAGGAGGCCTGGCGTCAGACTCAGCCGCATCTGATGACGTGGGTGCAGCGGCAAAATCGCCCGCTGGTGGTCAACCAATGTGGCTCCGGAGCGAACGCGCGCGTTCCATGCAAGGTGATGTGCGTGCCGATCGTGCAGGAATCCGGGCGCGTCGTCGGCGCGTTGGCCTTCTACAACCTCGCATCGGCTGCCGACTACCAGCCACGACAGGTGTATCTGGCGCGGCACATCGGTCGGCAGATG
>Ga0302319_10005761_pt1 | contig 24769 bp, 25 predicted proteins | sample Bog_T0_2_FD_203319 | JGI IMG/M metagenome (GOLD analysis project Ga0302319, IMG submission 203319) | Peat permafrost microbial communities from Stordalen Mire near Abisko, Sweden - Bog_T0_2 | ecosystem: Environmental > Terrestrial > Soil > Wetlands > Peat | place: Sweden: Abisko, Stordalen Mire...
CACCATAGCATCACTCTCACCGCGGGCAACTAAAGATCAAGAGCGCTTTGCCGACGGAGTCTTTTCGACAGCGAAGCTCGTGATGGTCCTAGCTGGCAAGGCGGGTCCCTTCAATGCCAGCCTACTACTCGGACTCGCGAGCGACGGCGCCGTCGAGATCGTCACCGGAACGCTCACCGGCCTCATGGCACGATGGGCCGACCAACAGGCCGCAAAACAGACCGCACGAAGCGGGAAAAACACAACAGGCCCAATATGAAGTCGGCAGTCCATCTGCGCCAACAATGCTCCTTTCTGGAGCATAGTCGGAGCATAGTTCATCACTCGAAACACCTCTTGATCAACCTCTCGCCATTTACCAAAATTCGCAAAACATTGATTCCCATCACATAAATGAAAACCAAGAGAAGCCAAACCGGGGTTCGAATCCCCGTGGGGACGCCAGCACATCGCATTTGGCTGGCCTCAATCGAACACCTGCATTTTCGGCCACGCTTCACGGAGGTCAAATTTCAATCCCCGGCAGAGGTAGATATCGTACCACTCATCCCGACGGGAATAGGGATGCCCCACATGCCCGGCCTTTTCGACCGTTGCAAAGTGCTCTCTATCGCCGGACCCGTCGCTCTGTAAAACGATCACGATTTCACCGGTGTAATCCCGGGGGCCCCAGTCCCAGTAGCTGTCTTTGTTGCTAATCGCATGGGGGAGACCCCACTTGGGCCCGTAGAAGTCAACCGCTGCAGCATCACCCCAGTTATTCGAAAAGATCGCAGCATGCTTCTGCTCAGCTGATGGAAGAGAATGATACACACGAGCCACTTCCTTCACCATTTCTTCCCACCCGAATTCGTCAGCGAAATATTGCGGCAAAGGACCATTCTCGTGGTGCTCAAATACGACCAATGGCTCGATATGGACTACCTTCTCGTACCGAAACAACGATTCCGGTGAGAGGATCGGTACCGAAAGCGGCAGGAACACTAATCCTGTAACCGCCAAGAGCCCGACGTAAACTGTGCGCGCCCATATTCGACCACGCTTTTCCGTAAGCTCTTCGAAGGCTACGGAACCCGCAGCAAGAACGATCGGATAGATCGGCGAGACGTAGTAGTTCTTCCCCTGCAATAGGATGAAGGCGCCCATCACAACTACAAACGTCCAGCCGAACACGCCGTATCGGTCGCGCTGGCGTCCAAAGAGCAGCCACAACACCCCGCCGACCCAGAGGGGTGCGGTCAATGGTTCCATGATCAGCATCTGGTCGAGCAAAAAGTCGAAGGGTTTGCGAATCACGTCACGATTGCTAGCGGCAACATGGTGCAGATGTTCCAGAAACGGGAATCCGCGCTGCAGTTGCCAAAGAAAATTTGGAAGTTCAATTGCACCACAAACCAGCAATCCAATCCACAGCCATCCATCAGCAAGCCGTTTTCGCTGCTGCGTGAGCACCAAGCCAATCAGCACGCCGACGACAAGAAAAACGATCGAATACTTGGTCTCGAGTCCAAGCCCTGCGAGCGCACCAAATCCAAACCAATACCGCCTGTTGTTCGAATTGATTAAACGAAGCAAGAAGTAGAAGCAGCCTAGCCAGATCAATGGCTCGAACGCGTTCATCATCAGCCAGTGATCGAAGATCAAGTATATGGGCGCGACGCAGACCGCCACGGCCACCAATACTTGCGCATAGTCGCGCCCGCCAAGCTCCCGCACCACCCTACCGGAAAGCCATACAAGAGCCGCACCTGCGAGCGCCGGAAGAAGTCGCAGGCCCACGAGCGACTCGCCAAATATGTTGCTCGCGATCCATGTGATCAAGATCCCTACCGGCGGGTGGCTGATATATCCCCAATCAAGATGCCGCGCACAGGCGATACCATACATCTCGTCCCGGAAGATCCCATACCGACCCGCGGTGAAAAGATGCAGGAGCAATTTGCCCAATGCCAATCCCCATACGACGCGCGATCCAACCGTCGTGTGATAGGGCCGTGGCTGACTCATTTCCGTGACGAGCGTTTCAAATGTGCCTTCCAGGGATGTAACCGCCAGGCAACCGAAATGTTACAAATTATGGCGGAGAATCGGGATTCGAATCCCCGTCGGCCCGCCAGCACAGTGACTAACACCATTCTGATCACTCGTCGTAAACAGTGGACCGGTGCCCAACAACCACTACTAGAACGGTAAAGACGGAGTCCTCAATCCGACAGATGATCCGGTAATCCCGCACCCTATACCTCCAAAGCTCGTGTTTGGATTGCCGCAAGGGTTTTCCAAATGCTCGGGGATCCACGTCACCCTGGAATCGCTTTTCAAGAAACTCGAAGATCTCGCGGGCCGCGGACGGACCGACGTCGTGCAGATTTTTCTCTGCCCCGGACGAGATCTTAAAGACCCAAGGCATCCTTGACCTCTTGAGGGGAGTGGACGCCCGATTTTCCAGATTTCACGCGCTCCCATTCTAAATCGCCAGCGCGAGCATCCTCCGCATCTTCTACAGCCTCGATCCGGGCCAGATGTCGGCGCGTGACAGAGACGAGTTCAGATGCGAGCTGCTCCTCGGCCGTGCGAGACCGCGAGGCCTCGCGCATAGCCGCCTCAATAATGAACTTTGGAGTACTTATTCCTCTCCGTTTGGCAGCGGCAGCGATGCTGCGTTTTGTTGCCGCCGGAATCCGAAGCGATGTGGGCGAGATCTTGGTCGAGCTCATGCGCTACAAATGTAGCGCGAATCATTCCGCGTCAACCACTGTCATAAGCTTGTCCCCGGTCGAGTCCGAAGCACGACGCGATCGTACCCGGAAGTAAGAATGACGCCTATAATCGCCAATGACACCGACATAGCTATCAGCTTGATTTACAACACAAGTCGTTGATCACCATCAGCGTGATTCGAGACCGGGGTTCGAATCCCCGTGGGGCCGCCAGCTCAGAAATATCCGCAGCCCTAATGACTTGCGGGTTTCTCATTTTACGAGCTGGCCACAGGACTGGCAACACCCGCGGAACCAACCCGATGAAACTCGAGAATAGGAGAGCTCCTTTTTGGTCACTTCTTGTGTGCGGCGGCATGCGAATCATAACCCGCAAATTTCTCGACGAAGCAAAAAAGATTCATCCCAAAGCCCGAGCATCACTCGATCATTGGCACCGAATTACACGAGCTGCGAAATGGCAAAACCTAGTCCCGACCCGGGAGACCTTCGGTCATGCCGATCAAGTGACTGTCAAAAGCAATCGAACCGTCACTGTTTTCTATATCACAAACGATTTTCGTCTTATCACTGCGATCCACTACAACCGGCAGGAAATCTTTACCATGCGGTTTCTCACCCACGCCGAGTATAGTAAGAATAAATGGAAATCGTCCCTATGAAGCCAACGAACGTGACCCTGACATTCTCTTCCATGCCCAAGACCTACACTGGTTTGGTCTCTCTTCTTGTTCCCCGACCTATCCACGATCAAGCCGCCTACGATAACGCACTGGAGATCGTCCACGCACTCGCGGGGTTTAAGCTTAATCGGGACCAGGATGACTATCTCGAACTGATGGCTAAGACAATCGAGGATTACGAGCGCGAGACCTCACCCGAGCCTGTTAGGGGCGTAGAGTCGCTGAAGTACCTTTTGAAGGAAACCGGGCTATCGGCTGATGATCTGGGCACTATCATCGGCGTGGATCGATCAATCGCCTATCGTATTTTGAAAGGCGCACGGAACCTAACAGCCGAGCATATCAAGAAGCTCTCAAGCAGGTTTGTGGTAAGTGCCGACCTGTTTCTCGCGTAGCTGGCAACAGTTGCGCGACATGTTGGCGATAGTGCCTTAGCCCAATGGCCCTGGTCGCTCTTCTGTAGCAGCCTTCGCTTGGCAGCTACCTAATCCCGGACGGTAGCCACGCTCCTGAAAACCCTGCGCGCTGCAGTCCTCTTATGATCGGCTGACAGTTTCGCATCAGGCGCCAAACCAGTCCGGAACGGAAATTTTCAATCATCAGGATCAATGGGCCGTGGTTTAAGCCATAATGATGCTCCGATCGCCAAAAACCCTGGGGAGTTGATTCACTGAACATAGGATTGAATGAAGCGGCGAATCCACACGAGCCACGTCTCCCAACCTCCGTTTTCAGGAAATATTCGATCGTCGGCAGCACAATCTCCGGCGCGAACGGAAGCGACGCCACAGCTGCTCCCGCTGAGACCGTCCCGTCGTCCGGCCCAAAAGGAACTCCGCGCGCATGGTAACCAAAAAAGCGCATCTTTCGGTGCTTTATTCGGCGCACACGGGGTCCGGGACCGTCGCAAGCGGTGATACCCCAGCTCAGCTCTGAGCGACACTCGAAACCTTGTGAGTTTCTCCGGCAGTATTCCCGCTGAACATAGGTGGCGCGGCGGCTGTTCTCAAAATAGTCTATGGACTTCTCCCTCATGAAGTCGTCCTGCAGTCCGCGAAAATCGATCCAAGCGTGCATGAACTGGTGAATGAACAGCGGCCCGGCGTAAAGATACTCGTAACCATAAACGCATCTCCACTGATAGGTTCGCGTCCACGCGCGATAGCTCTCCCCCGATAGAGAATGTGCTGCCGAACCAAGGGCCAAGAGATATAGCGGCAATCCCTCGTTGTACCCCTGCCAGCGATATTTCAAGAATCCCTTTTCGGGGGTATGCCCATGACTCAAAGTATGCGCGCGGTTGCAGGCCCAATCCCACTCCACTCTTTGGTAAAGCTCGCCGACGCGTTCGCGCAACTCCCGCTCCCGAGCATTGGCGCCGGAAAAATATTCGGCAGCGACAAGCATTCCCAAGATCAAGAAACCCGTGTCTATCGTGGACAGCTCGCATGCCCGGGCGCGCCGGCCTTTTCCCATATCTAGAAAATGATAGTAAAAGCCGCGATGGCCGGTCGCATCAGCCTCCGCGCCTTGCGAGCTGCCGGCAAAGAACCTGACTGCGGTCAATGTGCGTCTTAGCGCTTCGCTTCGACTTATGAAGCCGCGTTCGACTGCGACGATGTAGGCCGCAAGCGAAAAGCCTGTCACGGCAATGCTTGAAGGGGATAGTCCCTCGGTCTTGTCACGCACCAATCCATTGGATGGATTGTATTCACGAGCAAAATAGCCGAATGACTCTTTCTGAAGTCGGTGCAGCATTTTGTCGTGGGATTGCGCCATTGGAGCTGTTCTTAGAATTAGCTGAGGGCAGTGGCAACAGGGCTGGCAACAACTTGAGTGTTTACAGAAGCAACTACCGTCTGCTCTCAGAGCAAAAAGAGGTAAGCGGTTGATCTACAATAGCGGGCAGTGTCAACCGGGATTCGAATCCCCGTGGGGACGCCAGCTCAGGTGCCTGTAATAAGGCACTGTAAACAGCCCGTAGGATCGCCGTAGGGCCAATCGTTTGCGCCCATTTGGCCAACTCTCTCTCGCCTCATAGAAGGCATTTTGCGTGATCCCGCGTTTCAGGCCCCCCATTTGTATCCATCGTTTCCCGTCTCGGCTCTCGGAAATGGGAATCCGCCCCCGGCGTCATCTGCGGTCGCTCCTTGCATGCTGGGCGATGATCTCCTGCCGGACGCCCACAGCCGTGACCTTGGGTTCTAAATTCAGATGGTGCTCCTGTCGGTAGGCGCGGGTGAATTCCACCCCGAAGAATAGGATGGCGCACGAATAGTATACCCAGATCAGCACCGCAACGAGAGAGCCCGCGGTTCCGTAGACGGAGGCGACCGTCGAATGGGCGAGGTACAGCGCGATGAGGTAATGCCCGAGGGTGAAAAGGACTGCCGTCACGACCGCTCCGAGCCCCGCGTCTCGCCAGCGTATCTCGACGTCGGGCATGACCTTGAACAACAGCGCAAAAAGTCCGGTGATCACCACCAAGCTGACCCCGCCATCGGCGATCTTCAAGAGGGTCGACCCAACCAGCCCTTGGCCGAAGTGCCCGAGTGCGCTGCTCAGCAGGGTGGTCAGCAATAGCGACACCAGCAGCAGGAACCCGATCGTCAGCACCATGGCAAAGGATATCAATCGGTGCCCCACCAGCACGGCCCAGCCGCTCTTGCTGGGCCTCGTGCGCACCCCCCAAATGTCGTTCAGGGACCCTTGAAGCTGGCCGAACACCGTGGTCGCGCCCACGAGCACCAGCACAATTCCGACGACCGTGGCGAAAACGCTGTCGTGTTCCGCCTGGCTGGCTTTTGCCACCGCCGCGATCATTTCGGCGCTGGCCGGCCCCATCAGGGCGGTGATCTGCTTCTCAAGCTGGTGTCCCGCGGCCTCCTTGCCCAGGAAAACACCGGCCAGGGTGACCGCGATGATCGTGATGGGTGCGAGGGAGAAAAGGGCGCAAAAACTGACCGCCGCGGAATGCTTGAAGACGTTGTCGTTGTTCCAGGCCCTCGCCGCATGCAGGAGGATTTTCGCCCATTTGCGCACAGCTATTAGACGGGCGCCTCCCGCCAATGGTTCCATAGGCTTATCTGCATTTCTGCCCCCTTTTGGGCAAATAGCCAACGCCGCTTGTCCGGCGGGTGAATCGGCGAGACTATAGTCACGGGTCTGGGGACGCGAGCGGTGCATATGGCCGTACCCGGCTTCAGACCGCTCCCAGTCTGACAAGGTTGCTTGGTAACGAAGTTCCTAGGCGGCCAAGAGAGCGCTCCCCAAACCGAGCCATGGCCGCGCTACCGTCATTCGTCGTAGATTGTAGATCGGTGCCCAACTGTCACCAGGAGAATGGTAAAGACGGAGTCCTCAATCCGACAGATGATCCGGTGATCCTGCACTCTATACCTCCAGAGCTCGTACTTCGATTGACGCAAAGGTTTTCCAAATACCCGGGGATCTACACGATCCTCGAATCGCATTTCTAGAAACTCGAAGATCACATGGGCCGCGGACCGACCGATGTCGCGCAGATACTCCTCTGCCCCGGACGAGATCTTAAAGGCACAACGCATCCTTGACCTCTTGAGGGGTACGAACGCCCGATTTACCGGATTTCACCCGCTCCCATTCCAAATCGCCAGCTCGAACATCCTCCGCATCTTCTACTGCCTCGATCCGAGCCAAATGCCGGCGGGTGACAGAAATGGGTTCAGAAGCGAGCTGCTCCTCGGCCGTGCGAGATCGCGAGGACTCGCGCATGGCCGCCTCGATGATGAATTATGGAGTACTCATTTCCCTTCGTTTTGCAGCGGCGGCGATGCTGCGCGATATTTTCGTGGTGCATCACGCGGGGATTACCGTCAGCTCCGCCCGGGGAACCCCGGCTACAATGTTCTCCCCCCATCAACGAAGAGGGTGGTGCCCGTCACATACGAGGCCTCATCGCTCACAAGGTAAAGCACCGCGGCGGCCACTTCCTCGGGGCGGCCGATCCGGTGCAGCGGAATCCGCTTCAGCTCCCGCCGGCGCTTAGCGGCATCGTGGAGCCATGAATTATTTATCGGCGTGGAGATCGCGCCCGGGGCGACGTTGTTGACCCGTACGCCGTTCCCGGCGAGTTCGAGCGCCATGGTTTGCATCAACATCTCCAGGCCGCCCTTCGACGCACAATAATGGGCGTAGCCGGTCCACGGCAGGACTGCATGCACGGAGGAAATGTTGATGATCACGCCCCGGTTCTTTTTCACCATGCTCCGGGCCGCCAGTTGCGAGCAGAGGAAGACCGCGCGCAGATTAACGCTCATCACCTGGTCCCAGTCGCGCACCGGCATGCTCAGAAAGGAATGCTTGTTTTCCATGCCGGCGCTGTTGATGAGAATGTCGGGCGCGCCGACTTTTTTGAAAACCTGCGCGAAGAGCGATTTGATCTCGCGCTCCTTTGCCATGTCGGCGCGCAGGGCCACCGCTTTCCCTCCGAAGGCTTCGATGTTCGCGACCGTTTTCTTGGCAGCCGCAGCATGCGACCGGTAAACGATGATCACGGCCGCGCCCGCGACGGCCAGACGACAGGCAATCGCCTCGCCGATGCCAGAACTGGCGCCGGTGACAAGCGCCCGACGGCCCTGGAGTGGGAGTAGAGAGGGTGGCTTTGCGGTCATGAATTCCGATGTTCGAGGCCCCGTGACCATGCTCTTTGTTAGACCTACTGTTTGCCTAGCGAGAGCGCTGCTCTAAGATGCGTCTTTCAGCCGGGTGCCGGGATGGCATCTTCTTGGGCGGTTGGGGTGCTCGCCTGTCATCGCTTCAATCCGGGCATACCGCTCTCGGGCGTTTCGGAGAGTCGAATCGACCAATGGGCTCTAAACTAAATCCTTCACTGGAATATGGCGAAGTCTGCCCCTTCGATTTGTCGGGATAACCGGATTCGGCGCCGCACTTGGTCTCGACGATTTCATCGCACTCTCTGTGCCGCTGTCCGATCAATTCTTCACGCGAAATCCGCCCGTAAAAAAGATGATTAGGCAGATTAAGAGAACAAGGCCAAGTCCTCCGCCGCCGATGGCCGGACCGCCGAAATAAAAACCACCACCGCCGAACAAGAGGAGAAGAACAACCATCAAGATAATGAGATTCATGCCGGCAGGATAGCACGCTGCATCCGCCGCGTCTGTGGGGTATTTACCTCCCAATGGCAGTCTTGTCGCCCATCAGGAGAATCTCCAATGCTTCAATTGTTCGGCATAGCTGTGCGCGAATTCCGACGGCGAGAGTTTGGCTGCGGTGCATGCTTCCGCATACGTGTAATCCGCGCAATTTCCTGGGCGATATTCTCGGGCGAAAGCACAAAATCAATGCATCCGCTGGCGATCGCGCTCTCCGGCATATCCGGCTGCCCGGCGGTATCCAGTTTTTGCGCGATGGTAATGCCACCGGCCTTTTTGATGCCGCACAGCGCGGCAGCCCCATCCCCATCATAGCCAGAGACAATGACCGCAATCAGTTTGCCGTCCCAGTGGTGGGTGAGGGATCTCAGAAAAACCGTGATGACATCGGGCCACCCACGCGGCTTGGAGATCGGCTTCAATCGGAATTCGCCGTGGAGTACGTGCAAATCTCGCTTCGCTGGGATAATGAAAACATGGTTGGGCTGGATGATCAGTTTTTCCGTGATCAGCTCGACCGGCATCGCGGTGCAGCGTGGGAGAATTTCGTGAAGTCGGGTGGCGACGGTTCTCAGGTGATTGACAATGACGACGGCCACGCCCAGGTCATCCGGCAGGTGCTGTAGCAAGCGAGTATACGCGTCAAGGCCACCGGCCGAACCGCCCACACAAACGACCGGGAAATTGGCCGCGCGATCCTTGGTTTTCACGACGCTAATGGGCGTGGACCTCAATGGGGTAGAGATCCTGATTGGCCGGGCCATGCAGCACTTTCCCCAGACGATCAAAGCGTGAACCGTGGGCTGGGCAGTCCCACGTTTTTTCCGCGTGGTTCCAGCAGACGATGCCTCCCAAGTGCGGGCAAACCGCCAAGCACTCATGGAATGTTCCGTCCGCCTCGCGATAGACGGCGACTTTGGCCAGACCGTGACGCACGATCGCGCCGGTTCCGGGCCGGACCAGTTGGTCTTTCTCGACGTCCCCCGCGGTCAGCCAATCGGCAAATTGCGCCACCATGTTGACGGTTTCGCGTGCGTAGTTTTCGACGGCTCCCATGGTCACGCGTGAAGGACTGTAGAGATTGGTCCAAGGATTCTCCCGACCCATGATCAAATCGGTAATCAGCATCCCGGCGATGGTTCCATGGGTCAGGCCGGTCCCGGAATCGCCGGTGGCGACATAAACGTTGTCGTGGTCGAGCGGATTGCGGCCGATGAAGGCGAGCCGGTCAACGGCGACCATGACTTGGCCCGACCACCGGAATCGGATTTTAGTCGCCATCGGGAATCGCTGGCGGGTCCAAGCTTCCAGCTTCGCATAGCGGACTTTGGCGTCGTCCGCCTGCCCCGACTTGTGGTCTTCGCCGCCAACGAGCAAAATATCGTGCGCCGGACCCGAGCTGACCGGCTTCGACGACTGCACACGCACGTAGTGGAAGGGATCGCCGCTGTCCCAATATAACGCTTTCGGCACCGTGCCGACCGGCACCGCCGCGCCGATCGCATAGGTCTGATAAGCGGCCTGCTTCGTGTGGATCACAAGCTCGTCATTCACGGGCGTGTTTGTCGCCACCACGATGGCTTCGCATGATACCTGAAGCCCCTCCCGCGTCTCGACATGCGCCGACTTGCCGCCATCGAACTTCGCCGCGTGTGTGTGCGCGAAGATCCGTCCCCCGTCGCGCACGACGGCTGCGGCGACCGCGGCCAGATATTTCAGAGGGTGAAACTGTCCTTGGGTTGGGAAAAGCAGCGCTCGGCCGGTGTCGAACGATACGAGTGGAGCGCGGTCAACAATTTTCGTCGTCGTTAACCCGGCCCGATGCGTAGCCGCGAGTTCGCGGTCGAGCATATCAGGAGGCGTGTCGGGGGCAGCGAAGAGATAGCCGTCCACCCGTTCGAAGTCACAGTCGATCCGTTCCGCGCGGACGATCCTTTCGATGGTATCGATCGCCGCAGCGTGGCTTTCGGCCGCGAGTTTGGCGCCTTGGCCGCCGTGCAGGCGTTCGAGCTCGAAGTAGCGATCATCCAATGCGGTCACCAAATGCGCCGTGGTGCGCCGCGTCTCCCCCGAGATGATTGAACCGGCCTCCAGCACGATCACCGATTTTCCAGCGCGAGTGAGAAGATAGGCGGTGGTGAGGCCAGCGATCCCACCGCCGACCACGCACACGTCAGCGTGCTCATTGGCCGCGAGGACGGGAAATTCCGGCAGCGTCGTTGTGTCCATCCAAATTGAGGCGGAACTTCCCGCATGGATATTCATGAAGTCACTGACCAGATTGTCAGGCTAGCGGTTCCACGGCGGACGATTCGTCGCGACCAAGCGAGTGCGTCTCTTGCCGCTTCGGCCCGCGAGACACGCAGGCAGCCGTAGAGCATAAGTGGAGCATGGCTTGCGCCCTTATTAAGCCTTTGGGCCGGTCGAACGGAGCCGGACACTTCCCTAATACCTTTTTAGGCATTATCTTAATGAAATCGAGAGATGTTGAAACCGGAGTTCGAATCCCCGTGGGGACGCCAACTCCAGATGGCCTTCTGCTCGTGTGAGTTGTGGGCTCATGTTTTAGCAATCACGCTAAATGGCAACAGGACTGACCACAGATAAAGCAAAAGCCAGCCGATGTACCGGGAGCATTTAAACACTCTGCACCGCTTTAATCCAATAAGAGTATGGGGTAGCTGACGAGGGAAAGCACTTCCATGGCGGCGTGCATGGGAACGAGGTGGTCCAAGTCGTCGGAGTCCGTTTGGAGAGAACGAGCTGGCGTTATTACCTAGCGAGGTATGCGGCGAGCTGGTCGAAGGTCCCCCCGAAGCCCTGGTTCATTGACTCGTGGAACGAATCGAACTTTCGGTGTTCGGCCTCCGATGCGTTGATCGGGACTCCCCTGAGGATGAGAGTCGTCTTTCCCCCAGTCTCGGTGAGCGTTATAACATTACGGACCTCGAGGGGCCACTCCTGGGAGAACGGGGCGCGCACGATATTTCCCGCCGCGTCAGAGAACGAGTTGACGAGGACAAGCTGCTCCGGCGGCGTTATCTCGTGGTAGATGAACTTTCCCCACATTTCATGACCGTCGGGTGTCGCCATGGAATAGTGGAATGTTCCGCCGGGTCGCAGTTCCAGCCTGGCGACCTTCATCGTTAAGCCCTTAGGGCCCCACCACTCGGCGAGGCGATGCGCCTGTGTCCAGGCTTCCCAAACGAGCTGCCTAGGGGCGTCGAAGACGCGGGTTATCGTGAATTCCGGCGCGGGGGTATCATTCTTCTTTTCCATGGTTTTTCTGTGTTTTTCCCTTCGATTGGATCTGGGCTAGGTAATCATCCAGCATATCGAAACTCTGCTCCCAGTGTTTGCGATAGCTCTCCGTCCACGCCGCCACCTCCTTCAGCGGCGCGGCCTGCAGCCTGCAGGGCCTCCACTGCGCCTCGCGGCTGCGGCTAACCAGCCCCGCCTTCTCGAGGACCTTAAGGTGCTTCGAGATTCCCGGCAGGCTTATCTTGAACGGCATCGCGAGAGCGTTGACCGAGGCTTCTCCCTCCACGAGGCGGGCGAGTATCTCCCGCCTCGTGGGGTCGGCCAAGGCGGAAAAGGTGAGGCTCAGGCAGTCGGCGGACATGGTTCGTTGTCGGTCACTTTATTTAACCATGTGGTTAAATGCATTTTTACCCTTCCAACGTCAAGGGGGTTTTGTTCGGGCGGCCCGTCGTTTGCCTATCCGCGCATTAGGGCCCAATTTCGGGAATATGGGCTCCAGCCCTGGCCATAACGCGTCCGAAGAATCAACGGCGCTCTGTAGAGATCGGGGTTCGCATCCCCGCGGGGGCGGCAGTTTCGAAGCACCCGTGGCCCGAATGAGTCACGGGTATTCCCATTTTTCCAACCAACAAACTGGCAACGGAGCCGCCAACGGCCCATCAAAAGACCAGGTCTCAACACGCGACTGAATCCATGAATGGAAATACTCTCCGCCAAACTCTGTTGCGAATGCAACTGGCATGGGAACCGGAAAGGATTACCAGTGGATGCTCCAGCCCATTACTGTCTGCGCCAGCCTATCGGAAGCGGCCCGACCTAGCTAACCCTACGCTCAATATCACGCCCGGCTAGCCGTCCCAAAAGCATTTCAACCCCCCTATCTCCGCCAGCGTCGCATCGGGAATTTCAAAATGACTCTTGTTCCGCGCCAATCATTGCAAGACACAATGCGCGGCAATCTCACGGCTCTTTCGGCAGCCTTTCTCGGATGGCTGTTTGACGGCTTGGAAATGGGAATGTTCCCACTGGTCGCCCGTCCGGCCTTACAGCAAATGCAGCTTTCTGCAGGAGCGGTGTCCGACCCCAATTTTGTGGGGAATTGGATGGGAATCGTGACTGCGGCCTATTTGTTCGGCGCAGCCGCCGGCGGAATCCTGTTTGGCTGGCTGGGAGACCGCATCGGCCGGGTGCGAGCGATGTCGCTGAGCATCCTGTGCTATTCGCTATGCACAGGAGTCACCTATTTCGTGCAAACGCCCGAACAACTGACCCTGGCGCGATTCTGTGCAGCGCTCGGAATGGGCGGTGAATGGGCGCTTGGTGTGGCGCTGGTGATGGAAATCTGGCCCAACCGGTTCCGACCCATGCTTGCCGGCGTTATAGGGGCGGCTGGCAATCTGGGCTTTGTCTTGATCGGCATCATAGGCCTAGCTGTCGATGTCACGCAGGACTCATGGCGCTGGATAACGCTCGTAGGGGCCGCCCCGGCCCTTCTAACCCTGGCGATCATGCGTTTTGTTCCGGAGTCACATCGCTGGGAGATTGCAAACGATCGAGTCCGCTCTGGCCCTGTACGAGGCCTATTCACCGCCGAGCTGGCAAAGCACAGCCTGCTAGCCGCCCTCTTCTGCGGGATCATGCTCGTTGGGACCTGGGGATCGGTGCAGTGGCTTCCCCCGTGGGCAGACCAGCTCACAGGTGGCCACCAGCCTGCGGCCAAGGCGTACACGCAGATAGCTTTAGGTCTTGGCTCGGTGACAGGCTGTCTGCTGAGCATCTCGTTCGGCAAACTCGGCAGACGGACGTCGTATTTCCTAATATGCCTGAGTTCCCTCATCGGATGCTCGTTGATCTTTCGATGCATCGGCCACTACGGACCGCCGTTTCTTGCGATGACCTTCATCGTGGGCGCAACAACCGGATCCTTCTTCGGCTGGGCTCCGTTGTACCTGCCTGAGTTGTTTCCCACCCATTTCCGCACCACCGGGCAGGGTTTCGCCTACAATGCCGGGCGCGCTATTGCGGCCATTGGGGCGCTGCAGATGAGCGCTTTGATGCGCCATTATAATGGCAGCCTAGCGCGAGCAGGCGCGGTCGTGACCCTTGTCTATGGCATAGGGATGATGCTCATCTGGTTTGCGCCGGAGACAAAGGGAAGGGAATTGCCCGCATGAGAGGCTGGGCCAGCACCATCGCCCAGAGGCGTTCGCGTCCAGGTTTGGAAAAACCGAACCAAAGTTGCTCAGCTGCGCCCGGCAAGTAACTTCAGGTAGACTTGGCGCGCCCGTTCGTTGTGCCGGTGCAAGAGAGCGTGGAGGAGTTCCACATCACCCGCTTCCAGCGCCCTTATCATATCCAAATGCTCACGCTGGGCGTTGCCCGAGTCGCGCCGCGGGGAGATCTCGAAAAAGAATTTTCGCGCTCTGTCCCAATGGTCAAAAACCACCCCCAGATGCTCCAGGATGAAGGGGAGCTGCGCAATCGATGCTAGTTTCAGGTGAAATTCGGCGTTCGTCCGGTCCCAAGATCCCAGATCATCCGGCAGACTTAATTTTTCCATCTCCGCATGGATCTGTCTCAACGCCACGATATCACTACCGGTTACCTTAGCCACGATATCGCCGACTGCCGCGGTCTCCAATCCGCCAAGCAATGCAAAAATCTCCCGAACTGAGGTTTCATCCAGATGGGCCACCTCAGCACCGATATGGGGTCGCATAATCACAAGGCGCTCCGCGACGAGTCGGGCCACCGCCTCCCTGACGGGAATTGGGCTAATCTCGTGACGACGAGCGAGTTCGTCTATGTTGAGGTAGTCGCCAGGGCGGTACTTCAGGCTGAGAATGCCTTGCCTTAGCATGCCGTGAATCAACTCCGTTTTCGTCAGGGCGCGCGCCTTTGGCTCCAGTTCTTGCACAATGAAAGACTAGGAAAAGCTTTGACCGAAACTCAATCATATATGATTTATGTTTCGAGCATCGCCCCAGAAATGAGAATCGATCCCCATCTCAACCCTGCGGACCTGAGCTTGTCGCTAGATCGCTTCTGGCTGCTTTCCGGCCAGAAAATAGACCTCCTTGCTAAGGAGTATGATTCATCATGCGGCTCGCCGGTTTTCACCGTTGCGGGGAAATACATCCCGCGTGGATGGACGGATTGGACGGAGGGATTTCACTACGGCTCAGCTTTCCTTCAATTTGATGCGACAAATGACTCCCGATACGGGGAATGGGCAGCGCATCTCACAAGGACGCGGATGGCCTCCCACGTTAGCCATGTCGGGGTCCACGACCATGGATTTAACAACCTCAGCACTTACGGGAACTGGCTCCGTCTGCAAAAGGAAGGCCGCCTAGAGGCGGGCCAAGTCGATCTCTGCCAGCTAGCGCTTAGGGTTTCTGGCGCGGTCCAAGCTGCCCGCTGGAGTGGAATACATGGCGGCGGGGGATACATTTATTCCTTCAACGGGCCCCACTCCCTTTTTGTGGACACGGTTCGCTCCTGCCGAGTTCTTATGGTCGCGCATCAGCTAGGCCATCGCCTTATGGGAGAGAATGACACGTCAATCTCCCTCCTCGAGCGCGCCCTGCAGCACCTGGAATCCACGGCGACGTACTCCGTATTCTATGGTGAGGGGCGCGACAGCTACGACACTCCCTCACAGCGAGGCCGAACAGCCCACGAGTCGATTTTCAACACGAACGACGGCCGATACCGCTGTCCAAACTCGCAGCAGGGATTTTCAGGGTTTACGACATGGACCAGGGGACTGTCATGGGCAATGGTCGGCTTTGCCGAGGAACTGGAATTCGTGGGCTCCCTGTCCGATCACGATCTGGCTCCCTTCGGGTATCGAGCCAGGTGGGAGGAGCTTCTTTTGAGGACCGCAAGAGCCACCTGTGATTGGTATATCGCAAATACGGCGTCGGATGGCATCCCGTATTGGGACAGCGGCGCCCCGAATTTGCACAAGCTGGGCGATTGGCGCCAACGCACTGCCGAACCCTTCAATGATTTCGAGCCCGTTGACAGCTCGGCTGCCGCGATTGGAGCTCAAGGGCTGCTCCGGTTGGGGCACTATATCGGCAAGGATACCCCGGAGGGCAAAGAATACTGGCAGGCGGGCCTTACGACCATGCGAACCCTATTGAGCGATGCCTACCTGGGAACCGCGCCCGAACACCAGGGCCTGCTTCTGCACACCGTTTATCATCGGCCAAACGGATGGGATCATATCCCCAACGGCCGAAACGTGCCTTGTGGGGAGGCATGCATGTGGGGCGATTACCATCTCAGGGAGGCAGCCCTTTACCTCCAGCGCATCCTGGAGGGCAAACCCTACTACACTTTCTTCGGAGGTTTGTACTAGGTGGGGCTCTGCGTCCTTTCCCAATTCTTCCCCTCTCCAACTCTCCGCCTTTCAAAGCGACCCCACCAATGCACCAAATTGCGGCGATTCCCGACCTTTCGCGCCTGTGCATCCATACAATCACCACCAAGCCATGGTCGATTGAGACCTCCGCGTCCAAGTTTGCGGCCGCAGGCGTGAAGGGGATTACGGTCTGGCGTGACACGCTGGCTGGAAGGGACATAGCGATGACGGGCCGATTGCTGAAAGACCACGGGCTTCCCGTAGTTTCCCTTTGCCGAGGGGGCTTTTTCCCGGCCGTCGAGATCCCAGGCAGGAGGAAGGCAATCGACGACAACCGAAAGGCAATCGACGAGGCTAAGGCGTTGGGGGCACCCCACATCGTGCTTGTCTGCGGGTCCGTTCCCGGCCAACCACTTGAGGAATCGAGGAAACAGATTGCAGATGGCATCGCAGCTCTCCTGCCCGACTGCAAAGCCTCCGGAGTCAGACTAGCCATAGAGCCGTTGCACCCAATGTACGCGGACAGCCGCTCCGCAATTAACACGCTGCGGCAAGCCAACGACCTGGTGGAGTCGCTCGGGTCGCCTTACGTCGGCGTGGCCATCGACGTCTATCACGTCTGGTGGGATCCAGCCCTTGAAGCCGAGATAGCTCGCTGCGGGAAGCTTGGCGCAATCTTCGCCTACCATGTTAGCGATTGGCGAACGCCGACGATCGACATGCTCAACGATCGCGGCCTCATGGGGGAAGGATGCATCCCGCTCAGGCGTATCCGCGATTGGGTGGAAGCGGCAGGTTACCTTGGATTCAATGAGGTCGAGATCTTCTCGAATCGCCTCTGGGGCCAAGACCAGGACCGGTATTTGACAAGCATAGTCCAAGCCTACCGGGACCATGCCTAGGCACAGTCGCCATGCCCCAAGTGGACCATCCCCTGCAAAACACTCGTCCCATAAGATGAAAACACATCACATCGGAGTCATAATGAATGGCGTCACGGGTCGCATGGGAACCAACCAACACCTCATTCGCTCGATCAAGGCGATTATCGACCAAGGCGGCGTAAAGCTTTCCGACGGAGAAACGATCATGCCCGACCCCGTTCTCGCGGGTCGCAACACCGAGAAATTGAAGGCCTTGGCTGCGCGAGCAGGCGTCGGACGCGTAGCAGCCGACCTTGATGCCGAACTGGCAAATCCCGCGAATCAAATCTACTTCGACTCGACCCTAACAGGTCAGCGCCCGATAGGTGTTCGGAAGGCAATTGCTTGGGGGAAACACATCTATTGCGAAAAACCTACGGCTACCTCCTCGGCCGAGGCCCTTGCGCTCGCAGATGAAGCCAGAGCAGCTGGGCTCAAAAACGGCGTGGTTCAGGACAAGCTTTGGCTGCCCGGGCTATTAAAGCTGAGATATCTGATGGACACCGGGTTTTTCGGGAAGGTTCTATCGGTACGCGGCGAATTTGGATATTGGGTTTTCACCGGCGAGTTCGAAAAGCTTCAGCGGCCCTCGTGGAACTACCGAAAGGAGGACGACGGCGGCATCATTGTCGATATGGTCTGCCACTGGCAGTACTTGATTCAGAACCTTTTTGGGGAGATTTCCCGCCTCTCATGTTTGGGCGCGACGCACGTCCCAACCCGCTGGGACGAGTCCGGCAAGCCGTACAAATGCACGGCAGACGACTCGGCCTACGCAACCTTCGAGCTAAGGAACGGGGTAATCTGCCATTTCAACTCCTCTTGGTGCGTTCGCGTTGACCGAGACGACCTGCTAACGCTCCAAGTGGACGGCACACATGGCTCAGCAGTGGCAGGCCTTAGTGATTGCAAGGCACAGGCGCTGGCGGCGACGCCCCGGTGCGTTTGGAATCCTGACATCGACAGCCCGATCAAATACAGGGATGGATGGGCCCGCGTGCCTGACCAAGGCTTCTACGAAAACGCATTCAAGGCACAATGGGAGCTCTTCCTAAAGCATGTCGTCACTGGCTCCCCTTTTCCTTGGAGTCTCCACGAGGGAGCCAAGGGGGTTCAACTTGCCGAACTCGCCCTCAAATCCTCGAGCGAGCGCAGGTGGGTCGAAGTCCCTTCGCTCCGTAACGGCAAATAGGCGCCGAACCCTCACCGGTTCCATGCCACAGCGTCCAAAGAACTTCCGGCCTTAAAACCCGACAAGCCAAACACCGAAATCAGAAATGAACAAAATCGCCTTGGTTACAGGCGGGAGTCGGGGGATCGGATTCGGCATCGCAGAGAGACTTGCAACCGAGCACTGGGACCTGGTGATCAACGGGGTGCGGCCCGAAGACGCCGTGACCGAGCCCTTATCGAAGCTTCGCAACTACGGGGTCCGCGTGACGTATGCCCGAGGTGACATCGGGAGTGCTGAAGGCCGAACGGCGATCCTGACTGCCTGCGATGGTTTCGCAGGGGGGAAAGCCATTAATCTCCTGGTCAACAACGCCGGTGTCGCTCCAAAGGTGCGCGCAGATCTCCTGGAAACGTCCGAGGAAAGCTACGACTATGTCGTGGATACCAACCTAAAGGGGACATTCTTTCTCACCCAGGCCGTCGCTCGCCGCATGGTGGCATTGAAGGGCAAGGATCCCTCCTTTGAAGCGTCGATCATAAACATAACGTCGATCTCGGCAACGGTAGTCAGTACCAATCGTGGCGAGTACTGCATCGCAAAGGCCGGCTTGAGCATGTTTTCCCAGCTCTTCGCCGCGAGGCTTGGGGCGAGCGGCATTCCGGTCTACGAGGTGCGCCCAGGCGTCATCAAGACCGACATGACCGCTGGCGTTAAGGAAAAATACGACAACCTGATAAAATCCGGACTCTTTGTTCAGGAACGTTGGGGATTTCCTGACGATGTTGGCAGAGCCGTAACGACACTCGCCCGTGGGGACATGCCCTATTCGACAGGTCAAGTGATCGTCATCGACGGCGGAATGACGATTCCCCGCCTTTAATTTGGGCTCGAATTTCAGGCCGGCGTCAAGAGAGCCGCGATCAGGAACCCCGGACTTGCGGCCAGCTTACGAAGCGCGTGTTTCCTAGCGGTGTTCACCCCGGCGGGGCGCCCTACCCACGCAAAGCATCTGGGGACGCTCTGGGGAACCGGTGCTCGGAGTCCAATATGTCTCCAAAAAAAGAGTCGCCCCAACCCAGCCGGGACCCAAACGCTTCCATGAAATGAACCTCGAAAAGGGATGCCGCCGGCCAGAACACGACGCCCGCGACGGGCCTGACCCTGAGACAGGCCGTGGGCACCCCGATGTTTTGGTACCAGGCCGCGACGCACCTCCTCATGTCGCTCCTGACCAATGGGCTCATGATCACCCTCGTGACCAACCTTACCGACCAGAAGATGTCCCGGGCCGAAGCGGGCAGCCATTTGGGCCTGTTCGGCGTCTCGTCGCTGCTGGGCAGACTCGTCTCGGGATTTGTGTTCGATCGTTTCCGCGCGCCCCCGGTATGCGCGGCGGTCTACTTCCTCGCCGCCGTCGCGGCCGCCGCCCTGGCTCTCTTCGGCGTCCGGTTTGCATCGATCTGCATCGTCGTGACGGGCGTCGCACTGGGTTCGGAGACCGATGCCCTGAGCTACCTCATCGCCCGCTATTTCGGAATGCGTGCGTACGGGGAGATCGCGACCCTCTTTGCCGTGGGAATCGCCGTTGGAAACGGAATAGGGCCGTACGCCATCAGCCGACTCCGCGAGGCTTCCGGCGGCTACCAGACGCCTTTCCTCGTCGTCGCTGGGCTGACGGCCGTCGCAGCTGCCCTGATGGTCCTGCTCGGCCGCCACCGCTGCCTCGAGTCCACGTAGCTTCCTCGCCTAACAAGCCGACGCTTAGTTCTGAACGGCGAAGGCTCGAATGCTCACCACGCCAGTCTTTCCCTTCGGGTCGTCAACCGTGTAGGTGATCCGGACCGGAATCCCGGGGGTCAGCTCACTCGCGGGCACGTCGGCGACCGCCCACGAGAGGCCGCTCCAGATCTGGCGGTCATATGGGCGGCTCATTTCCAGCGGTCGGCCGCCCTGCTCGGCTGCAAGGACGAGGAGCTTGCCCAGCGGAATTCCCGAAGGAGGCGCTCCACCGCTTACCCGCCAAGGGCGCCCGTCGATGCTGGACTGGCTGCACACGATCCTGAGCGCCATTGAACGCGGAGCCAAAACCGTGACTGAAACCGATCGGGAATCCCGAAATACTTCATTAGCCGCCAGGGGCCCGCAAGCCGTAGGGATAAAGACGTCGTTCTGGGTGCCCAGATCCCATTTGGGATCGGCGTAATTCCCCGTCCCAACCACGGCCAATTGCCCGGGTCCAAGGTGGACGCTGCCCGTGGTTAGGACTGGGGCCATCCCCGCATCGGCAAACAGAATTCGGCCACCCGCCTTGGCAGGCGGAGGAAGGGCAACGTCGGCCTCCGTGGCCCCGGAGTTGAGCACCGTACATACGCTGCCATCGGATCCGCCCGCTACAAACCCGTATGGCCCACCGGCACCGGGGTAGCCACCAAAAGTGACAGGGTTCCCCGTCGCCTGGAGCGGGTAATACAGGCTCTGCGCCTTTGCGAACCATGCGCGGTCCTGTTCGTCCAGGAGAGCGACGTCCCCGTAATAGGTGTTCACGCGGCCGCCCCGGGCAGCCGAGAGGATCAGCATCCCCTTCCATGCCGCCTTGCCGCGGCGGTAGCATGTCCCCGTGTTCCCGATCATAAAACCGCTGCTGTCGATGCGCGACAGGGGAATGCCATTCGCGGAATATTGAAACACCATCGCGTCGCTGTAGACGTCAAGGGAGCGCCAGAAGTCCGCGCAGGGGACATCCGATGGTTTTGGGTCGCCGCAATAGAGGGAATCAAAGGCATCGAGCCACCGGCGATCCACCGTCTTTGAAAACCCGGGCCACGTGTCGGAGGTTTCGCCACCGTAGCCGTTGTAGGCGAGCAGCATCACGTCGGGGTTGCGCCGCCTGAAGGCGCGAAGCGCATCTCTCCACGCCTCGGCGTTAAGGCGCTCGACCTCCGCGCGGCCTAGCCGGGCGAGCTCGGAGGGTGACGCGGCCCCCAGATTGGCAAAATCAAATTTGAACAGCCGGACTCCCCTGTCATACCACCGCTGCATCGTCTCGATCTGGTAGGCAAGGAAGCCGCCCTCATGGAGGCTCATCGCCAGGTCCATGTATCCGCCGCGCGAATCCCGCCATTCCGGCAGGGGCGTAATCCAGGGGCTCGCCGTCCACCCGCAGACGTTGGTGGAGAGCCAAAGCCCGGGCTTTAGCCCCTGCTCGCGGCAGGCCGCAAAAAAGCGATCGGGTCCGTTGGGCCAGCTTCCCTTGCGAAACGTGCGGAAACCGCCATCCCGGTCGAACCAGAACATGTCGAGCAGGAAGTAGTCGAACCGGGCTCCCTGCGCCTTGAGCCGCGCCACTGCGCCCAGCTCGCGGAGGGCAAGGGCCTCGTCGAGCGCCACCGAGTCCGAGAGCTCGTCATGGGCCGCCCAGGTTACGTACACCGACACAGGGCCCTTTGGAGCCGCGTCAGCGAGAACCATGGGCCCGAGGAGAACGAGCGGGAAGGCGAGCGGGCGGAGCAAGGCCCTTGCGGCAACGCGACATAGGGACTTGGGAGCCCCATGGAAGGCGCTAACCATTGCGGCCAAAACCATCGAGGGTGTCGCCATGAACTTGGGGGTTTCTTGCCATTGCGAATAGGGGGTTCGTCAAACAGGCCCCTGCCCGTGCATCAGCACGCACTTCGAAACTCCCTGCAATAGTTTTCGGAGCCTGGTTCCCAGAGGGTTCGCCTTGTCTCGATGGCCCTTAGCGGGGACTGGATCGCGCGACCGAAAGCGGGCAATAGCGGCGAGTTTGATACGCATGCGTGGGCCAGCGGGAACAAGACCTGCTCTTGTTAGGATCAATTCGATCTCCGGCGATCAACGCAGAGCCGAATCCAACCCGATGAACACGACCACCCACCCCCTTGAGCCGCTGGCCAAGGATGAAGTCATTCTAGCCGTCAAGATCCTGAGGGACGCGGGCAAAGTCACGCCCACGACGCGTTTCGTCTCGGTCAGCCTAAAGGAGCCCCCAAAGGGGTTTGTCCACGCCTTCTCGGGGACCGAGACTTGTCCCCGAGAAGCCGCCGCCGTGCTCTTTGACAACGGAACCAATGCTTGCTTCGAGACGGAGGTATCCCTGACCGAGAGAAAGGTGATGTCATGGAAGCACATCCCGGGCGTCCAGCCCACGATGACCTCAGACGAGCAGATCGAGTGCGAGCAGGCGGTGCTCGCCAGCCCCGAGTTTAAGGCGGCGCTAAAGCGCCAATACGGCATCGAGGACACCCGGTTGGTGATGGTGGACATATGGAGCGCGGGGAACTACGGCTCGGAGGAGGACCGCACCATGCGCTTGGCCCGGCCGCTGTGCTTCCTGAGGTCGGACCCGACGGACAACGGCTACGCCAAGCCCATTGAGGGGCTACGGCCCGTCGTCGACCTCAACTCCATGAAGGTGATCCGGGTCGAGGAATACGGTTACTGGCCGCTCCCGCCCCAGCAATGCAACTATGCCGCCGAACGGAGGACCGAGTTCCGCCGCGACATAAAGCCCCTGAAAATCATGCAGCCGGAGGGCCCGAGCTTCGAGGTCGACGGCTACCAGGTGCGCTGGCAGAAGTGGAAATTCGTGATCGGCTTCAACGGGCGCGAGGGCCTTACCCTCAACCACCTCCGCTACGAGGACCAGGGAAAGTTGCGCTCGGTGCTTTACCGTGGATCGCTGTCGGAGATGGTCGTGCCCTACGGCGACCCGGCGCCCCAGCAGGCGCGCAAGAACGCGTTTGATGCGGGCGAGTACGGCCTAGGGTACTGCGCCAACAGCCTCGAGCTCGGCTGTGACTGCCTGGGCCTGATCCGGTACTTCGACGGCCAGCTGTGCACAAGCCGGGGCGAGTCGCTTACGGTCAAGAACGCCGTCTGCATGCATGAGGAGGATTATGGCATCCTCTGGAAGCACACCGACCGCCGCCTGAACTCGCCCGAAGTCCGCCGATCGCGCCGGCTCGTCGTCTCGTCGATAGCCACAGTGGAGAATTACGAGTACGGGTTCTTTTGGTACCTCTACCAGGACGGGAACATTCAATTCGAGATCAAGCTGACCGGGATCCTCTCGCTCGGGGCGTTGCCCCAAGGCGAAAAGTCGCCTTTCGGAACCCTGGTCGCCCCCCAGCTCTACGCTCCAAACCACCAGCATTTCTTCAACATGAGGCTCGACCTGGACATTGACGGTGCAGCCAACTCGGCCTACCAGATCGACGTCGAGGGCGACGAGCCCGGCCCAGCAAACCCGTTTGAAAACGCCTTCCGGGCAAAGGCGCGGCTTCTGAGGACCGAGCACGAGGCCCGGGCCCACCTTAACCTGGTGACCGCACGGACATGGAAATTCGTGAATCCGGGCGCGCTTAACGCGGTCGGGGAGCCCGTTGGCTACAAGTTTATGCCTGGGGACAACTGCTTCCCCTTCGCCTCGAAGAACGCCTGGTGGCGCAAGCGGGCCGGGTTTGTCGATCACCATGTCTGGATCACACCGTACAGTGAGGACGAGCGCCACGCCGCGGGAAACTACCCCAACCAGAGCCAGGGTGGCGACGGGCTTCCGCGGTGGACGGGAGCCGATCGACCGCTGGAGAATACGGACTTGGTCCTGTGGTACACCTTTGGGCATACCCATCTCGCCAGGGCCGAGGACTACCCGGTCATGCCGGCCGCTTACATCGGCTTCATGCTGAAACCCAATGGCTTCTTTACGGAGAATCCAGGTAACGACATCCCTCCGTCCATGATGCACAAGGCGGCCGCCATGGCCTAAGCGCGGGACGTTTTCCCACCAGGTTGGGCAACCGAGGCGCCGGCGTCCTAAGCAAGTGATGGGATGAACGGGAAGAGCCGGTGCCGTGTCTTGCCGTTCGCAACGCGCAATCGCGCCACCTCAAACCGCAAGATTGCGCCGCACCTCTTCCACGAGCTTGTCTAGGCTTTGGCTCCAACCGGCCTCCATGCCAGAGAGGTACGCCCTAGCAAAGCCCACAACAGCCTTTGCGCGTGTCCGCATTGTAAGCCTCGTACGCGCCCCCTCTTCGGCGAAGAGGACTGTCGTCAACCCCTCGAGCACCGTAGTTCCATCCTGGCCGACAGCATTGTTCGTAAAGACGAGCCGTTCTGGCCTCACAATCTCCTTGTAGACGCCCTGGCACGGGTATTCGTGGCCGTCGGGCGCTCGCATCACGATCCGGTACAGCCCACCGGGACGCAGATCCACCTCGCAGGTCGGATTCGTGAATTCCCTCGGCCCCCACCAGCGCATCAAGTATTCCCGCTCGGTCCACACGCGGAAAACAAGCTCCCGCGGCGCATCGAAGACCCGGGTCAAAACGACCTCCCGCTCGACGGGTTGCACATCCGCCAGATGCTCCGCCAAACGACCCAGCGTCTGGTTTCCGCCCTCGATTGCCCCAAATTCCTTTTCGACCCGCTCCCGTTCCGCGACCGTGGGGAATACCA
>Ga0302319_10005762_pt1 | contig 24766 bp, 21 predicted proteins | sample Bog_T0_2_FD_203319 | JGI IMG/M metagenome (GOLD analysis project Ga0302319, IMG submission 203319) | Peat permafrost microbial communities from Stordalen Mire near Abisko, Sweden - Bog_T0_2 | ecosystem: Environmental > Terrestrial > Soil > Wetlands > Peat | place: Sweden: Abisko, Stordalen Mire...
CAAGCCTCGTTTAAGCTGATTCGCTGGTTGCGAACTCACTGGCACCATCCGACTTCACTGGTGCAAGCCCTGCTGCATCTGCGAGCCTTATACGCAAAACTTTGACCTCCATTCCATGACACCAATCCTTTTTACGCTTTGAAACCGTCATGAACAGACTCCCCAAAATGCCGTTGCCGCCGGGCATCCAGCAACCGGCAACCCGCATCGCTTTTCTGGCCCTGAACCCTGAACCCTTGAATCTGAAACCTTTGTAAACCCCCGTAATAACACTATTTACACCATGAAACACCCATGAACACCCCCAAAAAACACTCGCCAAGCAACCCGCTATCAATGGTTGCCCGGGGAGAACACGCGCCCTCGCGTGTTTCCGACCGCGCCACGCGGTCGGAACCGATGCGCGCCATCGCGCGTCGGAATCGCGCACAACCGACATCGTCCTCATCCTCAAAAAACCCCGAAATATCACTTTTCTCGCCCCCCGCCTGAAACCCGGATGAAGAAAGGTGAGAACGACATGCGCGTCCGGTTTTGTGCCGTCACTAAACAGCGGGCTTTATGTGCCGCTTGAAAACCGCGTTTTTTATCTGTATTCATCTGTGTCCATCCGTGGTTAAATTAACGAACATGAATGACGGGAAAAAAATCATTTTGGGCGTCACCGGCTCCATCGCCGCGCACAAGGCGGCCGACCTGGCGTCGCTCCTGACCAAGGCCGGGGGCGAGGTGCGCGTGGTGCTGACGGCGGACGCCCAGCGGTTCATCACGGCCCTGCCCTTCAAAACCCTGACCCGCCACCCCGTCGTGACACAGCTGTTCGACGCCGACGAGGGCTGGGTTCCCGCGCATATTGAACTGGCGGACGCGGCGGATCTGCTGCTCATTGCGCCGGCCACCGCCAACATCCTCGCCAAGCTCGCCCACGGGCTCGCCGATGACGCGCTCAGTTGCATCGCCCTGGCGCTGAATCCCCGGGCAAAAATTTTGATCGCCCCCGCCATGAACGGGAAGATGTGGCTGCATCCTGCCACCCAGGCCAATGTCCAAACCCTGCGCGACCGGGGGGTGGAGTTCATCGGCCCGGACGAGGGGTTGTTATCCTGCGGCTATGAGGGCGTGGGGCGGTTGTGGCCGGTGGACCAGATCGCCGCGCGCGTCCTGAAAATGTGAGCGCCGGCGGGGGCGATTCGTGCATGAAAAACTTCAACTGGGAGCGGTTTGAGCATCTGCGCGGCCTGCTGATTCCGGACCGGCCGGAACCGGTGGAGCAGGCCGAGCGCATCGTCAAGGTGCTGCGCGATGTGGTGCTCCCCGCCAAGGCGGGGTTGTGCCTGGTGGTCTTGTATTACCTGTTCTATTCCGGCTGGCTGGCCGATGATCAAACCGCGCGCTCGGTGGCCATGGACACGCTCAAACGATTTTTCCTGGTCTATGTGCTGTGCAATTTCGTGGGCGGCATTCTGTTTGCCTGCTGGCGGCGGCTGCCGACGGGGTTGATCCAGTGGCTGGCGTTCATCCTGGGGCTGTTGGACGGGTTGTTCATGGCGGGCATCACGGTGGTCACCGGCGGTTTCACCAGCGTGGCCTTCTGGGTCTTCCCGGGGCTCATTTTTCTGAACGCCGTGAGCATCCCGCTGGCCACGCCACAAATTGTCCTCAACCTCCTGCTGGGCTTGTTTTACGCGGGCGCGGTGGTGGTGACGCCGTATATTGGCTGGGAAGACACCCTGCCCGATCAGCAATTGCTGGCCAACCTGCTGACCCATTCCGCCCAGAACGCCCCGCTCCTGCGGAACACCAATCAAATCATTCGTCCCGAAGCGCTGGCCAAGCTCAACCGCGACGTCCGCAAAGTCCCTCCGCCCAACCCGGTGGAGGAGGCCGGCAGCGAGCAATTGCTGCTGCGCGTGTCCGTCCTCTGGTTGCTGACCCTGTGCTGCTACGGAGCCCAACTGCTCCGGCAACGCCAGTTGGAGGCGGTGATTGAGGCGGCCGAATTCGCGGGGCGCGAGGCCCAGTTGCATTCCGCCGGCCGGCTGGCCGCGGAATTCGCCCACCAGATCAAAAATCCGCTGGCCATCATCAACAACGCCGCCTATACGCTGGCGCGCTCCTTGCGCGAGGCCAAAGGCTCCGCCGCCCTGCAAATTGAAATCATCCAGGAAGAGGTGGCGCGGGCCGACAAGGTGATCACCCAGATCATGGGCTACGCGCAACTAAACGAAAGCCGCGTGGAAAAACTGAAGCTCCACGAACAGATCGAGCGGGCCATCGAGCAGGTGTTCCCCGCCGCCTTGCCCACCGGGATCAAGCTCCGCAAGACCCTGTCTTCCACCCCCCCCCTGCTGATGCAGCGCGGCCACCTGTCCGAAATCCTGCTCAACCTCCTGACCAACGCCCGGGATGCCCTGGCCGGGCAGGGCACCCTCCAGATCATCGCCCGGTGCCGGCAGGATCAAGCGGTGGAAATCGTCGTCGCCGATGACGGCCCCGGCATCCCCCCGGACAAGATCGGCCGCATTTTCGAGGCCTACTTCACCACCAAGGAGAAGGGCACCGGTCTGGGCCTGTCCATCGTCAAACACAACGCCGAACTTTACGGCGGCACCGTGCGCGTGGAATCCGTGCTTGGAAAAGGCGCGAAATTCACAGTAACCTTGCCCTTGAAATCGCAGACCAGACCATTTGCCACATGACCAAGCCCCTGCCAGCGGTGTTAATCGTGGACGACGAGCGGAACATGCGTCGTTCACTTCAGTCCATGTTGATGGATGAAGGCTACTCCGTCATCGCCGCCGAATCCGCCGAGGAGGCGCTGGCCCACCTGGCCCACACGCCTTTTTTCATGGTCATCACCGACGCCCGGCTGGGCGGCATGAGCGGCTACGAGTTGCTCGCCCAAATCCATCGCCAGTGGCCCGACCTGCCGGCCCTCATGATCACCGCCTACGCCACGCCCAAACTCGCGGTCGAGGCCATCAAGGCCGGCGCCATGGATTACCTCTCCAAGCCCTTCGCGCCGGAGGAGCTTTTCCTGGCCGTGTCCCGCTGCGCCGAGCGCCACCGCCTCCTGTGCGAAAACGCCGCCTTGCGCCAGCGCGCCGGCGAGGCCATCGGCCTGGACCAGATTGTCGGCGACGCCCCGAAAATCCGGGACCTGCGGCAGTTGATCCAAACCGTCGCCAAAACCGACGCCCGCGTGCTGGTGCTGGGCGAGAGCGGCACCGGCAAGGAACTCGTCGCCGGGGCCATCCACACCCTGAGCCAGCGGCATAAACAGAATTACGTGCGCATCAACTGCGCGGCCATCCCCGAAACCCTGCTCGAAAGCGAGCTGTTCGGCCATGAAAAGGGGGCCTTCACCGGGGCCATCAAACAAAAAATCGGGCGGGTCGAGGATGCCGATGGCGGCACCATTTTTCTGGATGAAATCGCCGACATGGGCAAGCCGTTGCAGGCCAAACTCCTGCGGTTTTTGGAGGACGGCACCTTCACCCACGTCGGCGGCACCGAGGAGCAGCGCGTGAATGTCCGGCTCATCGCCGCCACCAACCGCGACATCGTCAAGGCCATCGCCGCCGGCGAGTTTCGCGAGGACCTCTTTCACCGCCTCAACGTCGTGCAGTTCAACCTCCCGCCCCTGCGCGACCGGGGCGACGATATCGCGCTGCTGGCCGACCATTTTTTGAGGATTTTCCGCGCCAACCTGAGCAAAAGCATCACCGGATTCTCCGCTTCCGCCCGGCACAAGCTGCAAACCCACCGGTGGCCGGGCAACGTGCGGGAGCTGCGCAACGTCGTGGAACGGGCCTTGATTCTGGAGACCAGCCATGAAATCCAGCCCGCCAGCCTGCCGGACTTCGCCGTGGAATCGCGCCTCCAAAAAACCGCCCCCCTGGCCGTCGCCCCGAACGAATCGCTGGATTCGGCGCTGGAACGCCTCGAACGGGATTTGATTCAAAATATGCTGGAACTGAACAATTTCAACCTGACACGCGCCGCCGAAGGCCTTAAATTATCGCGCCATTCATTGCGTTACCGCATGCAACGATTAAACATGAAAACTGCCACCGACAACGGGGAAACTGCGGGGGAACTATGAGCCGCTGGATTCAACCTTCCGCCGAGAATCCCGCCTTTGAGTGGCTGGCGTTTTTCCTGTTCCTCCTTTTGCTTTCCGTCTGCCTCCTCGGCGTTGTCGTCTGGCTCAAAACCAAACGGCCCGGGACCAGACACAAACGCAAACGCAAGCACCGCCACCATCGCCATCATCACGCCTCCAGCCTGCCCCCGGTCCGGCCGGTCCCCCACGAGCTGCCTCCGAAACGCGAACCCAACCCGCCGCCCGCAACGTGAACCTGCAGCACTGCCGCGCCCTGACCAAAAAAAGCGCGTCCAACCTCGCGCTGGCGTTCATCATGCTCCCCCGGCAAAAGCGCGATGCCATGGCAGCGCTCTATGCCTTTTGCCGGGCGGTGGATGACCTCGCCGACGAGGATGCCGCCCCGGTGGCCGCCCGCCGCGAGCAACTGGCCGCCTGGCGCGAGGATATCCGCGCCGCCTGTGAAAACCGCCCGCCCCAATTCGTGCTCAACCAGGAATTCCAGCCCGTCATCCAGCAGTTCCAGCTCCCCTTCAACCTCTTTGATGAGCTGATCCAAGGCTGCGAAATGGACCTGGAAAAACTGCGCTACGAAACCTACGACGAATTGGAACTCTACTGCTATCGCGTGGCCTCGGTCGTCGGCCTGTTGAGCATCCGGATCTTTGGCCACCAGCATGCCGCCTGCAAAGACTATGCCATTTACCTGGGCCAAGCCCTCCAGTTCACCAACATTCTGCGCGACGTGAAAAATGATGCCGCCCGCGGCCGCATTTACCTGCCGCAAAGCGAATTAAAACAGTTCCGCGTCCCCGAGGCGGAAATCCTGGGCGCGCAATACTCCGACCGCTATCGGGCGCTCGCCGCCAGCGTGGCCGGGCGCGCCCGGGGCTTTTACCGGCAGGCCCGCCAGACCCTGCCCCCCGGAGACCGATCCAACATGGTGGCCGCCGGCCTCATGGGCAATGTTTATTGGCGGTTGCTGCAAAAGCTGGAGCGCGGGCAGTTCAACGTCTTCGGCCCGCCGCTCAAACTCAGCAAGCCGCATAAACTGGCCTTGATCGCCCAATCCTGGATAAGCCATCTCGCCGGCCTCAATTCCCACCACTACGGCACTCCGTGATGTCCCCCCCCCCGTCCAACCCGCCGGGCGTGCGCTTGATTGTCAACGCGGATGACTTCGGCCTCTCGCCGGCCGTCAACGCCGCCGTCCTCCGCGCGCATCGCGAAGGCATTTTGACCTCCGCCAGCCTGATGGTAAACCAACCCGGGTTTGCCGAGGCCGTCAGCCTGGCCCGGGCCAATCCCCGGCTGGGAGTCGGCCTGCATCTGACCCTGCTCCTGGGCCATTCCACCCTCCCGCCGGAACAAATCCCCGGCCTGGTCAACGCCCGGGGCGAATTCACCGACCGGCCGATCCGCGCCGGCCTGGACTACTTCTTCAAAAACAGCCTGCGCCCGCAACTGCGCGCCGAAATCCACGCCCAGTTTGCCCGCTTCCGCGCCACCGGGCTCATGCTCGACCATGTCAACGGCCATCTCCATCTGCATTTGCATCCGGTCATTTTTGGCATCCTGATGGAGGACGCGGAAACACTCGGCATCCGCCACCTCCGCCTGACCCGCGACTGCCTCGCTCGCAGCCGCCGGATGACCCGCGGCCAATGGGTTTACCGCGTTTCCCATGCGGCCATTTACGAGTGCCTTTCCCGGCGCGCCCGCGCCCCCCTGCGCCAGCGCGGCATCCGGCATGCGCAACTCACCTTTGGCCTGCTGCAAAACGCCCGCGTGGACGAGGACTATGTGCTGCGGCTCCTCCCCGCCTTGCCCGCCGGCGATTCCGAGCTTTACTCCCACCCGTCGCTGGACAATTTTAAGCATGAGTTCGCCGCCCTCGTCAGCCCGCGCGTAAAACAACTCGCCGGGCGGCTCGGCATCGAATTCATCCGTTACCAGGATTTATAACCAGATCCATCTATACCATGACCAAACTGATTGTCATCCTGCTGCTGGGCCTCCTGTTCGAATCCTCCGGCGTGGTTTTTTTGAGCCAGGGCCTGCACCAGATCGGCGAAGTGAAAACCGTCTCCGCCGCCGAAATCGGCCGCCTCATCGCGCGCGGCATCACCAACGGCAACATCCTGTTCGGCACCCTGCTGGAAGCCGTTTTCTTCGGCGTGCTGCTCTACCTGCTCTCCCAAAAAGACGTCAGCCTCATCTGGCCGCTGACCGCGCTGGGCTTTGTCTTCACCGCCCTGGCCGGCCGCCTCATCCGCCATGAGGAAGTCAGCGCCCTGCGCTGGACCGGCGTGTTCATCATCGTCATTGGCGCGGCCCTGGTGGCCTGGAGCGAACCGGGCAAAGCCCAGTCCACCCAACCCCATAATCCCGTCCGGGACGTCCGAAAATAGCCCGGCAATTCATTTCATCGCCGGGTTCATGTGCCGCTTAATCCCCCAAGCCCGGGTGTCCTTCCATCTGAATTCTCAAATCTCCAATTTGCGATTCCCCATTCCCCGCTGCGGCAAGGCCTGAAAGGCCGCAACAAGAAAGCCCAGGGCAGCGCCCTGGGGGCGATGACACAATGAAAATCAAGCGCTGAAAGCGCGGAACAATTCCTGGACAATCGCATTCTCCAACCGCATGGCCAATCAGGATCGATCCAGATTGCCTTCAAAAAGAGGTCACCCACACTATCTTTCATACGGTGAAAAATTGATTGGCAAAGGACTCGAAAAGGCGTAAGAGTCCATGTTGGTTGGAATCATGAAAATCGTTGTGACCCGACGGTTAACAGCGGGGCACTTGGGAACAAAAAATGAAAACATCACATCTATTCGCCTTGGCACTATGCTTGCCAGCATTTTCACCCCACACTGGGCATTGTCAAAACACACTACAATTCACCAGCGTTAACGCAACGCCAGAGGGGGCCATTCAACTACATTGGGCGGGCAATTCAAATGAAATCTATGAAATTGATTACGCAACGTCGTTGATTGATACGAACACTGGGACAACCACTTGGAACAAGCTTTACGACAACTATCCTTCACAGGGAACGAACACGTTTTGGCTGGATACAGGCGATTATTACAACACCCCGACGGTGAATCATCCCAAGTTTGACGCAACGCGCTTTTACCGCGTCGTGACGACGGGAACGGATACGGCAACAACTGAACCAACTATTTCGATTGTATCCCCGTCCGATGGCGGCACAGTTTCCAGCAACATCACAGTGGCAGTTTCGGCCTATTCAACCGATACTTTGGCTTCAGTTAAATTATACGTTGATGGACAGGAAATGCCCCCAAGCTCTGACGGCACAGGGACAAACTTCGTTATCAATACTTGTGAATGGTGGAACGGGCAGCATGTCATCTTTGTTACGGCGGAATCGCTTTCACATTTTGAGGGCATCCCCAACGATACGGGCGTAACGTATGGTCATGCCGTTTCCCAAATGGTTAATCTCACCTTTAACAACCTCATCACGGAAATAGCATTTTCGCGACCATACTTTGAGCCGTCGTTAGGTCAGACACAACAAGTTACCGCTCAATTTGCCGCCAATTGCGATTGGACATTGAAAATTCACGATATTAACGGAAATACAGTTCGCAATGCTTCTGGCAGTGGGACATCAATGCTGTTCGATTGGGATGGAACAGGCAATGGAGAAACAAACATTCCTGACGGAACTTATACCTATTTAATCGCGGCACATACAAACGGACTCGCATTCAGCAGCGGTTTTAGTTCGTCAATGATGGCAAGTGGGATTTCCGCGATTTCCGCAGAAACTTCAACGGAACTGTACGTTGCGGACGATACAGGAAATGTGGTGCCATTGGCATTGTATCCGCCAAATTTTGATACGAGTGGCTTGACGATATTTGAAACTACACAATCCGACATTCAGTCTCTAAGGGCAACACCATCGCTTAATACCTCAGCGCGCCTTTCGGGCTATACATCAAACGGTAGTTCTGGCAGCTCTGGTGGTGCAGCCCCCCCGTCAGGTCAAGGCACGGAAGCGCCAGAGCGACCGCCAACAGCGAAAAATAAAGGTACTGTTGGCACGTTTTTAGTCGGATACAATACATTCCAGACCGATAGCGGCACCTTTTCTACAGGGCCGATTCGTACAGGCTGGCCATATCCAGTTTCCCCGCAATATGTTGCCTTGGATGGCGAACCTCAATCCCAAGCATCACATGGCGAAACATGGGGTTCAATGCTTGAACACGAGCAGATTGCCGATGGATTTGTTAAAACGATGCACGACTCAGGCTGGAAAGGCTCGGCAAATCCAAACATTACGGGCTCCGACGTGACCAGCGGAGCGTTTAACGCGGTCAATGTGGGCTTCCTATGTGTCCATGCTTCTTATGGAACTACTGCCGAAAGCGACGGAGTGAAACGCAGTTATCTACGATTCATGGACAACACATCCAAAAGTGCTAGCTATGTCAAGTTAGATAGTTGCAGTTTCGGCGGGGCAGGAACCAATGGTTTAAAATGGATGGCCATTCTGGGCTGCAATGTTCTTAATGATGCGGCCTACAACAGTCTTTACCAATATGGGCGATTGCCAATCAATAATGACTTACACATGCTCCTTTCGACGGCATCCGTGGAGACAGCGGCACCAAGGATCGGAACGCTATGGGCGCAACAAATGCTTGGGCACGGAACAAATGCCATGCAAACAGTGAGCGACTCATGGTTCAACGCTGGAAATATGGCGTATGACAACAGCAGTGGACAGGGCGAAACAAATCATATCATAATACAATATCGTGTGGCATATTGGCCAGATGCCATTAACGACCATATTTCAGATGTCAACGGAAGTCCAGGCACGGGGAACTCTCGCGACATTCAAAAGAAAGACCAAATCGTCTTCTCCAATCCATGACAAAATTGATTGCTGGCTTTTTTGTCTTGCTAGGCTTTTCGGTTTTTGCCGAAATGCCATACGTTGCGGAATTACCGCAGTTTAAAGCCAACAATCTGACAATTTTGTGGGATGCGCCTACAAATCAGTTAGGCGCGTCCCTTTGGGTATATAAAGTGACCGCACAGAACTTTTCCGCTGATGCAATCAATTACCTTTTGAAGATTGGAGGCTTAACTAACACAATTAAGCAATCACAAGCTTTATCTGTCGCAAACAGTTCAAACACATGCCAGCTAACAGTGGTGCCAGAATTGGGCTATATTCGGTATTGGGACGGATTTGCTGCTGCCAATCATTGGGATAAAACTAACCATCTTGTTGAACCAGTAGTAGGTTTGCCAGCGACGAATGAAATTCAGAAACTAGGATTAAGGCTTCTCAAACGGTTTGGCATCCAACCTCACGACCTAGCACAAAGAGGAGACGGAAGGCTCATAACATTCGGAGAAATGAAGACCCGTGGATACTATGACAGGCGTAAGAAGCAATTTGTTGAAGACGAGGTTATTACTCGCGGCATCTTTTTTTCACGTCGGCTTAACGGAATAAACTTTTTAGGTATTGGCTCGCGTGCTGGATGCGAAATCGAATTTGGTAATAATGCGAAAGTCTCGGAGTTTACAATGGTTTGGCGCAATTATGAGCCTTACCAATGTTTCAGAATCGCCAACACAGTGGAAGTCATTCAACAGATACATGCAGGAAACGCTATTTTGACACGCAAGAATCTTGTAAACCAGTCCGATGTCAAATCTCTCACCATAACCAAGGTCGAACCATCTTACATCGGGGCAAGCGAACTTGAGAAACAGGGCTTTCTTTATCCGCTTGCTAAAGTCGAAGCAACCGCAGATTTCGGAACAAATCGCATCGGCATCGAACTCTATTGCCCCATACTATCAACAAACATCTATCGCGGTCGGCGTTAATTCTTTTTTTTCGGAAATAGGCATTGGATTGCAAGAAAAAGGGGTCAACCCATCAACCACGGAAGCGACGCGTTGCGAAAAATGGGGTCACCCCATAGTGGGAACCAAGAGCCCGCCGCAATCGTTTGTGGCGGGCGTTGAACTCACGACCATTTACGGATCAATGGGTCGCCATGATCCAGTTCTTGGCTTGGATATACGTCGTGGTGGTCGGTCCGGGCGTGCCGGACGAACCTTCCATGGCGTAATTAAAGATCACCTCGAACGGCACGCCCTGCGTATCGGTGAACGAGCCCTGGCCCTTGATCACGCCGTCCAAATACAACTGGTAAAAGCGGTTTCCGCCGTTGGCCGGGGCCAGCGCCAGGCTGTAGTGATGCCACACGCCCGGGGTGATGGTGCTGATGACACAAATCCAGGTCCCGGCGGTGTTGTCCACGTTCTGCCAGACATTGCCGCCGCCCTCGTTGCCTTTGAATTCGGCGATGTCAATTTCCGGCGGCCAGGTCCAGGCGCTGTCCAGCCAGAAGGCCGGCCAGCAGCCGGTCGTGCCCGCATAGGGCGTATAGATATCCACGTCCAGGGTCACGAAGTTGTAGCCGCTGCTCGGCACGTCGGTATTGGCATAAACCACGCCCGATTGATAGTTGTAGCCATTTTGCGGGACGTAATACGACGTCAGGGTCAGCACATTATTGCTCATGGTCACACAGGGCTGGCCGTAGGAATTGGTGATGGTATAGTATTCCGACCCGTTGTCCGTGTGCGCTCCCCAAGGCAGTTCGCCAATGTTCACAAACGTGTTGGTCGTGAAGCCGGCGGAAATGGTGTTGGTAAACGTGGTCACGCTGAAGTTATCGATGAAATTAGTTTCCTGGTAGGTGCCCAGATTCATGAATTGCGCGCCGAGGTTGTGTTTCCAGGTGAAATTGCCGCTGACGACATAGTTGCTGTCCACAATGACCGACACATTGACCGGCGCGCCGGTCGCCCAAGAGGTGAATTCGTAGTCTATCTTCACCGTGTGGTTGGTCCTGGTCGAGGGCCAATATCCGCTGGAGTAAAGGACGCCGTCACTGTACGTCTGCACCTCGCCATCGTTGGCAATGAGGATGCCCGAGGCCGTGTTGGTGCTGGTGGCCAGCAGGGCGTACTTCAGGCCGTAAATATCGTTCGAGTCGGCGCCCGCCGTGAAATAAATCCAGTCGCTGGAGTTGGTATTCTTGGCGGTCCAGTTGAAAGTCACCGTCATGCCGCCCGCGTTGGTGATGGCCGCGCCGCCTGGGTTGTTCGACCAGTCCCACAGCTTGGCGTGGTTGGTGATGGTGTCAAAACGCATGCACGCCGAATCGCCGGTGCCATCGCCGCCGCCCGGAATAAGTTCCAACTGATCGCCGCTGATCTGTTGTTCGATGGTGGTGGACTGGGGGATGACCCCGTAGGCGTCAATCCCATTGGTGCGGCCCGACAGGCTGGCCGTGTCCAAGTTTCCGTTGGCAACATTGTAGTTGTCGGAAAAAATCACGGTGGTGGCGCTGGCGGACAGGCAGCCAGCGAGGACGCTGGCTGTAACCACACCACGGATGAAGGGTATGGGGAGTTGGAGGTTTCTGTTCATCATTCTAGGAGTTTGCGGTACAACAATGCCATAGCCGCTGGCTGGCGTCAGCTATTTGATATGGCATTGCATGCATCATCGCTCCCGCTTGAATTCGTGTAAACCCCCTAATGCGGTAAACCGGGCATCCCCTGAACAGGTGATGCTCGTGGAATTTGGCGGCGAAAAAGGACCTGAGTCGCTGTCCCCTTTGACAATCAAGGCGCAGATGGCGAGGCGTTTGGGCACGAAGGGGGCAACAAAGGGGCCAACGAACCAAGGGGGCAGGCGAGACTAACGAACAAAGATAGCTTTGGCCGCCTGAAGCGAAGCGGAAGGCGCGCCAAGGCTATCTGGTGTTGAACGAGCCCACGAACGTGGATGCCCCTTTTCTTTTCTTTTTGCCCCGTTTCCCTGCGGTTTTCCCGGACGTTAACTCTGGATTCCGTGTTCCACAGACACCTTGCCGGTTTTGTCCCCTGGCCCGGTTGCGGGCGGCGGGTCTCTGCGCAAACACGCTCGTTTTGAGGGGCGCAGCCAGGGGCCGCGCCCGTCGGAACAACACTCCGCCATTCGCGCCGTCTTGGAACTAGGACGCGGCGCGTTGCCGGCACGGGACTGGAGCTGGGCGGGGCATCACGGGGGCCGGGGCAGCCGGCGGATCAGGAACATGGGTTTGTGGCAGCACGGACATTGGGGCGCCGGCGTGGGCGTGGGGAGCACCGGCGGCGGCGATGGCACATCCAGCCAAGCGCGGATTCGTTCAAACTTCGCCTTGGCGGCCGGGCTCAAGCAGCCAAGGTAACGCACCCGATGCAGTCCCTGGGGCAGAACGTGCTGCAAAAAGAGGTGCAGAAAAACCTCGGCGCTGAGCGTCCGGGTCTGGTCCTGCCGCGTGTTGTTGCGGGCGCGTCACTCCGTGTGCGCCGCGCCTGCCACCAGCGCGTGCAAAATTTCCCCGGCGTCGCTTTCCCGACCCGCTGCCGATCAAGACTTTGATCGAGTTTCCCGCACCCACTTCGGAGTTCGGGTTAAACCCAGAGCCTCTTGGCCTGAAACCTGAACCCTTCAACCTGAAACCTTCATGAACCCCCCGAAATATCACTTTTTACCTTTTTACGGATTGAAACATTTGAACCTTTTTTGCCCTCGTGGCACAAATAGGCATGGATGACTCAGAACTGGTGGTGGCACTGAAACGCCGTGACCCAGCTGCCATCGCCGCGTTGATCGAAACGCACGGCCAGCGGCTGCTGCGCTCCGCCACGTTGCTGTGCGGGAATGAGCACACCGCCCAGGACTTGGTGCAGGATACGCTGGTGGCGGCGTGGCGGTCGGGGGACCGGTTCCGCGGCCATTCGGGTTTGTACACCTGGCTGCATTCCATTTTATTGAATTTAACGCGCCATCATCACCGCGCTGGCCAACGGCTCATATATGACAATGAATTGGCCCTGCGGGAGACCACGGCTTTGGAGGGACCCAACGCCCTGGATTGCCAGCGCGCGGCCGACGAATTGACCCGGGCCTTGCGCCGGCTGTCAGCGCCGCACCGGGAGGTCCTGGTTTTGCGTTATTACGAGCACATGAAAATTGCCGGGCTGGCCCGGCACCTCGGCGTTTCGCCCGGCACCGTCAAATCCCGGCTGCACTACGCCATCCATGAAATGCGACAACTGCTGCCCGCCGAATTGAACCTTTTCGGTGCCGATGGCACCAAGGAGATGTTATGAACTGCGAACACCTGCAAGCGAACCTCTTCGATTATCTGGACGGCGCGCTTTCCGCGTCCGACCAGACCGCGCTGGAAAAGCATCTCGCCAAATGCCCCGATTGCCAGGCCGCGCTGCGCCAGGAATCGCAACTGGCCCAATCGCTGTCCGGCCGCCTGGAACAAGCCGTCGAAACCGTCGCGCTCGATCCCCTGGCCCAACGCAACGTGGCCCGGGCAATGGAACGCGCCGTGGCAGCCGAATCCCAGGCCCGGCCGGCGGGCGCGTTTTGGCACCGCCTGGTTTGGCCGTTGGGTGCGGTCGCCGCCGCCATGTTATTGCTCATCGCGTTCGGGCTGGAACATCATTTGGGTGCGCAATTAAGTTTGCCCGCGCCGCGCCACCCGGAGCCGCCTGCCCACCGGGAGCTGCTCGTCCATGTCTCCGACCTCCGGCCCGGTTATATCTTCCGCATGGAAGGCAATCAGGTCATTGACGCCCTGACCACTGACCCGCTGGTTGTGGATGCAACTTTGACGGTGCCGAATTGAACTCCAACCCGAATATATCATCATGAAATCAGCCAAGACCTTGCAACCTCATGTAGCGCAGGCTTCCAAGCCTGCCGTTCCGCAACACCTGAGCTGTTCCGTCAATGGTGAATCCATGGTTTTACTGATTAATCAGGGTCCAGGCATGAACGCCAAAGGCGTTCTATCATTCAGCCCAGGGTTGCGCGATAGCGCTACCCTGGGTACTCCGCCCACGGGTCTCAACCCTGAAAGGGTTGCATCGGTTCCGCATTCTTTCCGCCAAGTTTCCAAATCTGCCTGCCGTGGCCTTTCCAACCCGCGCTCGAACGTATTTGCGCTTATATATTCATGCGGTTATTCGCGTCCCATTTCAAATCACCATGAAATATTCGGGCTAAATCTAATGCCTTTCGGAAATTCCGAGCTTGAATCCAAAAGGGATTCCATCGTTCAGCCCAGGGTCGCGACGGAGGAGCTACCCTGGGTAAACACCCCAACAATGACCTGCCCCAACGGGGTTGCATCTTCCCATCGATTTCCGGCCAATTTGAATTTCCGAAAGACATTAGGGCTAAATCAATCCCATCAAACAACGAAACCTGTGCCTCCCATGAACCCCAACCGAATCAAACTTCTCTCCGGGCTGGCCGCTGCTTGCCTGGCCTGGTCATTGCTGGCGGATACGAACAACCTGCCGCAGGATTTTCCGCACCAAGTCCAATACGAACTGGGCGACAGCGAGTTCGCGCCGGGGGACCTCATCACCATCCAGGAACTACGCGGGACCGCTGAGAACATCCGGCCCGGCGAGACCTATTGCGTGACGGGCACCTACACCCTGGCGTCGGCAGCATCGGCGGATTTGGCCTTCTATACCACCACCACCAATCGCACGCCCACGCCGGTGGATCCACGCCAGACGATGCACATCGTAAAAGGCTCGGGCACATTTTGTTTGATCAAGCCGGTGACTTGCGATGGCTATTTGCATCTGAGCTTCTATCCCCGGCCTGCGGGTCAGGGGTTTGGCGGAGTCTATTTTGGTCAGAATCCCTGGGTATTGCGCCACAAGCAATGGAGCTATCGCGATTCGGCAGCGGCTCCAGGGAAGCCAGACGAACCGGTCGCGACCGGGCCAAATCAGGCTTTGTATGCGTATCTCGGTAATCCCGTGCCCCCGCCGGCGAATCTGGACCCCGCCTATACCAAGGATGGCTTGACCCGCGCCATGCAGACTGCGGCCCAAAACGCCGGCGTCACGCTGGTGAAGCTGGAAATTGACGATTCAGAATTCCCGTGTCTGGTGGGAATGATTTGCGCGAAGCAGGGCGACTGGTCGAAAATGAAGGAGCAGTTTCGCGCGCTGACCGCCTACGAATTCAAAGGCGGGATCGGCGGTGATGACCGGGAGGCGATGAACCTGGTGCCGTATAACGCGTACCCGCCGGGAGCCTCCCAGCGCATTTATCATCGGCAGATGTTGCGCGAGGCGGTGTTGTATGATCGCCTGAACCAGGAACGGTAATTGCTTGAGTCCGTGCGGGCAATCCGCACAATTGGCGCGTGTCGAAATTTGCAGTATTGATTTTTTGCGGCTGCATTGCCCTGTTGACCGGTTGCGGGACGACTCCCGAACCTCCGCCGACCGAATGGTCCGCCAGCAACCCGGTGGCCCAACCGGGAACTCCCGCCGCCGCCGCGCCCGTCGTGCAAACCAATTTGCCCGAGGTCGTTGCCACCAATCCGCCGGCGCCGGTCACCACCCCATCCGCCACCAATGCGATGCCCCTGCCGGTTTACACCTGGACCTCCTTGAAACGGTGGGCGCAGGCGCAGCCGGTCAGTGGCCCCCGTTTGCTGACGAAATCGCCGCTCGTCACCTATGCGGTGAGTTCGCCCCGGGGCGACATGGTGCTGGCCATTGGCAGCAAGGAAGCCGCTTGGAATGGCGTGACCGTTCATCTGGGTTTCGCGCCCGAAATCATTGACGGCGAGGTGTATGTTCACGGCCTGGATTTGCAAAAGAGTTTTGCCCCGCTGCTCTGCCTGCCGCCGCCGGCTTTCGGCCCGAACCGGGTGGTGGTCATTGATCCCGGTCACGGCGGCATGAATGCGGGCACCTTGAGCATTACCGATCGCCGTCCCGAAAAGGAGTTCACCCTGGACTGGGCGCGGCGCTTGCAACCCTTGCTGGAACGCGAAGGCTGGCAGGTCATCCTGACCCGCACCAACGACGTGGATATGGCACTGTCCAACCGCGTCACCGTCGCGGAAATCCACCATGCCGACCTGTTTATCAGCCTCCATTTCAATTCCCTCGCCCCCGACCAAAAGCCCGTCGGCCTGGCCACCTTTTGCCTGACGCCGATGGGGCTGCCCTCCACCTTGACGCGGGAATATCCCGATATTCCGACCCAATTTTACCCCAACAACAATTACGACGCGCAAAACGTGCAGGTCGCCGAGCGGTTGCAGCGGGCCTTGCTGCGGACCACCGGCCTGGAAGATCGAGGCGTCAGCCGGGCGCGTTTTATCGGCGTGTTGCGGGGCCAGCACCGGCCGGCGGTGTTGATCGAAGCGGGGTTTTTATCCAACCCGCAGGAAGCCCACCGCATCGAAAACCCTGAATTCCGCCAAAAACTGGCGGAAGCCGTGGCCGCCGCGCTCAAATGAAAGCTGGAACAACCTCACCAACGCCCAAAGCCCCCCCCCGGCGCGCCCCGGCGACCTCCCGGCCGCGGCCACCAACCTTTGTGCTCGTCACCGGCGGGGCGGGCTTTATCGGTTCCCATCTCGTGGAACGACTCTTGAACGACGGCAAGCGCGTGGTCGTGCTGGATGATTTTTCCACCGGGAGCCGCGAAAATCTGCGCGGATTTGGGAAAAATCCCCGGCTGTCGGTGATTCGCTCGAAAATCTCCCGCTGCGCCGACCTGCCGGAACTGGCGGGGCGGGCGGAATTCATTTTTCATCTCGCCGCCACCGTGGGGGTGGAACTCGTGGTGAAATCCGCGTTACATGTGCTGGAAGCCAGCTTTCATGAGACGCAAATGCTGCTGCGCGCGGCAGCGCGGCGGGGCACGCCGCTGTTGTTGACCTCCACCTCCGAGGTGTACGGCAAAAGCGCCAAGCCCGAGTTTAGCGAGGAAGACGACCTGCTCATCGGCCCGCCAGGCCATTCGCGCTGGAGCTATGCGTGCTCCAAGCTCACGGATGAGTTTCTCGCGCTGGCCTACGCGCGCGAGCAGCATCTGCCGGTCATCATCGCACGGCTGTTCAATACCGTGGGCCCGCGCCAGACCGGCCGCTACGGCATGGTGCTGCCGCGCTTTATTGCGGCTGCCAAACGCCATGAGCCCCTCCAGGTTTTTGGCGACGGCGCCCAATCCCGCTGTTTCAGCCTGGTCCAGGACGTGGTCGAAGCCCTGGTGCGGCTGCAAGCCTCCGTCGCCGCCCGGGGTGAAATTTTCAACATTGGCGGCACCGAAGAAGTGACCATCCTGGAACTGGCCCGGCTCGTGGTCTCCACCCTGGAATCGAAATCCCCCATCCAGTGCATTCCCTACGATCAGGCGTATGCGCCGGGGTTCGACGACATGCGCCGCCGCAAACCCCGCGTGGAAAAACTGCGCCAGTGGGTCGGCTTCACCCCGCAAACGTCCCTCCGGGAAATCATCCGGCTCACGGCCGGTGAGGAGTTGGATTGATGGATTGTTGGATTGTTGGATTGTTGGATTGCCTGGGTGGAACCGGCATCCTGCCGGATTTCGTTCGGGCCAGCAGTGGGTAACGTCCCGGCGTTGTGCGCGAACGAGCCGCTTTCCCCGTGACTGCCAACCAGCCTTCGATTCCACCGCGAACTGCGAAGAACCTCGAGCCTCTGGCTGCTTGCCCTACTGCACGGGGAGGGTGATGCGCATGGTGGTGCCACGGGCGGGCCGGGAGAGAATGCGAATCTGGCCGTGATGCGTTTCGATCACCCGGCCGACGATAGCCAGACCGATGCCCGTGCCCTTGGCCTTGGTGGTCGAAAGCACCGTCTTGAAGGCGCGTTGTTGCTGTTCGGGGCTCATGCCAGAGCCGGTGTCCTTGAAGGCCACGGCCACCTGGCTGCCTTGCAGCGCCCGGGTTTTGATGGTCAGCGTGCCGCCCTCGGGCATGGCCTCGGCGGCGTTGAGGATCAAATTGAGGAAGGCCTGCTCCAGCTGCGTGGCATCGCCGAGCACGAGCGGCAGGTCGGCCTGCAAATCATGCACCATGCGGACGCCCTGGTTGGCCAGCTTGTGCCGGACGAGCAGGCCCAGTTCCTCCACCAGGCTGTTTAAACTGACCGGCGCAAATTGCGGTTCGGTGGTGCGGGCAAAGGCGAGGATCTGCTCCACGATCTTGTTCATGTGCTCAATCTTGGCCTCAATGATCCGGGCGTCCTTGGCCCGGGGGTCCAAAGCGTCGAACTTGAGGTCGAGCGAGTGATAGAGCAGCTTCATGACCGTGAGCGGATTGCGGATTTCATGGGCCACCTCGGCGGCGAGCAGGCCCAGCGCGGACAGTTTTTCGTTCTGGCGCAACTGTTCCTCCACGTCCACCACCCGTTCGTAGAGCCGGGCTTTTTCAATGGCAATCGCGGAGAGTTCCGCGAGGGCACCGAGGATTTTGATCTCCTCGTTGGAAAAGCTGTAGGCGCGCGCCGTGTAAACGTTCAGGGCGCCGATGGCCTGGCCGGAGAAGATCAGGGGGACGCTGAGGAGCGAGACCAGGCCTTCGCGGCGGGCGAGCTCGACGTTCTGATAGCGGGAATCGGCCTGGACGTTGGCCACCTGCAAGGGTTTTTTGCGGCGCACGACCACGCCGATCAGGCTTTCCTCGACCGCGAGGCGGGGTTTTTTGATGTAGGCATCGCCGGCCCCGTGGCTGGCCCGCAGGTCAAGCCATTCGCGCGTTTCATCCAGCAGCATGAGGGAGCACATCCGGGCGCGCATGAGTTCGCAAGCCTGCCGGGTGATCGCCCGGAGCGCCTCGTCGAGGTTCAGGGTGGAGTTGATGGTGCGGCTGACGCTGGCGAGCGATTCAAACAGCATGACTTTGAGCCGCAATTGCTCGTAGAGCCAGGTGTTGTGGATGACTTTCGCGGCCTGGATGGCGAGTTCCTCCAGGAGCGCCTGGTCATCGGGGGTGAAGGCGTTCGCGCGGTCGGAATCCACGTTGATCACGCCGCGCACCTCGCCCTGGACTTCCAGGGGCACGGCGAGCTCCGAGCGGACGTCGCGGCGGACACTCACGTAGCGCTTATCCAGGGTCACATCGCCGAGGCGCACCGGTTTGCCATGGCGCGCGACCCAGCCGGTGATGCCCTCGCCCACGCGCAGCTTCAGTCGGCGCGCGGCCGAGGAGAGGTTTTGGGCCGCATGAATCTCCAGAAATTGCGTGGTGGGATTGATGAGCACGAGCGAGCCGGAGGAGGCCCGCATGACGCGCACGGCCTCGCTGACGATCAGCTGGAGCGCCTCCTGCGAATCGAGGGTGGAATGAATCACGTTGCTGACCTGATACAGCAGACTCAGCCGTTCCGGCGACAATTTGGCAATGGGCAGTTCCTCGCTCATACAATCATCGCACGCGCAGAGTCAGCAGGATGCCAGTGGCGGCAAAGACCAGGTTGGGCAGCCACGCGGCGAGCCAGCCGGGCAACTGGCCGTTCATGCCCAGCGCCAGGCTGATGCGCTGCAAAATAAAGTAGCTAAAGCCGATGAAGAGGCTGCCGGCCACACCGAAAAAGAGGTTGCGCCGGCCGGATTGCGCCCCGAAGGGAATCGCCACCAGCACCGCCACGAAACACGTCCACGGCATCGCCAGCCGGCCGAAAAATTTGGTGGCCAGCGCCTGGGCATCCTCCGGTCGCAAGCCGGGATTGTTGCGCATGAATTTCCACAGTTCGGCAAGCGGGATATCGGCGTTGCCCGAGGCATGAAGCGTCTGGGTGTCGGCGAATTTGAGCAGCAGGCGGATGCGTTCCGGGGTTTCATCGAACTCCGGAACCGCCAGCAAATTGGTGAGGCCGGCGGGCGGCACGTCGGCATCCTTGGTCAGACCACCGCTGGCAAAAGTCCAGACGCCAGTGGTGGGCCCGATGGGCTTCAGGTCGGTGTGCCGGCCGGTATCCACGGTCAGGCCGGTATCCATAGACAGATGCGCGTTGTAAAACCACCAGACCCGGTTGGTGCGGACCGCAAAATCCGCCCGCAACAATCGCCAGGAGTGGTCGGGCAGCGTCCATTCCACGGTCGGGTTCTGCATGCCGGACGTCCGCTCGTCGTAATCCAAAAATGTCCAGACGCGGCGGGCGCGGGCGTTGAAAAGACTGTGGTTGTGCGGCTGGTTGTTGGCGGGCTGGCCGGTGGCGTGGCGGTCCAAAATGGCCTGCGCCCAGCGGGCGCAGTTGGGCACGACGGTTTCGTTCAGCGCAAAATAGGCGGCGGAAGCAAGCAGGCCGGTGGCGAAATACGGCGTGCACAAGCGCCACAGGCTGATGCCAGCGGCGCGCAAGGCGGTGATTTCGTTGTGCCGGGCATGCTGGGTCAGGACATAGAGCAGGGCCAGCAACAGCACGATGGGCAGGATGAGCACCAGGAATTCCGGCAGGCTGGTGGCGCAATAGGCCAGGGCTTCCAGCGTGTCCAGGTGATGCTCCTGAATCGTGCTCAGTTGTTCTTTGAAAAAAAGGGCCACGCCCAAAATCAAAAACGCGCCGAAGATAAAAGCCAGCGGCGTCAATAGTTCGCGTAATAGGTATCGGTCGTGCAACCGCATGCCGCAGGGTAAACTGCGCAGGCAGGCTCGCCAACTGAATTGATGAAGCCCAAGGCTGGGGCAAGGACGGATGACGAAGCAGGGGGCGGCGGTCAAAGCCGGGCCGGTCTTGGCTCAAGCCCTGGCGACGCCCCTTCCCGAATCAGCCTGTGTGATTCAGGGATAGTTTATGTCCCGATTGGGATTCCACCAGATGTCGCCATTGAGCTTTTCCGCGCGGCTGTCGGAGGCATTGGGGTCCGAGCCGTAAACGTAATCGAATTTGAAAGAGGCGGAATGCCCGTCCAGAAAGGCGATATTGCCGCCATTATTGTGACGTTTCACGAAGTAAGTCCACCGACTGGCGGGGAAACAGCCCATTTGCGGCTGGCTGTCGCCGGTCCAGTTTTCCAAAGTGGGGCTGAAGCAGAATTCCGTCAGCAAAACCTGCGCGGAAGGAAAACGCACCGCGGTGGTTTTGGGCATGCTGGGATAGGGATGGCTGTTGTTGAGGACGCCATGGTCAATGCAGGACTTCAACTTCAAATCCAGATCCATCACATAGCAAAAGAAACCATACGCTCCGTTCGCAAGAAACAAGGCATTGTCCGCCTGGACGGTCTGCACCGAGGGACACATCCATAGCTTTCCCAAGCCATTGCCGGGGAAAGGAAATTTGAGCTGGGTATTGCCGCCGCGCTGGCCGGCGTAGTAGGAAAGGGGTTTATCCGCCACCGCCGGCGGCAGGACGTTGAACCAGGCAACGGGGTCATCGGGAGTGCCGGCGGGGGCGTCGGCGGGAACGCCGTAAGCGGCATAAGTCCCCCCGGCATCCGTCCCATCCCGGGGAATGAAATTATTGGCATCGCCACCGTACATTTGCATCGCCAGCCCCCATTGGCGCTGGTTGGAAAGGCACTGGGTAGCTTGCGCTTTTTGCCTGGCCTTGGACAGGGCCGGCAGCAACAGGGCCGCCAGGACGGCAATAATGGCAATTACCACCAGCAGTTCAATGAGCGTGAATGCACCCCCCTTGCGGCGGGATGCCTGCACGCGTTCGACAGCATCGTGAAGCATAAAATCCGGCTTCCAAATCAAGGTGTGCTGACCCGGTAGAATTTGGCCGTGGCGGCATTGGTGTCGGTGTAAGCGCCCATGCTGGGATAATAACCCAGGCCAAACGTCTGGGTCCACGGCCCGAGCAGATTGGTGGCGCTATAGACGCTGTAGGTTGAGCCGGTCACCGCCGACCAAGTCAACGCCGGAAAACCGTTGGTGCTTTTCACGCTGGCCGAGAAGGCGGGCGGCGGCGTGGTGACAAAATCCTGATAGCGTGACGGATAGATATTGGGCGTGGTGGGAGCGTAAACGCCCAGGGCACCGGTCAACTCATAGGCAAAGCCGGGGATGGGCTGGCCAAAATAATTGGTGTTTTGGAGATTGGCCGCGTTGGTATAGGTGTAAACAAAAATTTCCACGTACGGCTGCTGGATCTTTGACAGGCCGCTGACATAGGGCTGTTGAAAGGCATACAAGGCCTTGGTGCCGTTGGTCGGGAAGTTGCCGCTGACCGCCGCGCCGGCAGTCGAGGAATAAAGATAGACATTGGTCAGCGTCACCAGGGCGCACTGGTTGGACCAGCCATAAGTGCCCGCGAGGGAGCAACTGTTCGTACACACCTGGCCAATGTTCAGCGGAACCGGGGCCGGCAGGGCGTTGTTGGTGCTGAGAATGATGACCGCGTTCGAGGCGGCGGTCGTGGTCGGATCCATCTCCAATTCGCCATAATAAGATTCCGCCGGGCTGACGACATTGACCAGCGCGCCCACCGGAGGCGCATTCGTGGGCGTAAACCCGCCGGCATACACCAGGCAGGCTCCAGTTCCATCCTGAATGAAGAATTCGGCGGTGGTTTTTGACTCAATCTGCCCGATGCTGGTCACCACGCCCTGCACATTAAAGATCTGCCCCCCATTGATGCTGGCATTGGCGTTCAGATTGCTGATGTAATTGTGCATGTAGCCAATGCTGAACAGCGGCGGCGGAATGACCAGGACGTTGACCGTGGCGCTGTTGGCACTGCCCGCGCCACCGGTGGCGGTGACATAGTAAGCACCGGAATTGACATAGGCGGCACTAAAGGTGTACGTGGAACTCGTCTGGCCCGACACCGCGCCGAAGGTGCTGCTCCCCGCCGGCTCAAAATACCATTGATAGGTGATGGGCCCGGTGCCGTCAGCCGTGGCCGACAGGGTGACTGCCGACAGGACTGAATTCGTCCCGCCCTGCGGTTGCAAAGTGAAGAATGGCAGTGTGGGGGCGGTATTGACCCCGACCACGGCATTGGAACTCGTGGTGCTGCCGGCCGCATCGGTGGCCACCACATAATACGTGGCGGTGGCCTGAAGGTTGCTCAAGTTGAGAACCTGGCTGGTGGAACCCACCACGGTCACACCGTCATCCACCAGCGGAACGTTGTTGGAATACCATTGATAGGTCACCTCCATGCCCGAAGCCGCCGTGTACAGGGTGGTGCTGTTGCCGAGATAGTTGGTGGAGCCTTGGGGTTGGATGCCCATGACCGGCAATTGGGCGACATTGGTCATGGCATCATTGAAGGCGGTGGCAATCCTCACATTGCCGATGGCTTCAACGCCCCCGTATTGGCTGAAGCCGATGGTTGAAACCGGCATGGTCAGGAGGTATCCGTTGGTGGTGTCTCCGCCATAAACATAATTGGGATCAAGCGTTGAACCGCTTGCCGGCGAGGGATTCACCCAAAGCGTCCCTTGCAGGGCGGCGGTGGTTTCGTCCCAACTCATCACGACTTGATAGGTGATGTTGGTGGCGAGATCCATCGGAAAATTCTTGGCCCCGACGCTGTTGATGGAGGTCGCATAATTGGCCAGGCCCAACCGGTAGGTGCCGGGCACGCTCGTGCCTTGGGTGTCAATGAACAGATGGGCGACGCTGTTGTTCGTTGCATCCATGAACTCACAGAAATAACCGCCGGTGGCGGAGGGTAATTTGCTGACGTTGATGGTGAAACTGGCATAGACCACGTTCGGGGCGCCGGGATTGCTGAGGCCGTTGGTCGGGACGGCGACGGCGTCCTGATTGCCTGCGGTCAAAATCAAAAGGTTGTTGGTCACAAACGCGTCCAGATTCGGGGCGGAGGGCGAGTAGCAATACCACTGGCCCTGGCCTTCGATGCAGCCATTGGTGTAGGGGTAGTTGGTGGCATCCTGAAACAGCACGTCTGCCCGCAAGGACAGCGTTGCCAGGAGGGCACAGAAGAGGGGGAATGTTTTTTTCATGGTATGGGTTTTGGGGTCACGCCCGGCTTGGCAACCGGTTCGCAGGAAACGACGCGCTGAATTTCATGGACAACATAACGATTTGTAATCACGGATACGACAGTGGAGGCATGCCTTATTCCTTTGAGGCAAAACCTTTCACAAGCCTCCATGATAACAGCTTCCCAGGGTGCTGGAGTTACATTGTGGTGACGGTTTGGCGGCAAATCCTGCAAAGAGAACCCGAAAACCGAAGCGGAGGTTCTATGTCATCACCACACAGCCGTAATTTCTGTCCGACTTGGACCGTTCGTTTGCAAGCCGGCCAGCAATGGCCGCCTTTTTGGCGCGCAGGAAGGACGCCAACCGAGGTTCAGGTTGGGGGTCGAGCTGGTCAGTCTTCTTTTCCCCCGCCATTCTTCCGGGCGGCGCGCTGGGCGGCAAAAAAACGTTGCAACAGCGCGCGGCATTCTTCCATCCGCAAGCCCGGCGTGATGTCGCACCGGTGGTTCAGGGTGGGGAATTGCAGCAGATTCATCGCCCCGCCGGCCGCACCGCCTTTGGGATCGCTGGCCCCAAAGACCACACGGGCCAGCCGCGTGTGGACCACCGCGCCGGCGCACATGGGGCACGGTTCCTTGGTGACATACAAGGTGCAATCGGTGAGCCGCCAGTCACCCACGGCGCTCTCCGCCTGCGTCAATGCCAGCATTTCCGCATGGGCGGTGGCATCCTTCAGCAGCTCGACCTGGTTGCTCGCCCGGGCGAGGATGCGTCCGGCGCGCACCACCACGGCCCCCACAGGCACCTCGCCCAATTCGTAGGCCTTGGCCGCCTGCCGC
>Ga0302319_10005763_pt1 | contig 24766 bp, 22 predicted proteins | sample Bog_T0_2_FD_203319 | JGI IMG/M metagenome (GOLD analysis project Ga0302319, IMG submission 203319) | Peat permafrost microbial communities from Stordalen Mire near Abisko, Sweden - Bog_T0_2 | ecosystem: Environmental > Terrestrial > Soil > Wetlands > Peat | place: Sweden: Abisko, Stordalen Mire...
AGAGCTCTAGATGGGCTCCTCCACCTCCCACACGATCGGGTTGTCCGACTGGCACATGAAATAGTTATTGCCGAAACCGGTGGCGGCGGGCACGGGGCAGGACCCCACTTCGGCCACCGGCTGGAAGGGGCCGACGCCAGCCACCGGAAAGCCGCAGTAGCCGGCGGCCATGGTGGTGTTGGGAGTTGTGGCGTTAAAGAGGCTGACCGTGGTGGAAGGGTAATTGCCGCTATAGATGTACATGTGGCCCTGGGCGTTGTTGCCTGCGTCGGACCAAGCAGCATAAGTCGTGTAAGTGGCGGCGGATAACAGAACGTTAAGGCTCAGGCCCAAGCCCAAGCCAAAAAATACAAACCCAAATCGTTTTATGGACGTCGATGTCACGGGATCCCCTCAACCCGGCCCTTCGTTGGGCCTGTGTTAAGTTTAGTAAATAATTTGTTAGATATGTTTCTAAAAATGCCGCAAAACGGGTGCGTGTGCCAATAGGTGGAAAATATTAAAGCTTATGGGACAAGGTCTTTAGCTGATTTTTCGATGTGCGGCAAAAATACTTCGTGACAATGACATGAATCAAACGCAACTTTGCAAATTTGAACTGTTTTACCCTGAAAAACCAGTCTCTCATTCCTGCTTGGCGGCGGCCTTTCGGACGAAAACTTGGCCCGGCGCGCTCTCTTTGTTCAGGTCGCGGCTGCTCACGCTGGTCATGCGGAAATAATAGTCCTGGCCCGGCGTCAGGTAGGGGACCATCAAACGGGTCAGGCCTAGCACGGGCTGGTCGTTGATCCTTTCGAACGGGCCATCCTTGGCTTTGGCGATGTACAGGTTATAGCCGCCCACGCCCGCCGCTTGCTTGGGAAAAGGCCCCAGCTCGACGACGCCCAGCAAATTCTTGCCGTTACGGTACTTATCACCATCAGCGCAGCTGACGCCCATGAGCAGGGGTGCCACCAACAGTGCCGCCAAGAACATCCAACGTCCGCGCATGGTCCTCTCCTGTGAGCAGGCGCCCATTGTGCCTTGGCCCGGGCCTTCAGGCAAGCGGGCCAACGAGGGATCAGCGGCCGCAGATCAGGCGGGCGGCCTCCTCCACGATGGCATAGCCATTGGTGGTGAGGATGGACTCCGGATGGAATTGAAAGCTGGCGAATCGGCCATCCTTGGCCCGCAGGGCTTGCACCTCGCCGTCGGCGTTGGCGGCGAAGACCAGGTCCGCGCGGCTCGGGTCCGCATAGCCGGTGAAGGTGTTGTAGAAGCCCACGTCCTCGGGCCGGCCGAAGTAGTCGATGCGCCGCTGCACGCCCTGGGTCAGCTCCTTCTTCTTGCCCAGCCTCAGGCCCAGGCGGTGGCAAAGGACCTGGTGGCCCAGGCACACGGCCATCAAGGGGCGCTTCTCCCGCAACAGCTGGTCGATGACCCGGCCGTTCAAGGCCATTTTCGGGTCCGCGTCGTGGCTGGGATTGCCCGGCCCGGGGCCTGGCACGACGATGGCATCGCCGACCCGGCTCAAGTCAAAGCGGCTCCAGTGGGTCAGCGTGACATCCGCGCCCAGGTGCTCCAGCAGGTGGCCGAACATGGACAGGAAGTCGTCCTCGTTGTCGATCAAGCTGAAGCGCAGCCCTTTCAGCGGGCCGGCCCCGCGGCGTTGCTCCTGCTTCAGGAACCAGAAGGTGGACAGGTTCTGGTTTCGCTCATTCAGGCTCTCGATCACCAGGGCGTCGCGCAGCAAGCCGTCCAAGAGCCGGGGCTGGGGCGCCCGCTCCTCCTTCAAGGCCGCCAGCACGGCGGCGCTCTTGGCGTGGGTCTCCTTGACCTCCTCCTCAGGGATGCTGTCGCGCACCAGCGTGGCCCCCACGCGCAGCTGCACGCCGCCCTGGGCGTCGATCTCCAGGCTGCGGATCAGGATGGGGCTGTCCAGGAAGGGCTCGTCCTCCTCGTCCTGGCCGATCAGGGCGATGCTGCTGGCATAGTAGCGCCGCGGGTTGGGCTCGTACTTGGCGATGATATGGCAGGCGTTCTCCACCGGGCTGCCGGTGACCGTGGCCGCGAACATGCTCTCGCGCAGAAGGTCGACGACGTCGCGCGAGCTGCGGCCGACGAGGAGGTATTCGCTGTGGGCCAGGCGCGACATCTCCTTGAGCAGCGGCCCCAGGATCATGCCGCCCTTGTCGCACATCTTGCTCATCATCTTCAGCTCCTCATCCACGACCATGAAGAGCTCGTTGATCTCCTTGGGATCCTTCAAAAAGGCCAGCAGGTCCTTGCGCAGCGCGTGATGGTCCGCCAGCTGGCGGCCGGTCTTGCGGAACGTGCCGCTGATGGGGTTCATCACCACGCGGCCCTTATCCACGCTCAGGTGCTTCTCGGGCGTCGAGCCCACGAAACAGCGCTGCCCATCGAAGAACAGGTACTTCCAGTAGGTGCCATAGTCCGCCTTGATCAGGCGCCTCAACAGGGCCAGCGCCGTGCCCGCTTGAAACCCCTTCAGCTGGGCCCGGCAGGCCCGCGGGATCACGAAATTGGCGCCCTGGCCCTCGCCGATCTCCTTTTCAATGACGGCGGCCACCGTGGCTCGGTACTCCTCCTCGCTCTGCTCGAATTCGGGCTCGCCGGCCAGCTCGACCGGGGCTTCGTGCTGCACGGACCAGGCCAGGTAGTCCTCCAGCTGCACCTCCTGCTGGAACTCCACTTCCAGGCACAGCAGGGCCTCATCCCCCTGGCGCACCTCGAAGCCCTTCTCCTTGATCTGTGAGAAGGGCACCAGGCTCAGGCTGTGGTAGCGGCGGCCCAGGCCGGGCTCGTGCTTGCGCGGGATCTGGGCCAGCTCCGTCAACTGCCTCACGGGGCCGCTGAGGATCAGCACCTGGGGCTGATCCTCCTTCTGGATCACGGCGAATGGCTTGGTCAGGTCGATCATGGCTTCCCCTCGGGGATGAAGGTCTTAGGCCTCAGGCGGTCGGCAACGGCGCAGGCCCCGGCAAAACAAAACGGCGCGGCCCCTGGGCCACGCCGTTGAACTTTGTGCATACAGTCCAAGGTCAGGCCAGGGGCAAGCGCCAAGCGCGCCACCAAAGGCCCTTGCTGCCGAGCATGGTCGAGTTGGACGTCATTCGCATGGGGCGACTCTAGCATGGCACGGCCGGGGCTGCCAAGCCCTAGCCCAGCGACTGATACCACCGGTACGCCGCGCCCGCGCCCGCGGCGCCGACGAAGGGGCCGATCAGGAAGATCCACAGGTCGCTGAAGTCCCAGCTGGCCAGGGCCGGGCCGAAGCTGCGGGCGGGGTTCATGGACGCGCCGCTGAGGTGGCCGGCCCAGAAGATGGACGCGGCCACGGTGGCGCTGACGGCCAGGGCGGTGACGAGCACATCGCGTTCGGACAGGGCCAGGTAGGTCCAGGTGAGCCAGAAAGTGAGGAGCGCCTCCAAGGTCAGGGCAGCCAGGCCGGGCATCTGGGTCGTGGTCGTGCCCAGGATGGCCGAGCGCAGCAGCACCCTTAAGATGACCCCGGCGAGGATGCCGCCGCCGAACTGGGCGGCCAGCGTGGGGATCAGGCGGCTCAGCGGAAGGCGGCCGCTCAAGGCCAGGCCCAGGCTGACGGCCGGGTTGAAGGTGGTGCCGGCGCCGAAGATCAGCGTCAGGGCCAGCAGGCTCAGGGCCGGGGCCAGGGCCAGCGACGCTGACGCGCCGCCCAGGCCGCCCACCGCGCCGAAGCCCGACGCCGCGCCGGCCGCCGAGAGCACCAGCACCACGGTGCCCAGGGCCTCGGCCACCAGGGGTTTCAACGAGCCCAGCTCGGGTTCCAGTTGCTTGAAGTCGAAGCGTGCCATGGCGTCCTCTCTGCGTGCGTGGGAAGGGTTCAGCCCAGGGCCAGCTGCGGCTGCTCTCCGCGGCTGACCTGGCGGGCCCAATTGAGGATGGCCGTGCGCAGCGGCGAACCGGCCCGGTAGTCGGCTTCGAACCAGCCGTGGGCGCGGCCCTGCTCCACGGCGTAACTGCGGGCCTTGGCTTCGGCCTCGGCATTGCCGGGATGGTGCACCGCGATGGAGGTGCCGTTGAACTGGCGCAGCAGGGCGAAAGCCGCCAAGTCGCTGTGGCCGTCACCCAGGTAGAGCATGTTGGTGAAGGGCACGCGCAGGCCCCCGCGGGCCACCTTGCTGTTGACGTCGGGCGCGCCGGGCTTCCATGAGCCCTTGCTGATGCTGAAGAGCTTCTGGGTCTTGATGGTGAAGCCCACCGTCTCCATGGGGAAGCCCAAGCGGGCGGCCCCACCGTCGCCGGGGTCCTCCTCGGCCATGCGGCAGGCGAACACGGCGTTGAAATAGTCGGCCAGGCCATGGCTCGCCAGGCAACCGTCCACCAAGGGCTGCAACCCGCCGCTGATGATGAACAGCTCCAGCGTGCCGGGCGGCACCGCGTCCTTGAGCGCGCGCAACAGGCCCGGCGAACCAGGCTCGTCCACCAGGCCCGGGTAGAGCGGCACCTCGGCGCCCCATTGGCGCAGGGTGGCGGCGTTCAGGCGGCGGGCGGGGTCCTGACGGCCCTCTTGCACCAGGCGATACAGGTAGCTGTGCTCCAGGTCGAAAGGCTGGGGGCCCTGCTGAAGCGCGGTGCAGGAGGCCCAGAAGTCCTCCGGCTGCAAGCCCCAGTGCTTGAGCACCGGGTCCATCATGATGCAGGGGGACAGCGTCAGGTCGAAGTCGAAGACCACCGCCAGGCGGTTGGGGCCGTTGGGGCTCACAGGGCCGTCTTGCTCAGCGCGGTCACGGACCAGTCATCACCGGCCACGTTCAGCGTGAAGTCCACCTTGTCGCCAGCCTTCAAACGCTGGCCCAAGGCGGGCGGCTTCAGCTCGAAGCCCATGGTCATGCCCTCCATCAGCCCCGGGATGGCCTGGTGCTCGATGACCACGACTTTATTGTCGGACTGGAAGCCGCGGATGATGCCGTGGGCGGCATAGTCCCTGCCCGCGGCCGCAGGGGCGGCGGCCTGGCCCGGCGCACCCTTCCCGCAAGCGCCCAAGCTCAGGCCTAGGATGGCGGCCCAAGCCAGGGCCAGGGTCGGATGACGGCGCATGACCACTCCAAAAAAATGGGGCCCCTCATCACGAGGGGCCCCATTGTCGCGGCTGCGGCTCAAGCCTTCAAGGCCTAGCCTATTTCTTATCCGGGGCCTTGGCTTCCTTCACCAGGTCCATGCCGCACTTGGGGCATTTGCCCGGGTGGTGCAGGTGGATCTCGGGATGCATGACGCAGGTCCAGGTCTCCTGGGCTTCCTCCTTGGCCGCCGGCTTGGGCTTGGACTTCTTGGGCGGCTTGACCTTGGCCTGGGCCGAGGGGCTGACCCCGCCGGCCGCCGGCGTGGCGCCCATGGCCATGCCCTGGCTCATGTCCATCCCCTTCATGTCGTCCGCCCAGGCGGCGGCGGCCGGGGCCAAAGCCAGGGCCAGGGCCAGGGTGCTGATCAGCTTCTTCATGATGCCTCCGTTGAATGGATATCGGGGCTCCGGGGCCTCCCGGAGCCTTGGGACCAGGTCAACCCACCCGCGCCACGCCGCGCCAAAAGCGATTCACCCATTCGTTCTCCGACGTCAATAGCCCGTCGGTGTGCCCGCGCCACAGGTAGAACACCGCCGGATAGACCAGCAGCTCCAACGCGAAGCTGCTGAAGAGGCCGCCGAGCATGGGCGCGGCGATGCGCTTCATCACGTCGGCGCCGCTGCCGGTGCTGAACAATATCGGCAAGAGCCCGGTGAAGGCGCAGGCCACCGTCATGATCTTGGGCCGCACGCGCTTCACGGCCCCGTGCTGCACGGCCTCGCGCAGGTCAGCCAGGCTGTTCATGCGGCCCGCCTGGCGCATCTCGCCGTGGCTGAGCTCCAGGAACAGCAGCATGAAGATGCCCGTCTCGGCGTCCAGGCCGGCCAGCGCGATCATCCCCACCCACACCGCCACGCTGAGGTTGTAGCCCAGCAGCTTCAGCAGCAGCACCGCCCCGATCACCGAGAAGGGCACCGCCAACAGGATGATGCTGGTGCGGGTGATGCTGCGGGTGTTGAGGAAGATCAGCCCGAAGACCAGCGCCAGCGTCAGCGGGATCATCCAGGCCATGCGCTGGGCCACGCGCTGCATGCTCTCGTACTGGCCGCTGAACCTTAGGCTGATGCCGGGGGGCAGCTTGACCTTGGCGGCCACCACCGCCTTGGCCTCGTCGACGTAGCCGCCCAGGTCCCGGCCCGCCACATCCACGTACACGTAGCCGGCCAGCAGGCCGCCCTCGTCGCGGATCATGGCCGGCCCCTCCAGCTTGCGCACCTGGGCCACCTGCCCCAGCGTCACCCGAACCGCGCTGCGCCCCTGGCCCATGGGCCCCGGGCTCAGCAGGACCCGCTTGACCTTGTCGACGTCGTCGCGCAGCTCGCGGGCGTAGCGCACGTTGACGCCGTAGCGCTCGCGGCCCAGGACCAGGGTGGTCACGTTCTCCCCCCCCACCGCCGCCGCGAACTGCATCTGGGCCTGCTCCACGCTCAGGCCGTAGCGGGCCAGGGCGCGGCGGTCCCAATCCACGTCCAGGAAATAGCCCCCGGACGTGCGCTCGGCGAAGACGTTGCGCGTGCCGCGGACGTCCTTGAGCGAATGCTCGATCTCAATGGCCACGCCCTCGATGGCCTTCAGGTCCGCGCCGAGCACCTTGATGCCGATGGGCGTGCGCACGCCGGTGGACAGCATGTCCAGGCGGTTGCGGATGGGCATGGTCCAGATGTTGGGGATGCCGGCGAAGCGCAGGCGCTCGTTCATGGCGTTGGCCAGCTCGTCGGTGCTCATGCGGTCGGGCCAAGCCCAGGTGAAGAGGCCATGGGTGAAGCCGGGCAGCCACGAGTACCAGCGCGGCCTTTCGGGCCAGTCCCCGCGGGGGCGCAGCTTGATGGTGGTCTCCACCATGCTGAAGGGCGCGATGTCGGTGCTGCTGTCGGCCCGGCCGGTCTTGCCGAAGACGTGCTCCACTTCGGGGAAGCTGCGGATGACCTGGTCCTGGCGCTGCAGGATGCGGGTGGCCTCGGTGACGGACATGCCTGGCAGGGCCGTGGGCATGTACAGCAGGTCGCCCTCGTCCAGGTTGGGCATGAACTCGCTGCCCAGGCTCAGGTACACGGGGACCGTGAGCGCCAGCGCCAGCAGCGCGCCCGCCAGGGTCCTGCCGGGGTGGTCCAGCACCCAGTCGACCACCGGGTGGTAGACCTTGAATAGGAAGCGGCTGACCGGGTTCTCCTCCTCGCGATGGAGCTTGCCCACCAGCATGGCGTTCATGAAGCCGTTGAACCAGCGGTTCTTGAAGGTGAAGGGGTCCAATCGGATGATGGCCAGCCGCAAGGCCGGGTCCATGGTGATGGCCAGCACGCCCGCCACCAGCATGGAGAAGTTCTTGGTCATGGCCAACGGCCGGAACAGGCGCCCTTCCTGGTCCACCAGGGCGAAGACCGGCAGGAAGGACACGGCGATGACGATGAGCGAGAAGAAGCTGGGCCGCGCGACTTCCTGGATGCTCTTGATCAGCACGCCGCGGTAGTCGCCCTGCCGGCCGGCCGACTGCCACAATTCCAGCTTCTTGTGGCTGTTCTCCACCACGACCACCGAGGCGTCCACCATGGCGCCGATGGCCACGGCGATGCCCGCCAGCGACATGATGTTGGCCGAGACGCCCAGCGCCCGCATGGGGATGAAGGCCAGCAGCACCGCCACCGGCAGGGTCAGGATGGGGATCAAGGCGGACGGGATGTGCCACAGGAAGAGCAGGATCACCAGCGAGACGATCAGCATCTCCAGGCCCAGCTCATGCGTGATGGTGTGGATGGCGCGGTGGATCAGGTCGCTGCGGTCGTAGACCGTGACCAGCTCCACGCCCGGCGGCAGGCTGGGCTTGATCTCGGCGAGGCGCTGCTTCACCGCGTCGATGACCTCCGGCGCGTTGCCGCCATGGCGCATGACCACGACCCCGCCCACGGCCTCGCCCTGGCCATCCAGCTCCGCCACGCCCCGGCGCATGTCCGGGCCCCAGGCCACCTTGGCCACGTCCTTCACCCGCACCGGCGTGCCGGTCTTCTCGTCGACCCGCACGGGGGCCTCCTCGATGTCCTCAGGCCCCTTGGCCCAACCGTGCCCCCGCACCATGAACTCGGCGCCGGAGAACTCGACCAGGCGCGCGCCCATCTCGCTGTTGCTGGCGCGCACGGCGTCAAGGACGTCCAGGATGCCCACGTTGTAGGCCTGCAGGCGCGCCGGGTCGACGGTCACCTGCAGCTGCTTCACGAAGCCGCCCACCGACGCGACTTCGGCCACGCCCGGCACCGATTGCAGCTGGTAGCGCAGGTTGAAATCCTGCAAAGAGCGCAGGTCCGACAGGTCGTGCTTGCCGCTCTTGTCGACGAGGGCGTACTGGTAGACCCAGCCCACCCCGGTGGCGTCGGGGCCCAGCTCGGTGCGCACGCCCTCGGGCAGCTGGCCTTGCAGCTTGCTCAGGTACTCGACCACCCGGCTGCGGGCCCAGTACAGGTCCGTGCCGTCCTCGAAGATGACGTAGACGTAGCTGACGCCGAAATCGGAGAAGCCGCGGATGGACTTCACCTTGGGGGCCCCCAGCAGCGCCTGGATCACGGGATAGGTGACCTGGGCTTCCAGCACGTCCGGGCTGCGGTCCCACTGGGAGTAGATGATGACCTGGGTGTCGCTCAAGTCGGGGATGGCGTCGATGGGCAGGCTGCGCATGGAGGCCCAGCCGCCCAGCGTCAGCGCCGCGATGATGGCCAGCGTCAGCCACTTGTTGTGGGCGCACCAGGAGACGAGTCTCTCAATCATGGCCGCCTCCGCCGAAGTCCCGCGCCGCGGCTTGGAAACGGCTCTCGGAGTCGATGAGGAAGTTGGCCGAGGTGACCACCTGCTCGCCGGCGGCCACGCCCTTGCGGATCTCGACGTACTCGTCGCCTTCGTGGCCGGTCTCCACCTCGCGCGGCTCGAAGCGGCCGCCGTCCAGCTGCACGAAGACCACTTGACGGTCGCCGGTGTCGAGCACGGCCTCCTTGGGCACGGTGATGCCCTGGGCCAACGTCAGCTGCACGCGCACGTCGCAGTAGACCCCCGGCCGGACGCCGGCGGGGGGGGCTTCCAGCAGGGTCAGGCGCACCCCAAAGGTCCGCGAGAACGAGTCCAACGAGCGGTCCACCGACACGACCCGGGCCCGCCGCGCGCCCTCGCCGCTGACCCAGACCTGGGCTTGCAAGCCCGGCTTCAGCGCGGGCCCGTCCATTTCCAAGGCCTGGGCCAGCACCGTGCCGACGTCCTCGCCCACGCGGCCGGGCAGGCGCAGGGTGCGCACCACGGCGCGGACCTGGGCCGGCTCGCTGCGCACGCCGATCAACTGGCGCCGCTCCTGCGACAAGGTGAAGCCGGCGTGCCCCGGGACGGCGTCGACAGACGCGGGGCCCGCCCCGGCCGGGGCTGAGCCCAGCTCGTCGGAATAGACCGGGACGTAGTCCATGCCCATGGGATCCTTCATCGGCTTGTCCGAGAAGACGCTGGGATCCATGGGATTGCGGTACTTGACGATCGTGCGCGCCGTGGGCGCCGTGGGCGCCTCCTTCTCGATGAGCTGCAGGTGCATATGGCAGATGGGGCAGTCACCCGGCTCGTCGCGCACGATCTGGGGATGCATGGGGCACTGGTATTGCAGCCGCGCGGCGGGCGCGGCGGCGGCGGGCGCTCGATGGGCCCGCCAAGCCAGGGTGGCGGCGCCGGCGGCCAGGATCAGCCCAAGGGCTAGGATGAGGGGGGGCTTCTTCATGGCTTGGCTCCTTCAAGGGGGGCGGCGGCGGGCGCGCCGCAGAGCATGGTGAGCATGGCCTTGGCGGCGCCCCATTGGGCGATCTGCTGGGCCAGGTCTTCTTGGGTCATGCGGTAGTCCTGCACGGCCATCAGGATCTCGGTGGGCCCCAGGGCGGTGGTGCGGAAGCCGCTGCGGGCCAGCTCCAGGCCGCGGCCGGCCTTGGGCGCCACCTGGGTGGAGGTGATGCGCAGAGCCTCGGTCACAGCCTTCAATTCGCCATGGGCCTGGATCACCTGCTCGCGCAGGGCCAAGCGGGCGGCCTCCAGGTCGGACTGGGCCTTGTCGGCGGCGGCGGACGCCGCTCCGGCCTCGCCGGCCTGCTTCCAGAACCACAGCCACGGAAGGCTGACGCCCAGCATGGCGCCGCTCTGGCGCTGGCCCATCGCATCCTCGGTCATGGAGCCCTGCACCATCAGGTCGGGCAGCCAACCGCTGAGCGCCAGGCCATGGGCGGCCCGGGCGGCGGCGGCCTTGGCCCGCGCCATGGCCAGCTCGGGCGAGCCGGCTTCGGCCGCCTGCAAGGCCTCCGCCAGGCTGGGCTGGGGTCCATCCAAGAGCGCCGGCAGGTCCAGCTTGGCGCCGGGCAGGCCCTGCAACGGGTCGGCGCCCATCAGGCGCTTCAGCGTGGCCTCGGCCGCACGACGCTGCTGCTGGGCCATGGGCCGCATGGCGTCGACCTTGGCGTCCTCCATGGCCAGCATGGCGTCCATGAACTGGCCCATGCGGTCCAGCTGGCCAAAGCTGGACCGGCGCGCGGAGACGCGGGCCATCTCCTGGGTGGCCTGGCCCACCTGGTCCAACGCGGCCGCGAGGACCTCGGCCGCGGCCAGGCTGTAGTAGGCCTCCAATGCGGACTTGAGCTCCTGGCGCTCGGCCAGGTCGGCGCCCGCGCGCATGGCCTCGGCTTGATGGCTGGCCACGCGGCCCTGGGCCCAGGTGCGGCCGGGGAAGGGCAGCTCCTGGGTCAGGGTCCATTGGCGCTGCATGTACCCGTTCACATCCGGGCGCTGGGCGTCCATGCCCATCAGCTCCACCGCCAACTGGGGCGGCATCCAGGCATAGGCCGCCACGGCCATGGCATCGGCCACGCGGGCGTCGTCACGGGCTGAAGCCAGCACCGGGTCATGCGAACGCACGGCTTGCTGCACCGCGTCCCAGGAGAGGTGCGCGGGCGAAGGCTCACCGGCTGACAGGGCCGCGGCGCTGAAGGTCAGGATCATTTTTAATAGGGTCTTGGGCATGGGAGGCTCCCGTGAAAAGGAAAACGCGTCCCCCTGCCTTGGCGGCAGGCGCGCTGATCTCAGCGCAATGGACGCGTCACTTCACAGGAGCGTGGGCGGGGCTTGGGCAGAAGGGTGTTGGGACCAAAGGAAACCGCCATAGGCCGGTGGGCCTCGACGGGGCGAAGCAGCATTGAAGCCTGATGCCAACGGCAAGCCGGTCGCGACGGATCCAGGCGCGCTGATACCGCCCGCGGGGACCATCACCTTGATCGGAACAGGCACCAACGCCGCAGCGCGGGCCTGGCTTCGGACCGAGCATTGACCGTTGCCCAGGCCTGGCAAACGGCCATGGTCGGTCATCACGCTATCGCTCAAGGCGCACGCATGCACGCATGCCAACGTGCGGCCGTGGCCGGCTTGGCTTTGCACGGTCCAAGCCGGGAGCGAGGCCAGGACCAGCAGGACGATCAACAGCGAATGTAAGGATCGGATGCGCATGGTATGTGGATACTACGGGAGAGGGGCTACGATGGTTTATGACGCCGGACAGCTTTGCTTAGATTCTATGCCAAGCATAAAAAAGATCGTCTTCTAGTTTTCCGTCCGCATGGCGGACCCGGGCCCGCAAACGGCCTTCCAACTCAAAACCCAAACGTTCGTAGATGCGCCGCGCGCGTTGATTGGAGTCCCGGGTGATGAGCTCCACCCTTAGGATGCTGGGTTCTTGGGCCTGAATATGCGTCAGAAAGGCGGTGAACAGGGCCCGGCCCCGCCCTTGGCCCTGGGCGCGGGGGTGGACCACCAAGGTCAGCTCGCCCAGCACATGCTGAAAGTCTCGCGGCGTGGGACGGCAAGCATGGATGGACCCCACCAAACCCTGCCCATCCTCGGCCAGCAACCAGACGCCCCGTTTCAGGGCCGAGGCCACGAGCCCGTTCACATAGGCGGTATCCATCTCCTCCACCCGCCGTGCCAAGCTTCCGGGCTGAGAAGCGACCGCGCGATAGAGGTCCAGCAGGGCTTCAGCATCCTCCGCCCGACCGGGTCGATAAGTGGGTTCCATGGGCATTCAATAGTCTAACGCTTGTGCCTCTTTATTAAAAAGAAACTAAGTGATGGTCCCAAAAAGCACGTATTAGATAAAGTAAGCTACAAATGGATAAAAAGGGCCGCATCCACCGCCAGGCATTTTTCGTCTAATTGAAAACAACGTTCCAACGACGCCCCCCCTATCGCCTCGCAACGGCGTTCGAGCCCCGATGAAGATCCCAGCCCCCTTCCTGCGCCTATCCTGGCTGTTCCTAAGCCTGTTGAGCACCCTGCTGCCCCAGCCAGCCTGGGCCGACCTGGCTCCGGGTCCGCCGCCGGCGCAGAACATCCTGATCATCACCGGGACCAGCGGCTTCGGCGCCTTCCCCGGCTTCCTGGGCGTCATGCAACAGAACAGCCAATGGAACTACTGCACCGCCGACATGAACGGCGGCACCGGGTATTTGACGGAGATGAAGGTGCATACGGTCACGGTGATGACCACGGTGCCGGCGTCGCTGGCGGGCTACACCGAGGTCTGGGACATGCGCTTCGACGAGACCAACTGCACCACGGTGGCGGGTTGCGGCACCAACGCCATCACGGCGGCCCAGCAGACCGAATACCTCAACTACATCGCCGGCGGCGGCAGCCTGTTCCTGATGGGCGACAACGGGGGCTACCCGGGTCGCAACAATGGCATCCTGGCCATCGGGCAGGCCGTTGACGCCAACGGCACCTTTGGCACGGGCGGCGTGACCACCAACAACGACGGCAGCAATCAGGGCGCGGTGATCGACGCCGCCCAGGGCGCCCTGGCGGAGAATTACGAGAGCGACTACCGTGATATCGGCGGCGGCTATGGCGGCACGGGCTGGATCGCCGCCCAGTACAACGGGCTGCTGAGCAACTGGGGGGCGGGCTATGCCGTGCTGCGCGACCACGACACCAACCAGGCCACCGGGGTGGCTTTCGATTGCCACAACATGAACCCCCTCTACCAGGCCGGCAAATTGGTGGTGGTGCTGGACTGGCAGGCGATGGGCGGCGCAAGCCAGGTGAACATCTGCGGGCCCCCGGTCTATGGCGGCACCAGCAACGGCTACAACGAGCGCTTTTGGGAGAACACCGTGGACTATCTGGTGCCGGGCAGCGTCTGCGTGACGCCCACCGACACCCCCACCCCCAGCCCCACCCGCACCGCCACGCCCTCACGCACGGCCACGGCGACCAGCACGCCCACCCCCACCCGCACCGACACCCTGACGTCCACGTTGACCAGCACCGCGTCCCCCTCGGCCACGCCGTCGTCCAGCCCCACCGGCACGCCCACGCCATCACCGACGCGCACCGACACCGTGACGCTGACGCCCAGCCCCACCATCACCACGCTGAACACGGCGACCCCGACCTATACCGCCAGCCCCAGCCCCACGGCTTCGTCCACGCGGACGGCGACAGCCACCGCCACCGCTACATTCACCGCCACGCCCACCGCCACGCCTACGCTGTCACCCACCGGCACGCCTAGCGCCACCCCCACCCGCACGCCCAGCCCCACGGCTTCACCCACGCCGACTCCCACCCCCACGGATACCCAGACCACCGTCTATTCCGCCACGACCACGCCCACCGCCACGCCCACGGCCACCCAGACGGATACGTTCACGGCCACACCCACCGCCACGGCCAGCGTCACCCAGACGGTCACCTATACCGCCACGCCCACCGCCACCGCCACGCCCACGGCCACCGCCACCGCCACCCAGACCATCACCTACACCGCCACGCCCAGCGCCACCGCCAGCGCCACCGCCACGAAGACCTTCACCGATACGCCCAGCGCCACCATCACAAGCACCTACTCGCCCAGCCCCACCATCACGGTCACTCCCATCCCCATGCCCTACCAACTGGTGGCCCAGGTCTACAATTCAGCGGGTGAATTGGTGAAGACGCTCTATAGCGGCGCCGTCAGCGCCGAGCCCAGCACCTTGCTGCTGAGCGCCAACGCCATCCTGCCGGGGCAGACCACCACCCTGAAGCTGCCCGGCCAGTTGGGCGCGGGCACGGCCGTGACGTGGGGTGGGGAGAACCAGGGCCAACAGATGGTCTCCCCGGGGATCTACTACATCAAAGTTCAGCTGATCGACCCCTTTGGTGACAGCACCGTCCTGACCCAGCCGGTGACGGTGCTGCCAGCGCCCGCCCAATCCTGGATCACCATCAGCAACAGCGCCGGGGAGACCGTGTGGCGGACCGCCGTGGACCCGGCCACCGCCTCCTTCCACCTGTCGAGCAGTTCGGTGGCCATGACCGGGGTCGGCGCCACCGGGGTCAACGGCACGGGAGTGGGCATCGACACCGCCCAGGCTGGCGGCGGGACCCAGGCGCTGGAATGGGATGGCTTCAACGGTCAGGGGCGACCGGTGGACGCCGGCATCTACAACGTGGTGCTCACCACCAGCCAACCCGGCGCCAGCACCGTGGTCCAGACCGCCAAGCTGAGCGTGCTGCGGGGCCCTCAAGGCAAGCTGCTCTCCGACGCGATCCTGGGCCCCGATCCTTGCCATGGCGGCACTGCCAGCCTGCATTACGACCCGGGCAACGGCCTGGCCGCCCAGGTGACGGTCTATACCCTCGATGGTGAGCGCGTGGCGGGCGGCGCGGATTGGGGGCTGAGCGGCCATGTGGACCTGGACCTGCATGGCCTGGCTTCAGGCGTCTACCTATGCGAGGCCCTGCAAGGCAACGCCCGCCGGGCCTTCAAGCTGGCGGTGCTGCACTAGGCCGGCGGACGGCCCCTGCAAAAGAAGAAGGCGGAGCCGCTGGGCTCCGCCTTCTTCTTTTGCCGGCCCGATCCGCTCAAGCCCGCTCAATCGGCGGCGGATTCAAGCTCGGCCAGCTCCACCTTGAAAGCTCCGCTGAGCACCGGCCAACGGCACCAACTGCGCGGGTCGACGTTATGGTCGTCCAGGTGGAAGCTCAGGGCCAGGCGCTCGCGCTTCCATTGCGCGTGGCTCCACAGCTGGTAGAGGCGGCGGGTCCAATGCCGCATCTCCTCGGACGTATAGGCTGGGAAGGCGGGCCGCACCGTGCGCCAGGCTTCCAGCGGCGTCAGGCGCTCGACCACACAGGCATGCTCGAGGGCGTCCAGCACCTCGTAGGGCATCAGGTCGCCCTCGTCCGTTTGGCCGTCCTCGGGCGGGCGCAGCTCGGCGGTGGGGCTCTGGTCGTTGACCGCCTTCAAGGCTGGGATGGGCTGCAGCCCCTCCGGGCCCTGCGCCTCCATCCAACGCAGCCAGTTCCTCAGGAAATGCTTGCCCACCCCGGCCACCGGGGCGAGGCCGCCGCTGGTGTCGCCATCCATGGTGGTGTAGCCGGCGGCGGACTCACTGCGGTTGTTGGTGGCCAGCAGGAGGCGGTCCTCGGCGTTGGCCAGGGCCCAGATGCCCGGGCTGCGCACGCGGGCCTGCAAGTTCTGCAGGGTCAGGTCATCCTCCTGCCAAGCCAGCCCGCGGCCCAGCACGCGCTCGGCCAACTGGCGGTATCCATCGACCAGGAATTGGATCTCCACGGTGTCGTGGCGCGAGCCCACCGCCTTGGCCACGGCGCTGGCCGCCGCACGGGTCACCGGGCCGCTGTGGGCCGTGCCCTGGTAAAGCGTGCGCAACAGCAGCGGCATGGCCGCCCCCGGGGACCCGGCTTGTCCCAGGCCCGGCACGCAGTCCAACGCGCGGCTGAACGCCGGCCAGCCCAGGTCGGCCGCGCCCAGGTCGGCCATCAGCCTCACCAGCACCGCGCAGGCCGCGGAATCGGCCCCACCGGAAAGGCTGATCGCGAAGCCGCGGGTGCGGCTCTTGCGCAGATAATCGAAAAGCCCCAAGGCCACGGCTCGCGCGAACTCCTCGTGCGGCTGCGCTTCCCAGCGCTGGGCGCCTGCCAGGGGCTCGCTGAGAGGCGCCTTGGGCGGGTCCGGATGGAAGCCGGCCTCCACCAGGCCCGGGCCCTCCTCCACCGGCCGGGTCTTCAGCTCGACCACGGCATCGACGAGCCCCAGCCCCTGAAAACTGAACCGTGCGCCCTCGGCCACCAGGCGGCCCTGGGCATCCAGCAGGTAGGCCCCGCCATCAAAGACCACCCGGCCGCTTTCGTTGCCCATCAGATTGGCGTAGGCATAGGCCAGGGCATGCCGCCGGGCCACATCCTCACCCAGGCGCCGACGCTGCAGGCTCTTTCCAAAGGCGAAATGGCTGGCCGCAGGGCTCAAGAGGAGGTTCACGCCGCGGGCGGCCAAGCGCGGGGCGGGGCGCAACTCGCCGCTCCAGGCGTCCTCGCAGATCTCGAAGCCCACGCAGGCCCCATCCACCTGGAAGGCCAGGTCGCCCACCCTCGTCTCCCGGCCCCCCAGCTTCAGCCGGGTCTGCCGCCCCGGCGACCAGGCCCGGAACCAGCGCGGCTCATAATGCAAGCCGGTCAAGGCCAGCTGCTGCTTGGGGACCACGCCCAACAACTGCCCATCCGCGCAGACCGCCAGGGCGTTGTAAACGTGGCCTTCGATCTCCAAGGGCAGGCCGAAGGCGGTGAACAGGCCTTTGGTGCGGGGCACCAGCTCGGCCAACAGCTCCAGGGCCTTGCGCCGCAGGTGCGGGGCCAAGAAAAGATCCTCACAGCCGTAACCGGTCAAAGCCAGCTCGGGCAGGCACAAGAAGCCGACCCCGCGCTCCCGGGCAAGATCCAGCGCCGCGCTCACGTTGGCCAAATTCTGGTCCCAGGCCAAGGGCGTCTGGTTCAGGAACGCCGAGCCCAGGCGGACGCGCTTCACCGCGCACCCACCAGCGAAAGGGAGCTGATGGTGTCGCCCATGCCCACCAGCGTCACCGGCTTCTCGATCAGGATGGTGGGCACCGCCACCAGGGTGAATCCAGGCGTGCGGACGATGCCGTCCTGGGCCAGGCCCTCCACCCCGAAGGCCTGGCGCATATGCGCGTCCAGCGCGCCCAGCTCCTTGAGGCTGGGGTCGGCCACTAACTGGCCCTGGGCCCACAACAGGCGGTCGGCATCCTCCAAGCTGCCCGTGCCAGCCTTGGCGGCGGCCAGCGTGGCGGCAAAGACCATGCCGTCGCGGTTGGGCTCTGCTTGGAACGCGGGGCCCAAGGCCTCGGCAGCAGGATCCAGCAGGGTGGCGTAAAGGCCGAACATGTGGAGCTGGATGCGCTTGAGCTTCAGCGCCTCAAAGACCCGCAACAGGCCCTTGAACAGGCCTACCGCATCCAGGCCCGCGCAGCCCTTGGCCAAGGCCGCTTCGCCGATGACCTCCAGGATGCCGATGAGCTCCTGCTCGTTGCAGCCCACGCTATCCGCCTGGGGGGCCAGATGGTCGGCCAGAGCCTTGCGAATGGCGGTGTCCTGGGTGCTGGCGAACTCGAAATGCACCACTGAGCCAGGATGGGCCTGCTTCCAAGCGCTCACCTGGGCCCAGCTCTCATGGATGCGCCGCAAGCCCGTGCCGGCTGCCTGGCCTAGCAGGGGCTCGCTGAGCATCTGATAGCCGCTGAGCAGGATCACATCCAAGGGGTTCTCGCTCCGGCGCAGGGCCGCGTCGAAGCCGGGGTCGATGGCCAGGACGAAGTTCAAGGGGTCATAGGTGGCGATGAAACGGTTGCTCTTGGGCGCGACCAAGGTCAAACCGCCGATCTTCAGCTCGGCGCCCTTGTCGAATTCCAGGATCCAATGGATCAGCGGCAGGTCGCCGGCCCGGTCGATCTGGCTGGCCGGATGCAGGCAGCCGGACTGGTCGGCGCTCACCAGGCTGGGATGCCCAAGGAAGAGCCCGGCTTGCTGGCCCGGCAGGCTGGCGCAATGCACGTAGACCTGTTGCACCCCGCCCACCGCCATCACGTTGGCGATGATGCCGCCCTGGCCGCCCATCTGCAGTCGGTCGTAGCCCAGATGGTCCCGCATCCAGGCGAACGCCGCCGCGTCGGTGACCAGCCACTCCTGGGCGATGCCCTTGCTGAAGCATTCCACGAAGCCGCGCAGCACATCCACCGGCGCGCTGATGCGCTTGGAACCGGCGTTGAGCACCTGCCATTCGTCGGCCTCGGCCTTCTCCATCCACTCCAGCACCATGGCAGGCTGCACCTTCAGAACCGCATCGATGTTGGCATTGAACACGCTGGCCACGCCCCTCACCTGCTTCAAACGCTCAAGCTGGCGGGGTGCCACGCCATAGTGGCCTTTCCAGGTCTGCTTCAGGTCCATGGTCTTCCCGGTGGGGGTGGTTAAAGGTGCCGGATGGCGTCCAAATAGGCCTCAGCGCGCTGTTCGGCCACCAGGCCGGCGGCCAGCAGCAGCGCGCTCTGCAACAGCAGCCCGAGGGCCCAGCCGCGGGCCAGGGTGTTCTGGGGCAGGAACAAGGCCAGGCCCAGGGCCGTCAGGATCAACGCGATCTCGGCCAGCTTGTAGAGGCGGAAGGCGTCCAGGACGCGGGCCACGCGCTGGCCCTCCTGGTCCTTGAAGGCCGCCGGGTCCTGCGCCAACTGGGCCTGCAGGGCGGCCACCCTGACGGGGGTCCTCAGCACCAGCACGCCGCCCACGGCCAGCTGCAGCAAAGCCAGGCCCAGCAACGGCCATAGGGCGTGCCGGAACGCGCTCTGGGTGCGCCAAAGCCAGGACGCCAGGCCCAACGCCAAAAAGGCCATCGCCAGGAAGGCCCAGCCCGTCTTCACTTCTTCTTTGAAGTAATGCTGCAGGATCACCAGCAAGCCGTCACGGTCCATGGGACGCCGCCAGAAAGCAAAACCCGCCCTAGCTCAGGCGGGTGCGAAGAGTATAGGCCCAAGGCCGCCGCCAGGCAACGTGCCGGGCTAGAAGCCCTCCGCCAGCTGCGGAAAGCGCGCATGGATGGCCTTCAGGCGCTCCAAGCTGGCCCAAGCTTCCGCGGTGCGCCCGGCCAATCGGTGCACCTGGACCAAATAGGTCAGCACCTCGGCCACGCGCGGGCCTTCCGGGTCGATGCGACCAGCCTCGGCCAGGGCGTCGTCCAGCCAGGCCATGGCCCCGGCGTCGTCATCCTCGCCCAGCGAGATCAACGCCTGAGCCAGCAGCTGTTGATAGGTCATGCCCCCCCCTTGGCCGCCGCCTTGCGCAAGCGGTCCATGATGGCCAGCCCCAGCCCCAAAGCCGGCACAGGCTCGACGTCCAAGCCCTCCAGGCGGAGGCCATCCAGCCGATGCAGGCAATCGAAGAGCCGCGCCGCCGCCTCAGCCAGGTTGCCGCTGGGGCTGAGGACCTGGACCGCGCCGTAATGATGATGCGCGGGCGGGGCCTGGAAGCACAGCAAGCCCTGGCCTTCGCTGCCGCTGTCATGGGCGGCGGGACCGTCCAAAAGGCGCAGCGGCGTGCCCGGCGCATAGTGGCTGGCCAGCTGGCCTGGAGCCAAGGGCTGTTCCAGCACCGCTGCGCCCGACGCCAAGGACCCGCCTAGCACTTCTTCGATCAGTTCGCGGGGCAGGCCGCCGGGCCGCAGCAACAGCGGGATCCCGCCGCTCAAGTCCACGATGCTGCTCTCCACGCCCACCACGCAGGGGCCGCCATCCAGCACCAGCGTCACCGCCGCGCCCAGGCCCAGGACCACATGCTGCGGCTTGGTGGGGCTCAGCTCGCCAAAGCGGTTGGCGCTGGGCGCGGCTAAGGGCGCATCCACGGCGCGCAGCAGGGCTAGCGCCACCGGGTGCGCCGGCACGCGCAAGGCCACGGTGCCCAGGCCGCTGGTGACGATGCCTGGCACGGCGGCGGCCTTGGGCAGCACCAGCGTCAGCGGGCCCGGCCAGAACCTCGCCGCCAGCCGATCCAATAGGTCGCGGCGCTCGACGCTCAAGGCGCCCAGGTCCGCGACCCGCGGCAGCCAGGCCGCCTCGGCCAGGTGGACGATCAGCGGGTCGAAGGTGGGCCGAGCCTTGACCTCGAAGATGCGGGCGCAAGCGGGCGCGTTGAAGGCATCGGCCGCCAGGCCATAGACGGTCTCGGTGGGCAGGCCCACCAGGCCCCCCTGGCGCAGCAGCTCGGCCGCGGCGGCGATGCCAGCGGCATCGGCGGGGCGGATCATGGCTGAGGCCTCGGCCCTGGCGCCTTCTTCTTGGCTGCAAAATGCGCCCCGGGCAGCGGCGGCTTGAGGGCTTCCCTCACGCAGATGGACGGCAATAGGGCTCCGAAGTTGACCGTTCAACGGTAAGACTGTCAAAAATGGCTGTCAAGCCAAGGCCGCCCCGGCAGCCTCATCGCCTACAAAAGATGCTCCGCGAACCACAGCCCCGCGAAGATCTTGGGGTCGATGGCCTTGCCCAAGGCCTCCTGCGCCTGCAGCCATGGCCACAGGCCGGCCATCGGCACCACATGCACGGTGATGTCCTCGTGCTCGTCGCCGCCGCCGGCGCCCACCTTCAACAGCTGGTCGGCCAGGAAAAAGGTCATCTGGCTGTTGCTGCTGCCGGCCGAGGTGGGGCCCTTCATCAGGCGGCGCAGGCGGCCGGCGCGGTAGCCGGTCTCCTCCTCCAGCTCGCGGGCGGCGGCCAGCTCCAGCGGCTCATGCTCCTGGCCGGCGATGTCCCCGGCCAAGCCCGCGGGCAGCTCCACCACGCGGCAACCGGAAGGCACGCGGTACTGCTCGACCAACACCAGCTCCGCGGCCGGCGTCACCGGGATCAAGCCCACGATGCCGCTGATGCCCAGGCGCTCGACATACTCCCAGGTGCCTTGGCGCACCAGGCGCAGGTACCGGCCCTGATGCAGCACCACTTTGGGTCCAAGGGGGTCTAAGGGGCTCATGCGGGCCTGAAGAAGGGGGCCGGCCATGGTAGGCCCAGCCGGCCAAAAATGGAACGGGCCGGAGGCGAATGCCCCCGGCCCGCGCCTACAATGGAGCCCATCAGACCCGGCTCAAGCCTTGCGCCGCTCCTTGCCCGTGGGGCTCTTGCCGACCGGGACCTTGCGCCGGTCGCGGCTGTAAAGCACGTAGTGCCCTGTGCGGAATTGGTAGACCGCCATGGCGGCGGCGTCCCAGAAAAGGCCGCCTTGGATGGGCTTCAGCTTCACCGTCTCGGTGGAGCCGCCCTCACGCGAGGTGCGGCGCCGGTCGTGACGAACGAACACGAACTGGCTGCCCACTTTGCGCAGGATCTCCCGGGTCACGGGGTCGAAATAGTAGCCCACCTTGAGGCGCACCAAACGCTTGATGCGCTCACGCTCGGCATCCAGCACGGCTTCGCGCTTCGACTTCAACTGCTCCGCCAGGTCGCCGCTGTCGGCCTCGGCCTTGCGGCGGATGGAGAACGGGTCTGCCATGCTGGGTCTCCTAGCTCACATGTTCAGGCGCTATGCTTCTCCGGCTTCTTGGCCGCGTACACAGTGTCCAGCACCTCGTAGTAGCCGTCCACCATGTCCACGCAATGCCGGGCCAGGTTCCGAGCCGTGGCCTTATCGTGGACGTCCCACTTCTTGGCCAGGACCAGGAAGAGCTCCCGGACCATCTCCTCACGGGTATTCTTGTTCGCGACAGCCATGGCACACCTCCCAAGGGCTGGTCTATTTCAATACCGCAGGCCGGGCTTGTCCAGAGGAAGGCTGTTCAGCTCCAGGCTTCGCTGCTGGCGCATGCGCTCGGCCAAGGCTTGAAAATCGTAACCCTGGCAGATCTTGGGCATGCAGCCCACGCAAAGGTGGATGGGCTCGCCGGAAAAATGGGCTTGGATCAAGGGCCGGTCTAATTGGCTCGCGCCGCAGATCTCGCATTTTTCGTGAAGATGCATGGGGGCATCCCTCAAGTGGGTTTGGATGCACCCAGGGTGCGCCGGCGCCGGCCTAGGGTCGATGATGCGGGTCATCGGCCTGGTTTTTCGCCCTGGCGCTCCAGCCAGGCGGCCGCCCCGGCGGCGCCGGGCTCGGACTGCATGACCTGGGCCAACCCAGCCGCCCGATCCGCACAGGCGTCCATGGACCGCAGCAGCTCTTGCGCCAAGGCCGACGGCGTCAAGCGCGCGTAGGGCAGGATGCGCCCGGCCCCGGTCGCCCGCACGGTCTGCGCCCAAAAAGGCTGGTCCGCGAAGAAGGGGCAGACCACCTGGGGCAAGCCGCTGGCCGCCGCCGAATGGGTGGTGCCGGCCCCGCCATGGTGCACCACCGCGCTGCAGCGCTCGAACAACCAGCCGTGATCGCATTCGCCCACGATGGCTACGCCCTCGGGCAGGTCGCAGTCCGCGCCGGGGTCCACGCCGCTCCAACCCGCCCCCAGCACCACGCGGGTCTCCAGCAGCTCGGCCAGGTCACCGGCGAATTCCAACAGGTCCAGGTCCGGGCTCAGGGGCATGGAGCCAAAACCCAGGTAGACCGGCGGAGGGCCATCCTCCAGCCAGGCGGAAAAACCCGCATCCCGATGGTCGCCCGGCAGGGCCTGGGCCGCCTCTGGGCTCAGGCGCCAAGCGCCGTGGACGGGACGGTTCTCATGGTCCCACACGGCGGGGAGCGGCAACAGCGCCGGGCTGTAGGCGCCCAGCAGGGGCGCCCCACCGGCCAACGCGCGCAAGGATGGCGCATTCCACGGTCGCGGTTGGCCCAGGTGCTGGGCCAAGGCGGCGGTGCTGGCCCGGTTGACCCACCACCAGGCCTGACGCGTCAGCCAATGGGCGGGCCGGTTCAGCGGCCCCAGGCTGCGGTGGCCCAGCACCACGGGCGCCCGGTCGAGCCGAGGCGCGAAGGGCATCAGCTCGTTGAGCACCACTTTTTGACCCCTCATCCGGCCCAACAGCAGGGCCGCATCCTCCACGGTGCTGCCCGGCACCAGCACATCCGCATCGGCGATGGCGAGCTCCCAAGCCCGCCAGAGGTCCTGGCGCAGGTCCCAGGCCCGCTGCTGGATCTTGCGGAAGAAACCCACCACGTCCCCCGCCAAGAGGCGCTGGCGCAAGGCAGGGTCTTCCAGGGCTCGCTGGGTATCCCAGGGCAGGGGGACGAAATCCACGCCCAGGCCCTGGGCCAAGGGGGCGAAGTTGGAGGGCGCGCAAAGACGGGCCTGGTTCCCGCGCGCTTTAAGCGCCAAGGCCAAGGCCAGGTAAGGCTGGGTGTCGCCGCGGGACCCCACGCTGAGCAGGCTGTAAAGCATGGCGCCATTTTATGCCCTTTTGACGATTTCACATGGTGGATTTTGTCAGGTTTTTTGTTCCAATTTTGCTGGCTCCTTAGGCAAAGCGGGGGTAGCTTAGAGCTGAGCCGGTCCGAGCCCGCACCGGAATGCCTTCCCTTGGTTTAGAGATCTGGATGACCCAAACCGACCTGCATCGCTTCCACATCCCCGTCATGGGGACCGCCTACACCGTTGATACCCCCTTAAAGGTGGCCCGTTATGGGATCCATTCGGTGGTGTCTTTGGGCGACGATCGCATGTGCGAGCGCCTGCGCAAAGCCCAGGCCGAGGAAAATGGCCTTCCCTATGATCCGATCAACGAGAACGAGCCGGACTGCCGCGCGCGGCGCCTGACGGCCTACCTGGACCAGATGCAGGACCTGGTGGACGCCCAGCTCGAGACCCTTCTGACCCAGCCGCTGGAGCCCGGCACCGACTTGTGGCGCAGTTTTGAGCTGCTGCCCGAAGGCGCCGCCCGCATGGCCTTCCAACGCTGGCAAACCGAGCCGGCCGGCGCCCGCAAACTGGTGCTGGAGCGGCGCCTGCGCCAAAGCCTGCACGCCGGGCGCATCGACGTGAACATCATGACCAAGGTGGACCGCAGCGTGACCCATCTGGGCAAGGACCTGGGCCCCGACAACAGCGACGCGCTGGCGGGCCTGCGCGGTTTCGCCGCCAGTAAAGTCCGTGGGGCCGTGGTCTTCTCGGCCGGCATGAACCCCCGCTTATACGGCCTGCTGGGCCGCTTGGACGCCTTCCAGCCCCGCCCCGATGGCGTGCTGGAAAAGGAAGTCATCATGAAGGTCTCGGACTACCGCAGCGCCGAGATCCAGGGGCGCTACCTGGCCAAGAAGGGCGTGTGGCTCAGCGAGTTCCGCGTGGAAAGCGGCCTGAACTGCGGCGGCCACGCCTTCGCCACCGACGGCATCCTGCTGGGGCCCATCCTGGAGGAGTTCCGCTCCAAGCGCGAGGCCCTGCACGACAGCCTGCGCAGCATATGGATGGCCGCCCAAGCCGCCCGCGGCAACGCCGCTTTGGAGCCCCGCCGGGGCCGCCTGACCGCCCAGGGCGGCCTGGGCACGGCTGATGAGGCCCAGCTTTTCAGCGAGGCCTTCGAGGTGGACGCCACCGGCTGGGGCACGCCCTTCCTGCTGGTGAAGGAGGCCACGCTATGCGACCAGGCCACCCGCACCAAGCTGGCCGCGGCCACCGCCGATGACGTGCATTTGAGCCGCAGCTCGCCACTGGGCCTGCCGTTCTGGACCCTGCGCAATAGCGAAGCCGAGGAGCTGAAGCTCAAAAGGATCGCCGAGGGCAGACCCGGCAGCCCCTGCCCCCACTCGTACTTGGTGTTCAACACCGAGTTCGGCGGCAACCCCCAGTGCACAGCCAGCGCCCATTATCAAAAGCAGAAGCTGGCCCAGGTCGAGGCCGACGCCACCCTGACGCTGGAGGA
>Ga0302319_10005764_pt1 | contig 24765 bp, 21 predicted proteins | sample Bog_T0_2_FD_203319 | JGI IMG/M metagenome (GOLD analysis project Ga0302319, IMG submission 203319) | Peat permafrost microbial communities from Stordalen Mire near Abisko, Sweden - Bog_T0_2 | ecosystem: Environmental > Terrestrial > Soil > Wetlands > Peat | place: Sweden: Abisko, Stordalen Mire...
GCCGTCTCATCGATGGCAGGCGAGGACGCCGGCGCCACTTCCCGACGCCCCCCGGCCTGGCTTTTAATCCCCTTCGCCGCCTTCGTCCTCCTCTTCACCACCTTCGAGGGCGTGGCCGACTTCGTGCCACCGATCGCCTCGTCCCGGGCCCTGGCCTGGGCGGGCGGGGCGATCGGGCCGTTTCGGAGCCTGAACAACTACGGCCTGTTTTCGGTGATGACGACGACGCGGCCCGAGCTCATCTTCGAGGGCAGCGACGACGCGCTCAACTGGCGGCCCTACGAGTTTCCGCATAAGCCGGGCGACCTCGCGCGGCGCCCGGACTTCATCGCCCCGTTCCAGCCCCGGCTCGACTGGCAGCTGTGGTTTGCCGCGCTCGGACCGCTCGAGCAGAACCGCTGGGTGATCGGGCTCTGCGAGCATATCCTGACCGGCACCCCCGAGGTCATGGCGCTCTTCGCCCGCAACCCCTTTCCCCACCGGCCGCCGCGGTATATCCGCGTGCTCCGCTACGAGTATCATTTCACCAGCGCCGCCGAACGCTCGGCCACCGGGAACTGGTGGAAGCGCACGCTGCTCGATTTTTACATCCCGGCGGCCAGGTTGAATTAAACCGACTATGAAATAGTTTGAGTGGCTCGCTGGATCGAAGTGGCATGGGCTTCCAGCCCATGTTATCAGCGAACCCGGGCACGGAAGCCCGTGCTCTTAACCAACCACCCATGGCCACCGGCGACCGCGAACGTTTCCTGACCCTCCTGCGCTCCGGCGTGGACGACGGATCCCTGGTCAAGCTCACGCTATCCCGTTGCCGCGGCCCGGACCGCTCGCTGCGGAACGTCTTCATCCGGCCCGTCACGCTCACCGCCGGCCCGCAGCTTTCCTTCGTCTGGCACCACGCCACGCGCGATGTAACCAAGAACCACCCCCCCGCCGCCGCGCTGGCACTGATCGAATCGCTGCTCGGCGGCGACTTTCTCGACGCCCACCTGGTTACTCCCGGCCAGACCGCCCAGCTGGAGTGCCGGCCCAACGGCTGCGCGCGTCTTCGCCTGGGTGGCCAAAGTAGCGCAGGCGTCCCGCCTGCAATCTCAACTACGGCAGGCGTCCCGCCTGCGCTACCTTCTCCCGCCCACGACCGGGTCAAGCTCCGCCCCATCCCCCCCGGAGCCCCCTGGCTTCAAGCCCTCGGCGTCACCAACGACCAAGGCCGCCCCCGCGAAGGAATGGCCCCAAAATTCCGCCAGATCCAAAAATTCGCCGAACTGCTCACCCCGCTCCTGGCCGAAGCCGGCCTCGGCGGCGAAGCCCCCGTCTCGGTCGTGGACATGGGCAGCGGGAAGGGGTACCTCACCTTCGCCGTGGCGGAGCTGCTGGGCGCGCGCGCGCAGGTCCGGGGCGTCGAGGCGCGCCCGGAACTGGTCGAACTCTGCAAACGCGTCGCCGCCGAGCAGGGCGTGGCGCCGCGGCTCTCGTTTTCGACCGGGACCATCGCCGACACTCCCCTCGGCCAGGTGGACCTCCTGATCGCCCTGCATGCCTGCGACACGGCGACGGACGACGCCCTGGCCAAGGGCGTCGCCGCCGGCGCCCGCCTGCTCGTCGTCTCGCCCTGCTGCCAGAAGGAGCTCCGCCCGCAGCTGACGGCCCCGCCGGTGCTCGCCGGGGCGCTGCGCCACGGGATCTTCCAGGAGCGCCAGGCCGAATTCCTGACCGATGCCCTGCGCGCCCAGCTGCTCGAATGGGCCGGCTATCGCACCCGGGTCCTGGAGTTCATCTCCACCGAGCACACCGCCCGCAACCTGATGATAGCCGCCGTCAAGTCCCGCCCGCCCGGCGACGAATCGATCGCCGCCGGCATCCGCGAGCTCGCCGCCTTCTACGGCATCCGCCATCAGGCCCTCGCGCGCCAGCTGGGATTTGGGCTCCGGGCATGACCTCATACCTTTGAACAGGAAGGTCGGGAAGATCGGGAAGGGATTACAGGCCTCTCCGTGCTCCCCGATCTTCCCGACCTTCCTGTTCAAAGTCAGTCCGCGCGCTTGACTGCCCGCCTCCGCTGCGGGACAGTCAACCTTTCATCGTCCCGCCAACCACGTCCCCATCCATGAGCCGACAATACAACAAGGGTATCAAAAAGAAACGCCGCATCGCCTATCTCAAGCGCAAGAAAGTCGCCGCCAAGGCCGCGAAACCGGCCAAGTCGGCCAAGTAGGCCGCAGGCCGACCCGTTGATCAAAGTCAGTCTCATTTCGCTCGGCTGCGCCAAGAACCTGGTGGACAGCGAGATCATGGTCGGCCACCTCCACGGCGCGGGCATGCAGGTGATCCCCGACGCGGAGAATGCCGACGTGGTCATCGTGAACACCTGCTCGTTCATCGATTCGTCGAAGGAGGAGTCGATCAGCCACATCCTCGAGGCCCACGAGCAGCGGGGCCTGCGCAAGCGCCGGCGCCACCAGAAGCTGATCGTCGCCGGCTGCATGTCCCAGCGGTTCGCCCAGGACCTCCCCGGGACTCTCCCCGAGATCGATGCCTTCATCGGGCTCGACCAGATCACCCAGGTCGCTCCCATCATCGAGAGCCTCTTCGCCGGAAGTGGCGCGGGCTCCCCGCCCTCGCCCTCCGGAGCTCAAGGGCTGGAAGCCCATGCCACGGGCCGGAGCTTCGTCACGCCCCGCTCCACCTTCATCCCGGATTTCGACACGCCCCGCTTCCGGCTCACCCCGCGCCATTTCGCCTACGTCAAGATCGCCGAGGGCTGCAACCACCCGTGCACCTTCTGCATCATCCCCCAGATCCGGGGCCGGCACCGCAGCCGCACGGTGGAAAGCGTCGTGGCCGAGGCGCGCCAGCTCGTCGCGGAGGGGGTGAAGGAACTCGATCTCATCTCCCAGGACACCACCTTTTTCGGGATGGACACCTGGGACGAGCGGCCCAACCCGCGGACGCCGGTTGATTCCACCCGGGGCGCGGCCCTCACCACCCTCCTGCGCCAGCTCAATGCGATCGAGGGCGATTTCTGGATCCGTCTGCTCTACACCCACCCCGCCCATTGGAGCGACGAGCTGATCCGGACGATCGCCGACTGCCCCAAGGTCGCGCGCTACGTGGACATGCCCCTGCAGCATATCAGCGACCGCATGCTGGCGGCGATGCAGCGCGAGACCAGCGGGGCCGCCATCCGCGACCTGGTCCGCCGCATCCGCGCGGGCATTCCCGGCATCGCCCTGCGCACCACCTTCATCGTCGGCTTTCCCGGCGAGACCGAGGCCGACGTGGACGAGCTGTGCGCCTTCATCCGCGAGACCCGCTTCGAGCGCCTGGGCGTTTTTCGCTACTCGCAGGAGGAGGGCACGCGCGCCGGGAAGATGCCCGGGCAAATTTCCCCGAAGGAGAAGGACCGCCGCTGGCACCGCGTCATGGCGCTGCAGCAGGAAATCGCCGCCGACGTGAGCCGGACTGGCGTCGGCCGCACCCTCAAGGTGCTGGTCGAGGAGCCCGGGGTCGCGCGGGGCGAGGCCGACGCGCCGGACATCGACGGCCGGGTCTATGTGCCGCGGGAGCTGCCCGTCGGAGAATTTGCGGAAGTGACGATCACCGGCTTCCACGACTACGACCTGCTCGCGCTGCCGGCCGGCGCCCGGCCGGCGGAGTTCAAGGTCGCGAAGCAGGCGCAGTAGCAGACGGGCCCGATCCACCCAGCAGCGCGGCGTACCGGGCCGTGATCCCGTCGAAGCTGCCATTGCTGAAAAAGACCACCACCCGGCCCGATCCACCGGGCGGCTGCGTCCGGGCGGCGAGTTCCTCCAGCAGCAGTGGGTTACTCGTGAAGCTCAGGGCCAGCCGGCCCTGGTCCGCGAGTTGCCGGACGACCGCCCCGGGGTCGAATCGCTCGGCGGCCGGCAGCTTCTCCGGCCGGCTGACCGGACCGAGATAGATCTCGTCCGCGTGCGCCAGCGCCCGCCGGAAATCATCCTGGAGCGCCTTGACGCGCGCTGTGTTGCTCCGCGGCTCGAAAATCGCCGTGAGGGTGGCCCCGGGAAAGCGCGCCCGCAGCGAGCCCAGGGTCTCGGCCAGCGCCGTCGGATGGTGGCCAAAGTCCTCCAGGACGGTCAGCAGCGGTGAGGCGAAGAGCAGTTCCTGACGGCGCTTCACCCCGCGGAAGTGGGTGAGCGCATCGAGTTTCAGCCCCCGCGGATCGTCGAGGCACGGGCTTCCAGCCCGGGTATCGGGGAGAACATGGGCTGGAAGCCCATGCCACGCCAATCCCGCCGCGGTCGCGGCCATGGCCGCATTCCGCGCGTTGAACAACCCCGGCAGCGACCACCGCACCTGCGCCCACGGCTCCCCGCGCCAGAGCAGGCCGAATTGCGCGCCGGCCGCCGACTCGGAAAAATCCACGATGCAGGCGTCGTTGTCCGCACCCGTGCCCACGCGCACGACGCGGGTCCAGGGCATCGGACCCAGCGCCCTGAGGTTGGCGTCGTCGCCGTTCATCACGACAAAACCGTTGCGCGGCACGATGCGCGTGAGATGGCTGAAGGTGCGCTGGACGTCGGCGAGATCCCGGAAAATATCGGCGTGGTCGAACTCCAGGTTGTTCAACACCGCCATGGACGGCGCGTAATGGATGAACTTGCTGCGCTTGTCGAAGAAGGCACTGTCGTATTCGTCCCCCTCGATCACGAACGGCTGGTCCGCCCCGCCCAGGTGGTGGCCCACCGGCGGATCCCGGGGCACGCCGCCGATCAGGAAGCCCGGATCGCCACCGTTCTCGCGCAGCAGAAAGGCCGCAATCGCCGTCGTGGTTGTCTTCCCATGCGTCCCGGCCACGACCACGTTGCGGCGCCGGTCCAGCACGAACTCGCGCAGGGCGTCCGGCAGCGATTGGTACGGGATCGCCCGGGTGTCGAGCAGCCATTCGACCTCGGGGTTGCCGCGGGACATGGCATTGCCGACGACCACCCGCTCGGGCCGGAGCGCCGCCAGGCGCGCGGGATCGTAGCCCTCGAGCACGGTGATGCCGGCGTCCGCCAGGACGGTGCTCATCGGCGGATAGACGTCCGCATCCGCGCCGACGACCTCGTGCCCGGCCGAGCGCAGCAGCAACGCCGCGTTGCCCATGGCAGTCCCGCAGATGCCCATGAAATATAATTTCATTGCCGGGACGCTAGCCGCCCCAGGCTGGGTTGGCCACAAAAAGTGCGGGCATAACCCAGTGTCGACGCGGGGGCATCTTTGTGGCCAAATGGCCCCATGGAATCCTCCGGACTCCCCGATTCTCCCGAGCCCAGCGCCGTCGCCTGGAGCACCGCCGTCCTGGTTTGCCGGGACTGCTTCGAACGGCCGGATGGGCCGGCCTGCGGCGGCGACGGCGGCGCGGTCAAGGCGCGGATCAAGCAGGCGCTCCGCGACCTGAAGCCCCGGGTCCGGACGATGGAGGTCAGCTGCATGGATTGCTGCCCCGACCGGGCCTACACCGTGGCCATCATCTCCCCGGACGCCCCACCCCGGGGCTTCGCCCTGACCTCGCTGGACCAGGCCGACGAAATCGTGCGCCTGGTCCGGGAAATGAAGTAGCGCAGCCCTTTGCCCCATGGATCGATTTTCAGGTTTCAGGTCTCATCCCTCATCCTTCTGCAGACGCGCTTGCTATAATGTCGGCATGCCCCTGTCCGTCACCAAAGAGGAGCGCCGGATCCTCGGCATCCTTGCCCTCCTCATCGTCCTCGGCCTGATCGGGATGGCGATTTCGCCCTGAGAATTTGCCTCGCCACCAGGCGCACAAACGCGTCCCTTGGGTGGAGTTGCGCGTATGATGAGTCTATGTCAATCGCCCCGTCGTACCTGCCCGGTGCCTGGGCGGCGGCGGTCGCCGCCGCCGCGGAGGTGCGCCCGATGACGGCGACCGGCGAAGGCGCCCCGGCTGACGAGCGCGCGATCGCCGATGCGCGTCTCCTGCGGCGGATGGCGGCGGGCGATCGCGACGCCCTGGCCGAGCTCTACGGGCGCTTTTCCCGCCCCCTTTACGCCACCGCCCTGCAGATCCTGCGCGACGCCGCGGAGGCCCAGGACGTGACCCATGACGTCTTCATCGCCCTGTGGGAGAAGTCCGCCGTATTCGAGAGCGAGCGCGGCACGGCGTTTTCCTGGGCGGTCACGCTCCTGCGCAATCGCGCGATCGACCGGATCCGGACCCGCCAGCGGCGTTCCCGGCTGCTGGACGAGGCGGCGCCCGCCGACCTGGGTTACGACGAGGCCGCAGCCCCCCCGGCGGCCGACGACCGGGCGTCATCCCGCGACGACGCGCGCGCGGTGCGCGCCGCCGTGGCCACCCTGCCCGCCGACCAGCGGCGCGCCCTGCACCTGGCCTTCTTCGGCGGGCTCACCCAACAGGAAATCGCCAGCCAGCTCAACGAGCCCCTCGGCACCATCAAGGCGCGGATCCGCCGCGGCCTGCACAAACTTCGCGACACCGTCGCGCACCGCCTATGATCGACGAGCACCAGGAGGAATTGGCGGCCCTCTCCGCCCTCGACCTGCTCGAACCCGGGGAACGGGCCGCATTCGAGTCGGGCCTGGACCGGGATCCCGCGCTGCGCGCACAAGCCCGCGAGCTCCGGGAGGCGGCCGCGGCGCTCGCGTTCACGGCACCGGCGGCCGAACCTCCGCCCGAGCTCGCCGACCGCATCCTGGCCTCGGTGGCGACGCGGGAGGCCCGGGGCGGCCGCCGTCCGGCGGGGCGCCTCATCTCCTTTCCCTCGCTGCTGCCCTGGGCGATCGCGGCCGGCCTGGCCCTCTGCTCGGCCTGGACGGCGCGACTTTACCTGAACAGCCGGTCCGAGGCGGCCATGCTCCGCGACCAGCAGGTGCTGGCCGGGCTCGAGCTCCGCAGCGTGCGCAACCAGCTCGAGGCCGAACGCATCGTGAACCAGCGCGAGCTCACCGACACCCGGCAGGACCTCGCCGCCGCGGGCCGCCGGCTCTCGGAACTCCACCAGGAGATCGCGGACTTCACCCGCGCCCAGAAGGCGTCGGGCTCGCTCGCATCCTACAACATCGCCGACCTGGCGTCCACCCCCGGGGTCCCATCCCAAACGCTCGCCGTCGCCGTGTGGTGCCCCTCCATGCAGGAGGGAATCCTGGCGGTGTCCAATCTTCCCCGGCTGCCCGCCGGCAAGGACTATCAGCTTTGGGTGATCGACCCGCATTACCCGGCGCCCGTCAGCGGCGGGGTCATCTCCGTCAACGCGACCACCGGTGAAGTTTACGTCACCTTCCGGACCGTCCAGCCGATCCGGTCCATCGCCAAGTTCGCCGTGAGCCTCGAGCGCAAGGGCGGCGCCCCAGAGCCGCAGGGCCCGATTGTCCTGCTGAGCGATTCGCCGAGACAGCCGTCTTTGCAGAAGCCTGAAACTTGAAACTTGAATTCGAACCTCAGAGGTCCGGATTTCAGGTTTCAGGTCTCATCCCTCAGCCTTTGGCAAAAACGCTTGTCACGGGTCGAAGCCCCGCAACAATTTGCGGCGCATGATCATCAAACCCCGGGTCCGTGGCTTTGTCTGCGTTACATCTCATCCCTCTGGCTGCGAAGCACATGTCAAGGAATGGGTCGATTACGTGAAAGCCCGGGGGCCGATCGCGGGAGGACCCAAAAAGGTCCTCGTGATCGGCGCCTCCACCGGCTACGGGCTGGCGTCGCGCATCACGGCCGCCTTTGGGTCCGGCGCGGCCACGCTCGGCATTTTCTTCGAGCGCCCGTGTGAGGAAGGCCGGCTGGCGACCCCGGGCTGGTATAACTCGATCGCCCTTACCCGCGCGGCGCGGTCCGCCGGGCTCTACGCCAAAAACCTCAATGGCGACGCCTTTTCCGGCGAGATCAAGCAGCAGGCGCTCGACCTGATCCGGACCGATCTCGGCCAGGTCGACCTGGTCGTTTACTCCCTGGCTTCGCCCCGCCGCACCCATCCCCGGACGGGCGCGGTCCACAAGAGCTGCATCAAGCCGGTCGGGGCTCCCTATACCAACAAGACGGTCGACACCGACAAGGGGCTCGTGACCGACATCACCATCGAGCCCGCCACCGAAGCCGAAATCGCCGACACCGTCGCAGTGATGGGCGGCGAGGACTGGGAGCTGTGGATCGATGCCCTCCGCGAGGCCAACCTTCTCGCTCCCGGCGCGCAAACCGTCGCCTATTCGTATATCGGGCCCGAGGTCACCTGGGCGATTTACAAGAACGGCACGATCGGCATCGCCAAGAACGATCTGGAGCGCGCCGCCAAGGCCATCGACGCGAAGCTCAAGCCCTCGGGCGGCCGCGCCTTCGTCTCGATCAACAAGGCGCTCGTGACCCAGGCCAGCTCGGCCATCCCGGTGGTACCGCTCTATATCTCGATCCTCTACAAGATCATGAAGGGCCGGGGAACCCACGAAGGCTGCATCGAGCAGATGCAGCGGCTCTTCGCCACCCAGATCTATGCGCCAGGCGGCCCGCAGTTCGACGCCGGCGGCCGCGTGCGCGTAGACGACCTCGAGATGCGGCCGGAAGTGCAGGCGGCCGTGGTGGAGGTCTGGCCGAAGGTCACCACCGATAATCTGGCCGAATTGACGGACATCGCCGGCTACCGCAGCGATTTCCTCAGGCTCTTCGGCTTCGGCCTTCCCGGCATCGACTACGACGCCGAGGCGGAACCGAATGTGCCCATGATCTGAAGGCGAAGTAGCGCAGGCGGGACGCCTGCGCTACTCCCCTACACTGAGCGACTGCCCATTGTCCTTCGCCCCGAGCCCGAGGATGAAGGGCGCCGCCGTCTCCGCCCAGGCCTCGGCCTTGGGATAGGCGGCCGCGCCGTCGGCCCAGCATTGGCGCAGCATGGCGGTGTCGATCACGCCGGGATTCAGCGGCACGGCCGCCATGCCGGCGGGAAGTTCCTCGGCCAGCGCCTTGGTCAGGCCCTCGATCGCCCATTTCGAGGCGCAATACGGGCCAACCTCGGCGGCGACGCTGCGCCCCCAGCCGGAGCTGAAATTGACAATCACCCCCTGCTGGCGCTCGACCATCGCCGGCACCAGCGCCCGGATCACGTTGGCCACGCCGTTGACATTCACCGCCATCAGGTGGGCGAACTTGTCCGCCGGGACCTGCCAGAGCGGCGCCAGCTCGTTCATCACCGCCGCATTGTTGATCAGCAGGTCGGGCACCCCGTGCCCGAGCACGCGCTCCGCCCAGATCGAGACCTTGACCGGCTGCGTCACGTCCAGCGCCGCAAAGCTGTGCGGCTCGGGGTGCGCGAAGCGGAGGTCGAAGATCTCCTGCCCGCTGCGCCCGCAGCCGGCCACCACGTGCCCATTCCGGATGTACCACTCCGCCAGCGCCCTCCCCAGCCCCCGCGTCACTCCGGTAATCACGATATACATGGTAAAACGACTTCCGCCTTCCGCCATCCGCCTTTCCGATCCTACTTCCTCGACTCGAGGCTCGCCCCGCTGAAGCCCGCCTCGCGGCAGGCGTCCTCCGCAAAGGTCAGCCGCTTCACCTGCGAGACTTCGTCCACCTTGAGCAGGATGTGGGAGTCAGGGCTGGCGTTGTGGGCCTGCACCAGGTAGTCCTGCAGCTGCGCGTCGCTCACCTGGTGGTCGTTGAAGTAGATCGCGCCATCCTTGTCGATGCTGATGGTGATGTTGCCCTTGAACTCGTTTTTGCCGGCGGTCATGATCTTCGGCAGGTTGAGGTTGAGGGTCGTGGCCGACTTGAACTGCATGGTCACGAACGCGAAGAAGATCAGCATGACCAGCACGTCGATCAGCGGCACGAGATTGAGCTCCGGCCTGCGCCGGGGCCGGTTGAGCAGGGAGCTCATTGCCGGGTGCGCCGCAGGATCCGCTCGAGGAGCACCTCGAGTTCCGCCGCGTAATTGTCCACCTTGCGCCCTAGGTAGCCCGACCCGACCAGCGAGGGGATGGCGATCGAGAGTCCGATCACCGTGGCCGAAAGCGCCAGCGCCACCCCCTGGGTGAACTGTACCGGATCGGGCAGCCCCGTGTCCGGCGAGATCTGAGAGAACACCCGCAGGAGCCCCGTCACCGTGCCCGACAGGCCGATGAGTGGCGCCGCCGCGTAAATGACATCGAGGTAGGGCACGCCCCGCTGCATGCGGTTGACCTCGAGCCGGGCAAAGGCCTTGACCGCCCCCTCGTCATTCGGATGCTGCTCGGCAAAGTCGACAATGCGCGCGAGCACCGTGTGCTTGCCGCCCATCAGCGCCCGGCCGGCGATCACCGCGTCCACCAGGTCCTGCGGCATCACCGCGACCTTGCGCAGCGCATAGGACCGCTCGCAGATGATGAAAATGGCCGCTGCCGAGCAGATGGCCAAAGGGTAAATCAGGAGGCCGGCTCCCGTTAAAACATCGATCGCCGCAAGGTACATGGAGGGAAAGAAGTGCCAGTCTGACGCTTAGGAACAACAAAAGGTCCCTGAATCTTGCGGATATCTCACGTTGAGCCAAGCCCAATCAGTTCACCGCGGAGGCGCGGAGAACGCGGAGGAGGAGGCATGTCCATCGCTCCGCGCTCCCCGCGCCTCCGCGGTGAAAGATCGTCAGGCCGACATGTACGGCAGGCCGGTCGCCAGCTCCCGGGCGGCGGGCAGGCCCTCGAGCAGCTCTCCGATCGGATCCCAGCGCCCGTGGATCAGGGCCTCGCGGGCCGCCTCGCGGATCGAGGCTTTCGCGGTCTGGCCGGCCCAACGGATCTCCTGGGCGGCGACGTCGACCGTGATCGCCAGGCCGGGATCCCGCTCGATCGCGGCCGAGAGGCGGGTGAGGTCGTCCCGGCTGGCGGACAGGCAGGGCATGCCCAGCGTGGTGCAATTGCCGAAGAAGATCTCCGCATAGCTTTCCGCCACGATGGCGCGGAAGCCGTATTTCTGGATGGCCTGCGGGGCGTGCTCGCGCGACGAACCGCAGCCAAAGTTCGCGCCGGACAGGAGGATGGATGCCCCCTTGAATCGCGGGTCATTCAGCGGGTGCGGCTTGTCGGTGCCGTCGGCGTTCTTCCGCATGTCGTAGAACAGACCCTCACCCAGCCCGTCGAAGGTGATGCACTTGAGGTAGCGCGCCGGGATGATGCGGTCGGTGTCGATGTCGTTGCCGGGCACGGCGACGCCCCGACCGGTGATTTCAGTGATTTTTGCGAGGGCCATGGTGGGGCTTTTTGAGGGTTGTCGACCTTTTAAATTCCAAACACTTCCCGCGCGTCGGCGACCGCGCCGGTCACGGCGGCGGCGGCGACCATCAGCGGGCTCATGAGGATGGTCCGGCCGGTCGGGCTGCCCTGCCGGCCCTTGAAATTGCGGTTCGACGAGCTGGCGCAGAGCTGTTCGCCCACCAGCTTGTCGGGATTCATCGCCAGGCACATCGAGCAGCCGGCCTCGCGCCACTCGAAGCCGGCGTCGCGGAACACCCGGTCGATCCCGAGCGACGCACAGATCAGGCCGACGCCCTGCGAGCCGGGGACGGCAATGGCCTTGACCCCGGCGGCGACGCGGCGGCCCTTGAGGTACCGGGCCACCTCCTGGAAATCGCTCAGCCGGCCGTTGGTGCACGAGCCGAGAAAGGCGACGTCGATCCGGGTGCCCTTGATCGGCGCGCCCGGGACCAGCTTCATGTAGGCGAGCGCCTCCTCGATCGAGGCCTTTTCGTCCGCCGTCCGGGCCTGGGCCGGATGGGGGATGTTCTCGGTGATCGCGACACCCTGGCCCGGGTTGATGCCCCAGGTGACGGTCGGGGCGATGTCGGCGGCGGCGATCGCCACGACATCGTCGTAGGCGCAGTCCGGGTCGCTCGCGGTCGCCCGCCAGCGCGCGACCGCCGCGTCCCAGGCCGCGCCCTTGGGCGCGTACGGGCGGCCCTGGAGGTAGGCAAAGGTGGTCTCATCGGGGTTCACGTAGCCGGCGCGGGCCCCCCCCTCGATCGACATGTTGCAGACGGTCATGCGCTCCTCCATCGTGAAGCGGTCGAAGACCTCGCCGCCGTACTCGTAGGCGTAGCCGGTGCCGCCGTTCACCCCCAGGGTGCGGATGATGTGCAGGATGACGTCCTTGGCGTACACCCCGGGCCGCAGCCGGCCGGTGACGTTGATGCGGCGGACCTTCAGCCGGCCCAGCGCCATCGTCTGGGTGGCGAGCACGTCGCGGATCTGGGTGGTGCCGATGCCAAAGGCGATGGCGCCGAAGGCCCCGTGGGTGCTGGTGTGGGAGTCGCCGCAGGCGATGGTCGTGCCCGGCTGGGTGATCCCCTGCTCGGGGCCCACGATGTGGACGATGCCCTGCTTGCCCGTCGCGCGGTCGAAGAAGGTGATGCCGAACTCGGCGCAGTTCCGGCGCAGCTCCTTGATCATGGCGTCGGCCAGCGGGTCGGCGAACGGTTCGCTGAACTGGTCGGTCGGCACGATGTGGTCGACCGTGGCGAACGTCCGGTTGGGCATCGCCACCTTCAGGCCGAGGTCGCGCAGCATGCCGAACGCCTGCGGGCTCGTCACCTCGTGGATCAGGTGGGTGCCGATCAGGAGCTGGGTCTGGCCGTCGGCCAGGCGCCGGACCGCGTGGGCGGACCAGACTTTGTCGAAAAGGGATTTGGGCATGGGCAAAAGGGGAAGGCGGCATTTATACCACGGGCTTGCCTGGCTGGAAAGTACTTGTTTAGCTCAATTCGATGCCTCGGGAGTATCAATATCCATTCGAGCTGCGCCACCTGGTCTATTTCCGGGAGGTGGCCCGCCAGCTCCATTTCCGCCGCGCCGCCGAGGCGCTGGCCGTCGCCCAGCCGGCGCTCAGCCGGCAGATCGCCCAGTTCGAGGCGGCGCTGGGCGTGCCCCTCTTCAGGCGGACCAGCCGGCGGGTGGAGCTGACCCCCGCGGGCGAGCTGCTGGCCCAGCAGGTCGAGCCCCTGCTGCGCTCGCTCGCCGCCCTGCCCGCCGGCCTGCGGGCGGTGGCCGATGGGCAGGTCGGACAGGTGCGGGTCGCCTTCACCGGCCTGGCCATGGCCACGGTCCTGCCGCGCATCCTGCGGGAGTTTCACCGGCGGCACTCCGGGATCCGGCTCGAGCTCAACGAGTCCCCCACGTCCGCGCAGCTGGCCGCGCTCTCCGCCGGCGGGATCGCCTGCGGCTTCTTCCACCCGGACGCCCCCGCGCCCGGCCTGCAGACCCGGCTGCTCCTGCGCGAGCGCAACGGCGTGCTCCTGCCCGCGGACCATCCCCTCGCCGGGGGCGGCCCGCTGCGGCTCCGCGACCTGGCCGGGACGCCCTTCGTCCTCTTCCCGCGCACCCACAATCCGGGCTTCTATGACCGCACGCTGGCCGCCTTTGCCCGGGCGGGCGTGACCCCGCGCATCGCCGAGGAGGTCTGGCCGCGCGCCAACGGCGTCGGGCTCGTCCGCGCCGGCCTGGGGGCCACCTTCATGTGCCCGTCGGAGGCGCGCCTGCTGCCGCCTGACGTGGTCTTCCGCCCGCTGGTCGGGCCCGCGCCGGAGAGCCGGCTGGTGGTCGGCTGGCGCAAAGGCGCCGAGAAGGACGACCCGGCGCTCCGGGCGTTCCTGGCCGTGGCGCAGGCGGCATGAATCAAAGGTGGCAGCGGCATTCTGCCGCTTCCCTATGAGGGACGCGACGGAACGTCGCGTCTACCTTTGAGCCAGCCTTACGACGCCGTCCCGGCCGGCGGCACTTCCGGCGCGACCTCGGTGGTCGCGGGCGGCGGGGCCTGCTGCACGAAGACCAGCTTCTCGCCCTCCGCGCTCACCTTCACCGGCTCGTTCTCCTTCACGTCGCCGCGCAGGATGGCCTCGGCCAGCGGATCCTCGAGGTAGTGCTCGACCGCGCGGCGCAGCGGGCGCGCGCCGTACTTTTCGTCGTAGCCCTTCTCGATCAGCAGCTGCTTGGCGCCGTCGGTGAATTCCAGGGTGATCTTGCGCTCGACCAGGCGGCGGGCGAACTTCGCGATCTCCAGCTCGACGATCTTCACCAGGTCGGCCTTGTCGAGCGGACGGAAAAAGACGATGTCGGAGATGCGGTTGAGGAACTCGGGCTTGAAGACGCGCTTGGCCTCCTCCAGCACCTTTTCCCGCATCTTCTCCGCGTCATTGAAGCTCGTCGAGGCCGCGGCGAAGCCGAGGGAGGTCTGGCGCTGCAGGAGGTGCGCGCCGATGTTCGACGTCATGATGATGATCGTGTTGCGGAAATCCACCGTGCGGCCGAGCGAGTCGGTCAGGCGGCCGTCCTCCAGGATCTGCAGCAGCAACTGGAGCACGTCGGGGTGGGCCTTCTCGATCTCGTCGAAGAGGATGACCGCGTAGGCCCGGCGGCGCACCGCCTCGGTGAGCTGCCCGCCCTCGTCGTAGCCGACATAACCGGGGGGCGAGCCGATGAAGCGGGACACGGAGAACTTCTCCATGTACTCGCTCATGTCGATCTGGATCAGCGCGTCCTGGTTGCCGAACATCTGCGCGGCGAGCTGCTTGGCCGTCTCGGTCTTGCCCACGCCGGTCGGGCCGACGAAGAGGAACGAGCCGATCGGGCGGCGCGGATCCTTGAGGTCCGCGCGCGAGCGGCGCAGGGCCCGGGCGATGGCGCTGGCCGCCAGGTTCTGGCCGACCACGGACTTCTCCAGCTCGGCCTCGAGGCCGAGGAGCTTTTCGCTCTCCTTGCGCTCCATCCGCGAGAGCGGGATGCCGGTCCAGTCGGCGACCACCTGCAGGATGAGGGTCTCGTCGATGACGGTGCGCTTCTCCTCGCGCACCTTCTTCCAATCCTCGGTCACCTGCTCGTGCCGCGCGCGGAGCTGTTTCTCCTTGTCGCGGAACTTGGCCGCCTCCTCGAAGTGCTGCTCGCTGATCGCCTTCTCCTTCGCCGCGCAGACCTCGTCGATTTCCTTGGTCAGCGCCTCGATGTCCGGCGGGCGGCTGAGGGTGGAGATGCGGGCGCGCGAGCCGGCCTCGTCCATCACGTCGATCGCCTTGTCGGGCAGGAAGCGTCCGGTGATGTAGCGGTCCGACAGCTTGGCCGCGGACTCGAGCGCCTGGTCGGTGAAGGTCGCCTTGTGGTGGTCCTCGTACTTGTGGCGGATCCCCTTGAGGATGGTGACGGTGTCCTCGACCGACGGGGGCTCGACCTTCACGGACTGGAACCGCCGGTCGAGGGCGGAGTCCTTCTCGATGTACTTGCGGTACTCGTTGAGGGTGGTCGCCCCGACGCACTGCAGCTCGCCGCGCGAGAGCGCGGGCTTGAAGATGTTCGACGCGTCCATCGCCCCCTCGGCGGCGCCGGCGCCCACGATGGTGTGCAGCTCGTCGATGAAGAGGATGATGTTCCGCGCGCGCTTGATCTCGTCCATCACCGCCTTGATCCGCTCCTCGAACTGCCCGCGGTACTTGGTCCCGGCGACCATCAGGGCGAGGTCGAGGGTGATGACCTTCCGGTCGGTCAGCAGCTCGGGCACGTTGCCGCTGGCGATCTCCTGGGCCAGGCCCTCGACGATCGCGGTCTTGCCCACGCCGGCCTCGCCGATCAGGACCGGATTGTTCTTGGTCCGGCGGCACAGGATCTGGATGACGCGGCGGATCTCGTTCTTGCGGCCGACCACCGGGTCCAGCTCGCCCTTGCGCGCCAGCTCGGTCAGGTCGCGCCCGAACGCCTTGAGCGCGGGCGTCTTGACCTCCTTGCGGTCCTCGGGCTGCGCGCCCGGGCGCTGGGCATTGCCCGCCGCGGCCTCCTCGCCGGCGCCGGGCCCGGCGCCGCCGCCCTCGCCGCCGGAAAACTGCGGATCGAGCTCGCGGAGGATCTCGTTGCGCGTGCGCTCGATGTCGACATCAAGCGACTTGAGCACGCGCGCGGCGACCCCCTCCCCCTCGCGGAGCAGGCCGAGCAGGATGTGCTCCGTGCCCACGTAGGAATGATTGAGCGTCTTCGCCTCCTTGCCCGCCAGCGCGAGCACCTTCTTCACCCGCGGGGTGAAGGGCATGCTGCCCGGGCTCTTGGTCTCCTGGCCGGTCCCCACCTGCTTCTCGACCGCGGCGCGCACCGTCTCCAGGTCGAGGCCCATCTTCTGCAGCACGCTCACGGCCACGCCCTGGCCGAGCTTGATCAGGCCGAGCAGGATATGCTCCGTGCCGACATAATTGTGCCGGAAGCGGTCGGCCTCCTTGCGCGCCAGCGCGAGCACCTGCTGGGCCCGCGGGGTGAAGTTGTTCATGGGTTCCTGGGACATAAGATGGGGGGGGAAAAGGGCTTCAGCTCCGGGAATTGGCGGCCGCATTGAAGTCAGGTCGGAGCACATTGGCAAACTCGGAACGCAGCCGGGCGGCGCGGAGCAGGTCCCGCTGGCCGGGCTCGCAGGGCGCCTTCTGCGCGTGTTGCAGGTGTCCGGGTTGCGCCTCGATGAAGAGGCGGTCGATCGCCGCGCGGCACCCGTCGGTAAATACGCCGAGGTCCACCCCGAGCCGGATGAGCGAGAGCAGGTTCATCGCCTCGTTCGAGCTGAGGAGATGGCTGTTCTGCAGGATGCCGTAGGCGCGGCCGATCTTGTCGAAGACCTTGCCCGCGTCCGCCTCGAGCAGCTTGGCGCGCGCGTTGAGCTCGTGTTCGACGATCGACTCCAGCACGCTCCCCAGCCGCTTGATGATCTCCTCCTCCGGCTCACCCAGCGTGGTCTGGTTGGAGATCTGGAAAATGCTGCCGCTGGCGTCGGAGCCCTCGCCGAACAGCCCGCGCACCACCATGCCGAGCTGGTTCACGGCGCGCACGACCTTTTCCATCTGGCCGGCGATGACCAGGGCGGGCAGGTGCATCATGGCCGACCCGCGCAGCCCCGTGCCCAGGTTGGTCGGGCAGGCCGTGAGGTAGCCCAGCGTGGGCGAAAAGGCGAAGTCGAGGCGGTCCTCCAGGGCGGTGTCGAGGTCGTTGATCGCGTTCCAGGCCTTCCGGAGCTGGAAGCCCGACCGCAGCACCTGGATGCGCAGGTGATCCTCCTCATTGACCATGACGGAAAACGTCTGGTCCCGGCTGATGACCACGCCGCTGCCCTGGGCCGAGCCGCTCAGCTCCCGGCTGATGAGGTGGCGCTCGACCAGGATCTGCTTCTCCAGGTCGCTCAGCCCGCTTACGGCCACGCTCAGGCTGCGCTTCATCGGCGCCGTGGCCGTCACCGCCTCCCGGCAGGCTTCCAGCACCGCGGTGCGCTGCGCGGGTCGCGCCCAGCCCGGGAAGGGCTGGCCGACAAGGTTGCGCGCCAGCCGGATCCGCGTCATCAGCACGATGGCGGTCTTGGCGCTCGCATTATCGGTCAGCTCGGAGGGCGTGGCGATGAGCGAGTCGATCGTCATGGGTTCAGTCCGCCTGCTTCGGGCCGGCGGATTGTTTGACTTGCGTGATTTCATCGCGAAAGCGGGCGGCGTCCTCGTAGTGTTCGGCCTTGATGGCCGCGGTCAGGCCGTTCTCGAGCTGGCTCAGCCGGTCGGACAGGCTGCGGCGGCTGAGCGCGACCTGCGGGACCTTGCCGGTGTGGGTGGTGCCCTTGTGCATGCCCTCCAGCATGGGAGCGAGCAGGCCCTTGAAGGCGTCGTAGCAGGACGGGCAGCCAAAGCGGCCGTGCTTCTTGAAATCGGCCTGGGTGAAACCGCACTGTTCGCAGCGCACCCCCGCCGCCACCGGCTCGGGGTTGAGCGAGGCCTTCGAGAGCAGGTCCGCCAGCGAGGAGAACTCCGTCGGGTCGGTCACCCCCTTGATTTGCGCACACGCGTCGCACAGGTCAACCTTGTGGACCTTGTTGTTCTCGATCCGGGTGAGATGGACCGTCGCCGGTTTCGCGCAGAAGTCGCATTTGAGCGGATTGGTCATGAAGGTGGTTAATGGGCTGCATTTAATGTGCCACCCAATGGCCGCGCTGGCAAGCGCAGTGCACAAAGTAAACGCCCGCGCCAAGACGGCGCACGCGAGTGCCAGCGGGGGGCGGGGATGGCACAGTCCGCGGCGGTCGTCTAGATCCTAAACGGCCGATCGGGCCCGGACTTAAATGCGGGTGCCCTCGACCAGCACCCGGCGGCGGAAGGCCTGCATGACCTGCTGCGTGACCGGGCCCGGCCGGCCGGCCCCGATTTCCCGCCCGTCGAGCCGGCTGACCGGGATGATCTCCGCCCCGGTGCCCGTGAGAAAGCACTCGTCGGCGCACCAGACGTCGTAGCGCGTCAGGTTCGATTCCCGGATGGGCACGCCCAGCTCCGCGGCCAGGTCGAAGACCGTCCCGCGGGTGATGCCCTGGAGGGCGCCCTGCGAGGCCGACGGCGTGATGATCGCCCCGCGATGCACGATGAAGAGGTTGTCCGCCGTGCACTCCGCGACGTAGCCCTGGTCGTTGAGCATGATCGCCTCGAGCGCGCCGAACTGGCGGGCCTCGATCTTGCCCAGGATGTTGTTGAGGTAGTTGAGCGACTTGACCGTGGGCGGCAGCGCCGCCGGACCGCTGCGGCGGGTCGGCACCGTCACGATCGCCAGGCCGTTGTCGTAGTGCTCCTGGGGATAGAGCGAGATGCGGCTGGTGATGATGAACAGCGTCGGCTTCGGGCAGAGCCAGGGCGCCAGGCCGAGGTCGCCCACCCCGCGCGTCACCACCAGGCGGATGTAGGCGTCCGTCAGGCCGTTGACCCGGCAGGTCGCGCAGACGGCCTCGCGCAGCTCGGCCCGCCCGAGCGGCAGCTGGAGCAGGATCGCCTTGGCCGAGTATTCCAGCCGCTCGAGGTGCGCCTCGAGGCGGAAGACATTCCCGCCGTACAGCCGGATGCCCTCGAAGACGCCGTCGCCGTAGAGGAGGCCATGGTCAAACACGGAAACCTTCGCGTCCGCCTCATCGACGAATTTTCCATCGAGGTAGATTTTCATGGGTCAGATGTGAATCGCCTCGCCCGTGGTCGCCGCCGCGGCCTCCATCACGGCCTCGCTCAGGGTCGGGTGGGCGTGGATCGAATGGTGGATGTCCGCCACCGTCGCCTCCAGGTCCATCGCCAGGCCGTACTCGGCGATCAGCTCGGTGGCCTCGGCGCCGATGATGTGCGCCCCGTAGATTTCTCCGGTCTTGGCGTCGCTGATCACCTTGACGAAGCCCTCGCTGTCGGCCGAGGCGACCGCCTTGCCCGACGCGGTGAAGGGAAACTTGCCGATCCGGATGTCCAGGCCCTTGGCCCGCGCCGCCTTTTCGGTCAGGCCCTGGCTGGCGACCTGGGGCTGGCAATAGGTGCACCCGGGAAAGCTGGTCACCCGCCGCGGGCGCCCGTGGCCGAACATCCCGTTGACCGCGTTGACCGCCTCGAACGTCGCGACATGCGCCAGCCACGGCGGCCCGATGATGTCGCCGGCCGCATAGATACCCGCCACGCTCGTGCGGTAATCGTCGCCCACCTTCACGTAGTTCCGGTCCAGGTCGAGCTTCACCTTCGGCGACAGCGTCCCCTCGAGGTTCGGGACCACGCCGATGGCCGACAGGACCGTCTCCACCTCGATCTCCTCGGCCTTGCCGTCCTTCACCAGGGACAGCTTCACCGTGGCGGGACCGACCCGGAAGTTCTCGCAGGTCGTGCCCGTCCGGACAGCGATGCCCTGCTTCTCGAACGAGCGCTGCAGCGTCCGCGCGACCTCCTCGTCCTCCACCGGCAGGATCTGCGGCAGCATCTCGACCAGCGTCACCTGGGTGCCGAAGGCGTTGTAGAAGTAGGCAAACTCCACCCCGATCGCACCCGCGCCCACGATGGCGATGGACTTCGGCAGCGTCTTCGCCGCCAGCGCCTCCCGCGAGGTCATGACCCGGACGCCGTCCACCGCGAGGTCGGGAATCCGGCGCATCCGGCAGCCGGTGGCGATGAGGATGTTCTTCGTCTTGAAGAACTTCCCCTTGTGCTCCCCCTCGGTGATCTCGACCATGCCGGGCACGTTCACCTGGGCCCGGCCCACGAAGTAATCGACCTTGTTCTTCTTGAAGAGAAATTCGATGCCCCGGGCCATCTGGCCGGCGACCCCGCGCGAGCGCTCCATCACCTTCGCGAAGTCGAAGCCCACCTCCTTCACCGTGAAGCCAAACACCTCGGCCTTCTGGAACGTGCGGTAGAGCTCGGCGCTTTTCAGCAGCGCCTTGGTCGGGATGCAACCCCAGTTAAGGCAGGTGCCCCCGGCGCGCTCGAGCTCGATGCACGCCACCTTCCGCCCGAGCTGGCCCGCGCGAATCGCGCCCGCATAGCCCGCCGGACCGCCCCCGATGACAATCAGATCGTATTCAATGGTGTCTGCCACGCTCTAACGGTGTTCGCCCCGGCAGCACGGTCAAACTGAAATTCGGTGGAAAGGATCGGTTGAATGCAAAGTGGACTTTAGATATCGATAACATCGTCGCGGCGCGGAGTGGGGGGCGGCGGTGGCGCGGGGGGCGGGGGGCGGCGGCCGCGGAAGGTGCTGAGGACGAGGTTGGTCAGGCTGACCACGATCGCGCCGCCCACGGCGGAGCCGAAGCTCGCCACGTGAAAGCCGTCCACCAGCCGCCCAACCAGAAGGAACAACAAGGCATTGATCACGATGATGCCCAGCCCCATCGTCACCAGGATGAACGGCAGCGTAAACAGCACCAGGACCGGTTTAAGGATGGCATTGAACAGGCTGAGCAGCACCACCACGGCGATCAGCGTGCCGGCGTCGTCGCAATGGATGCCGGGCACCAGCTTGGTCGCCAGGGTCACGCCCACCGCCAGGACGACCCAGCGCAGCAGCAGCTGAAGGAAGGGAGATGCCATTGTCACCGCAACTTTCGGCCTGCTCCCGCCGCGCGCAATGAAAATCCTAGTCATCCAGGACGTCCTCCGCAGCGGGGGCACCGAGCGGCAGTCCCTGCTGCTCGCCCGCGCCTTCGCCGCGGCCGGCCACGCCTGCACCCTGCTCACGTTCCGCCCCGGGGGCGCGCTGGCCCCGGCGGAGGACGATCCCCTGCCGCACCGCGCCCTGCAGCCCTTTGATTCCGGGCTGGACTGGGCAGCGCCGGGCCTGGTCCGCGCGGTGCGGAGGCTGGGCCCCGAGGTGATCCTGTGCATGGGGCGGATGGCGAATTGCCAGTCCGGCCGCCTGCAGCGGAAATTCCCGGCCGCGGCCGTGGTCGCCACCCTGCGCACCGGCCGACCCCTCCCGTGGCTCTTCCGCCGCTCCCTGCGGCAGGTGCGGCAGATCGTGGCCAACAGCGCGGAGGCGCGCGACCGGCTCGCCGCGCGCCACGGCCTGCCGCCGGAGCGGATCACCGTCATCCCCAACGCGCTGGTTTTTCCCGCCGCGGCCGCGCCGGTTCGCGACGGCGCCCTGCGCGCCCGGTTCGGGGCCGGCCCGGCGACCCAGGTCCTGCTCTCGGTCGCCATGTTCCGTCCCGAAAAGAACCAGCGGGAGCTGGTGGAAATCGCCGCCGGCCTGCCCGCGGACGCCGACTGGCAGCTCTGGCTCGCGGGCGACGGCCCCGCCCGGGCCGCCTGCGAGCGCCTGGTCGCGAGTCGCGCGCTCGCCGCCCGGGTGAAATTCCCCGGCTTTTGGGCGGACCCCACCCCGCTCTACGCCGCCGCCGACGTCGCCGTGCACGCCTCGGGGAGTGAGTCGCTCTCGAATTTCCTGATCGAGGCGCAGGCCCACGGCCTCCCGGCCGTCGCCCTGGCGGCGCAGGGGATCGGCGAGTGCTTCCTGCCGGACCGCACTGGCTGGATCATCCCCCGGGGCGACCACGCCGCCTTTCGCGGCGCCCTGGCGCGCCTGATGGCCGACCCCCCCGCCGCCCGGGCCGCCCGCTCCGCCGCCGCCGCCGCCTTCGCCCGCATCACCTTCGACCCCGCCCGCCAGTGCGCCGCCTACCTCACCCTCTTCTCGCGCCTCGTTGATTCGGAGAATTGAACAGGAAGACCGGGAAGGCCGGGAAGATCTCCCGACCACCAACGCCGGGGCCCCTTCCCGCTCTTCCCTGCCTTCCTGTTCAAACACCCGTCCCCGGCGCTCGTGATTTGCTTTCCGCCCGCTCCCCCCTTTTGTCGGGGCATCCGTGGCCAAAACCAAACCGTCCGCTCCCGAGTGCATCCGCCTGCGCGGCGTCCGCCAGAACAACCTCAAGGGCTTTGACCTCGACGTGCCGCTCAACCGCTATGTGGTCGTCACCGGCCTGAGCGGCGCGGGCAAGAGCTCCCTGGTCTTCGACACCCTCCACGCCGAGGGCCAGCGCCGCTATGTCGAGACCTTCAGCCCCTACACCCGCCAGTTCCTCGACCTGCTCGACAAGCCCCGGATCGACGCGATCGAGAACATCCGGCCCTCGATCGCCATCGAGCAAAAGAACACGGTCAAGACCTCCCGCTCCACCGTCGGCACCATGACCGAGCTGACCGATTACGCCAAGGTCTGGTTCAGCCACGCCGCCGGCTGCTTCGATCCCGCGACCGGGGAGCGGGTCGAGGACGACAACCCCGAGACCATTTGGAACCGGACGCTCGCCGCTGCGGCGGACCGAACCGTCCTCATCGCGTTCCAGGTGGCGCGGCCCGCCAATCTCGCCTGGTCCGAGATCGCCGCCAATCTCCGCAACCAGGGCTACACCCGGGCGCTCACCGCCGCGCTCGCGCCCGTTCGCCTCGATGCCCTGCCCGCCGCGGGACCGGACACGGCGGAGCCCGCCCGCCTCTTCGTGGTGCAGGATCGGATTGCGCTGCAGGCCGGGAACCATGCCCGCTTCCTCGAATCCGTCGAGACCGCGATGCACTTCGGGCGCGGCGAGGTGTTCCTGTTCAGAGAAGAAAGTAGCGTGAGCTCCCCGCCGGAACGTGGCACGGGCATCCTGCCCGTGTCATCTGCGGACACGGGCCGGAAGCCCGTGCTACGACCGGAAGCGGAGACGCCTGGGCTGCTCCTTCCCCTCGGCCACTATTCCCGCGGCCTGCATTCCCCGACGACCGGCCGCACCTTCCGTCCGGCCACGCCCCCGCTGTTTTCCTTCAATTCGCCCCTCGGCGCCTGCCCCCAGTGCCGCGGCTTCGGCCGGGTGATCGAGATCGACACCCGCCTGGCGATTCCCGACCAGACCCGCTCGATCGACGACGGCGCCATCCGGTGCTGGGAGGGCAAGGTCTACCGCGAGTCGCTGGACGACCTGCGCCGGTTTGCCCGAAAGCGGAAGATCCCGACCGACGTGCCGTTCGCCGCGCTCACGCCCGAGCAGAAGAGCTATATCATTGAGGGCGAACCCGGCTACGGCGAGGAGAACGGGAAGGGCTGGCCGCGGCACTGGTACGGGGTCAAGGGCTTCTTCCGCTGGCTGGAGAAAAACGCCTACAAGATGCACGTGCGCGTGTTCCTGTCCCGCTACCGCGCCTACAATCTCTGCCCCGCCTGCGGGGGCGCCCGGCTCCAGCCCGAGGCGCTCTGCTGGAAGTGGCGGGGCCGCACGCTGCCGGAGCTCTACGCCCTGCCGGTCGGCGAATTGCTCGCCCTGCTCGAGGCCGGCGGCGACGCGCCGGCGGGCGATCGCCACGACCAGGGCAACGCCGCGCTCGCCCACGAGGCGATGCTGACCCGCCTGCGCTATCTCCAGCAGGTCGGCCTCGGCTACCTGACGCTCGACCGTTCCGCCCGGTCCCTCTCCGGCGGCGAAGTCCAGCGGGTCAACCTCACCTCCTGCCTCGGCACCTCCCTCGTCGACACGCTCTTCGTGCTCGACGAGCCAAGCGTCGGCCTGCACCCGCGCGACGTCGACCGGCTCATCGCCATCATCCGCTCCCTGGTCGATGCTGGCAACACCGTGGTGGTCGTCGAGCACGACGAGGCGCTGATCCGCGCCGCCGACCACGTCATCGAGGTCGGCCCGGAACCCGGCCAGCGCGGCGGCCACATCGTCTTCGAGGGCGGCGTCGCAGCGATGCTGCAGTCGCCCGACAGCATCACCGGCGCCTACCTCTCCGGCCGCCGGTCGGTTGAAATTCCGGCTGCCCGGCGCGGGGTGAACGTAGACGCGACATCCTGTCGCGTCCCTCCCCTGCCCGGCGGCCCCGCCGCCGCAGACTCCCCCGGCTGGCTCCGCTTCACCCGCGCGACCAAGCACAACATCCGCGACCTCAGTTTCGGGGTCCCGCTCGGCCGCCTGGTCTGCCTCTCCGGGGTTTCCGGCGCCGGCAAGTCCACGCTGCTCGACCATGTCGTCTACCAGGGCCTGCTCGCCCGGCGCCTCCAGTTTGCCGAGGATCCGGCGGCGATCGCGGAGATCCGCTGCGATGCGGAATTCTCCGAGATCGTGCTGATGGACCAGGCCCCGCTCGCGCGCACGCCGCGCTCGAATGCGGCGCTCTACACCGGCGCCTGGGAGCTCATCCGCGAGGTCTATGCCGCGACCCCCGCGGCCCGCCAGGCGGGCTTCACCGCCTCGAGCTTCTCCTTCAACAGCGGCGATGGGCGGTGCGACCGGTGCCTCGGGCTGGGCTACGAGCGGGTCGAGATGCAGTTCCTGTCCGATGTCTTCGTGCCCTGCCCGGTCTGCGAGGGCCGGCGTTTCAAGCCCGAGGTCCTCGCCATCGCCTGGGCCGGCCGCTCGGTGGCCGACCTGCTGGCGACCAGCGTGAGCGCCGCGCTGCCCTGGTTCGACGCCCAACCCGGCATCCAGCAGCGCCTCGGGGTCCTCGCCTCCGTCGGGCTCGGATATCTCACGCTCGGCCAGCCGCTCAA
>Ga0302319_10005766_pt1 | contig 24758 bp, 20 predicted proteins | sample Bog_T0_2_FD_203319 | JGI IMG/M metagenome (GOLD analysis project Ga0302319, IMG submission 203319) | Peat permafrost microbial communities from Stordalen Mire near Abisko, Sweden - Bog_T0_2 | ecosystem: Environmental > Terrestrial > Soil > Wetlands > Peat | place: Sweden: Abisko, Stordalen Mire...
TCAAGAGGGCTTTAATTGCATAGCGCGTGACGGCGGATGACGCGACGTGACGGACCATGCTGGCCCATCACTCCGCTAATCCGCCCAGAAATCCGATGCTCAGCCGAACTGGTTCATCGTGTTGTGTGCGCCGCCCGCCTTCAGGGCTGCCTCGCCGGCGAAATATTCCTTGTGATCGTCGCCGATGTTGGAGCCGGCCATGTTCTGATGCTTGACGCAGGCAATGCCCTGACGGATTTCCTGACGCTGCACGTTCTTGACATAGCCCAGCATGCCCTGCTCGCCGAAATATTCGCGCGCGAGATTGTCGGTCGAGAGCGCTGCCGTATGATAGGTCGGCAACGTGATCAGATGGTGGAAGATGCCGGCGCGCTTGGCCGAATCGGCCTGGAAGGTGCGGATTCGCTCGTCGGCCTCGATCGCCAGCGGCGTCTGGTCGTAGTCTTCCTTCATCAGCTCGGCGCGATTGTAACGGCTGACATCCTTGCCGGCTTCTTTCATCGCATCGTACACCTGCCAACGGAAGTTGAGCGTCCAGTTGAACGAGGGCGAGTTGTTGTAGGCGAGCTTGGCGTTCGGAATGACCTTGCGAACGCGGTCGACCATTCGTGCAATCTGCTCGATATGCGGCTTCTCGGTCTCGATCCACAACAGGTCGGCGCCGTTCTGCAGCGAGGTGATGCAGTCGAGCACACAACGGTCTTCGCCGGTGCCGGCACGGAACTGATAGAGGTTGCTGGGAAGCCGTTTCGGACGCATCATCTTGCCGTTCTGGCTGATGATGACGTCGCCGTTCCTGACGGTTGAGGCGGTGACTTCCTCGCAGTCGAGGAAGCTGTTGTACTGGTCGCCGAGATCGCCGGGCTGGTGGCTCACCGCGATCTGCTGGGTGAGGCCGGCGCCGAGCGAATCGGTGCGGGTCACGATCACGCCGTCTTCGACACCGAGTTCAAGGAAGGCGTGGCGACAGGCGCGAATCTTCGCCAGGAACACTTCGTGGGGAACCGTCACCTTGCCATCCTGGTGGCCGCACTGCTTCTCGTCAGAAACCTGATTTTCAATCTGCAGCGCGCAGGCGCCGGCCTCGATCATCTTCTTGGCCAGGAGATAGGTCGCCTCGGCATTGCCGAAGCCGGCGTCAATGTCGGCGATGACAGGCACGACGTGGGTCTGGAACGTGTCGATCCGCTCGATCAGGGCCTTTTCTCTGGATGCGTCACCGGCCTTCCGGGCGTGATCGAGCTCGCGGAAGATATCATTCAGTTCACGCGCATCGGCCTGACGCAGAAAGGTGTAGAGTTCCTCGATCAGGGCCGGCACCGACGTCTTCTCGTGCATCGACTGATCGGGCAGCGGCCCGAACTCGGAGCGAAGCGCGGCAATCATCCAGCCGGAGAGGTAGAGATAGCAGCGGTCGGTCGTTCCAAAATGCTTCTTGACGGAGATCAGCTTCTGCTGGGCGATAAAGCCGTGCCAGCAGCCGAGCGACTGGGTGTATTTCGTGGTATCCGCATCATAGGCGGCCATGTCCTTGCGCATCAGCGCCGCGGTGTAGCGGGCGATGTCGAGGCCGGTCTTGAAGCGGTTCTGCAGCCGCATCCGCGCGACGGCTTCGGCCGCCACACCGTTCCATGTCTCCTTGGTCCTGAGCAGCGCTTCGGCGGCGTCGATCTCGCGCTGGTAGGAAGCTGGGCCTTGGATGGCCAGATCGCTCGTTCCGCGTGGTTGATAGTTCATGTCCAGTATCCCTTCGGCTGCCGACAAATCTGTAGTGGTTGTAGGCATTGCCTCGCCGAGCGCCAGCCGCCGCAGAGATAACTTGTTACACTTTACAGATTTGTGGTGTAATACTGTAAGAATCTTACACCACAAGGAACCCTGGATATGGTAACCGCGACCGTCCGTTCGGTTTTCATGGGACCACGACTGCGGCGACTGCGGCGCGATCTCGGGCTGACCCAGGCCGACATGGCGGCCGATCTGGAGATATCGGCCCCCTATGTCGCATTGTTGGAGCGCAATCAGCGGCCGGTGACGGCCGATATGCTGCTTCGCCTGGCCCGGACCTACAAGATCGACCTGACCGTTCTCGCCGGCGACGGCGGCGCCGATCACACGGTGCGGCTGCAGTCCATTATGAAGGAACCGATGTTCTCGGATATCGACATTCCCGCGCTTGAACTCAGCGACATCGCCACAAGCTATCCGGGAATGACCGAGGCGTTCCTGCGCCTCTACACGGCTTATCGGGAAGAACAGCTTGCCCTGGCGGACCGCAGCGCGCCGGGGCTCACAGCTGAGGCGCAACTTTCGGCCGCGGACCGCGTCGACGCCAGCGATCCCGTCGCCGAGGTGAGACGGTTTCTGGCGGCGCGCCGCAACAATTTCGCCGAGCTGGACGATGCCGGCGAACGCCTCGCCCAGGCGACCGCTGGCCCCGGTGGATTCATCAAACGCCTCAAGGCACGTCATGACCTGGATGTGCGTTATCTGCCGCCGGACGTCATGCTCGGCGCGGTCAGGCGCCTGGATCGCCACCGCGGGCAGTTGCTGCTCGAGGACTCGCTCGACACCGCAAGCCTGCATTTCCAGCTGGCCCAGCAGCTCGCCTATCTCGAAATGGAAGATGAGATCGGCGCGGCCCTCGAAGCCGGCCATTTCACCAGCAAAAACGCCGAGCTGCTGGCGCGCCGGGCGCTTGCCGGCTACGCTGCCGCGGCGATCATCATGCCATATGCCGCGTTCGCCAAGTCGGCCGACGTCAGGCGTTACGATCTGGAAGCGCTGGCACGTCAGTTCGGCACCAGCTTCGAGCAGACCGCCCATCGCATCACGACCTTGCAGCGGCCAGGTCAGGAAAAAGTCCCGTTCTTTTTGATCCGCGTCGATCAGGCCGGCAATATCTCGAAACTGCTGGACGGCGCGGGCTTTCCCTTTGCCAAGCACAGGGGGGCCTGTCCGCTATGGTCGGTTCACGGCATCTTCAGAACACCCCGCCAAATCGTCACGCAATGGCTGGAATTGCCTGACGGCGCGAAATTCTTTTCCATTGCCCGGACCGTCACAGCCGGCGGCGGTTCGTTCGGCGCCCTACGTGTCGAGCGCGCGGTCGCGATCGGCTGCGCCGCCGAGCATGCCGGGCAGCTGATCTATGCCAGCGACGAGAAGGGTCCGCCTCAGCCGACGCCGATTGGCGTGAGCTGCCAGGTCTGCCATCGCCCCCGATGCGCTGCGCGATCAGCGCTCCCGATCGGCCGCGAGCTGCTGCCCGATGATTTCAGGCAGCTGAGCGCGCCGTTCGGGTTCTCGGTCGGCTGATCGTTGGGCGAAAAATGGCGAGGCGGTGTGCAATCCCGGGCCTCAAGGCGCCGCTCGAAGGTTCTCAATTGCGCTTACGCCGATATCGACCAGATGAGACGATCAAACGGGCCAGACGCCAACCCTGCACAGACAGCTCAGAACGGATGCACCGAGAGCGTGCCGAACACAACTGCCGCGATCACCACGAGGGCGCTATACAGCGCGACGCTGGGAAGGCCGGCGGCGGAGCGCCGCGACATTTTGCGCGCGTACAAATGCAGGCGGGCTTCCGCCGATAATTGCCGCATGGCCAATCTCCAGGGTCGCATCGCGCGCCATGTAAATACGGTTTGCTAAAGAAGGCAACATGGTTAGCAAAATAGCGATGTGTCGACTTCGCTAAAGTCCGGACCGATTCAAAAATTCTCTTCTCGGAGTATTTGACAGAATATTATTCGCATAAACTTGTGCCGGATCGGACCCGTCGTCAGTCGATCTTCTGCTGGAACCGGTCCGCCTTCTCGAGTTGCCCCCAGGCAGAGATGCGGCTCGTGAAGCGCCGCGGATCGAGCCGCTGCAGGTAAAGCTGGTCAGACGGTCAGGCCGCCGAAGGCGGCTTGCGATCATCTACTCGAACACCGCGCCGGGTCGTCACCACGGATTTAGGGGCCGACCGTAGTATTACCTACCGCCAATTAACTGCATAGAAGTCCCGGCGGCACATTTTATCGAAGCTCTTCAACCTTGGGCGGCCGTAAGACTCCTGCTCGCCATTTGTCGCGGAAAGCGAATTGAGGACTTCCTATCCCGGGGGCGTCAAACCAGCTTACAATGGGGTTCCCATGGGTATGAAAGTTGACGATCTTTTTTTGTACGCAAATAGCTGGGATAAGAAAGTTGCTTCCGACCTTATCTCGGAAATGGAACTTTATCTCACGGATAAGGTCGCGACGATCCCGGAAATGCGGCGCATCCTTGCTGTAAAAGGCTATGAGGGATTGCGACGACGTATCGAAAGCGACGTCAAAGGAAAAAGCGGCCAGGCCGCGCTGCGCGCCATGGCCGACGCGATGCGCAATTATGCGCTGGAAAATCCCGGTTTGTCGGCGGCAACCTTTCGTACAGCTACCACCGACAGCCCGGAATGGCGTCAGGCCGCCACCGAACTCGCTGGAGTCGTCCTGAGCGTCTTTATCGAAGTTGGTCTTGTCGGTGAACCAGCCCAACATGCACTGCGTATGCTTCGAAGCCTGGTCCGTGGCTTTGTCTTGAACGAGATGGCTGCAGCATTTTTGGAGCCGTTGGACTATGGAGAAAGTTTCAAACTGGCCATCGACGCCTACATATTGGGCCTTCCGGCGTTCGCGCCCTTGATCAGGCAACCCCATGACTGACTTGTCACCGAGCGGGCGTTGCTTTGCCGAGCGATCCGCGCTGCGCGAGCCACATGCCTTCCTGAATTCTCACGACGGGGTGACGGGGTGGGTGATGGCGAGAATCGGGATGAAATATCATGAACCATCAGCAGCAGACACCCGGTCGCGGATCGTGGATTTTTTTGGCCGTCATCTGAATCAATAAACATCCAGCTGAAACCGGCCCTTTTTCTTCAGCTCCCCGACAAACGCCACCGCCTCGTCGGTGGAGCGGACGCCCCATTGCGCGACGATATCGACCAGGGCGCGTTCGACGTCCTTCGCCATGCGCTTGGCGTCGCCGCAGATATAGAGATTGGCGCCCTCGGCGAGCCAGCTCCAGACCTCGCGGCCGACCTCGCGCATGCGGTCCTGCACATAGAATTTCTGGTCGCCGTCGCGCGACCAGGCCAGCGACAGCCGGGTCAGCAGGCCCGAGGTCTTCATCGCGTTGAGTTCATCGGCATAGAAAAAATCGGTTTCGCTGCGCTGGTGGCCGAAGAACAGCCAGTTCTTGCCGGGCGCGCCGGTCGCCTGGCGGTCGAGCAGGAAGGCGCGGAACGGGGCGATGCCGGTGCCCGGTCCGATCATGATGATCGGGGTCGCGGGATCCGCCGGGAGAGCGAAGCCATGGGCCTTCTGCACATAGACTTTTATCTGTTGGCCAGGCTTGATGCGCTCGGCGAGATAGGTCGAGGCGAGGCCGAGCCGCCTGCGCTTGCCGATCACGTAACGCACGCAATCGACCGTCAGCGACAATTTGCCGGGCGTGGCGTGATGTGACGAGGAGATCGAATAGAGCCGCGGCTGCAGCGGCTCCAGCGCCTCGACAAAGGCCTCCGGATGCGGACGCACGTTGGAAAATTTATGCAGCGCCGCCATCACGTCGAGATCAGCGGCATCGCCGTCGGGATCCTGCCCTTGCGCCAGCGCGCGCGCCTTCTCGCGTTGCGGGCCGCCGGTGACGAACGAGATCAGCTCGAACAGCTTATCCGGCGCCGGCGCCAGCGAGACATCGCTGGTCAACACCTCGCGCAGCGTCTTGCCATTGACCGCCATGGTCGGCGAGGCGCCCAGCATGGCGATGATCTGGTCGACCAGGCCGAGGTCATTTTGGGCAAAGATGCCGAAGGAATCGCCGACCACGTAATCCAGCGCGGAAACGCTGAGGTCGAAATCGATGTGCCAGGTTTCCTTCTCCGACCCCGGCTTGTTGAGCAGGCGCCGCGAGACGAAGGTCGCCGCCACCGGATTGTCGCGCGAACGGCCGGGTTCAGCTGGCGCCACAGGCGTGGCGGCGACGGGAGCACCTGCGGCGGCGGCCGGCGCCTTGTCGAGTTCCTCGTGCAGCGCCTTCAGCATGCGGGCGGTTTCCTTGCCGCCGGGCACGCAGAGATTGAGGCGCGATTCCGCCTTGCCGGCGATCGCCTCGGAATAGTCGTTGCAGTTATAGCCGCATTGGCCGCAGTCCTGCTGCGCCATGGCCGCCATCAGGCGGCGGCGCAGCGGGCGGCCTTCGGCGAGTTTCATGCGCTCAGTGATCGGCAGGGTCTGGTCATGCCAGGGCGCCTCGCCGTCATCGCCGTCGCCGGCCGGCCCCTGCAGCACGGTGGCGCCCTGCTCGGCCGACATCGGCGCGGCGCTCTCGCTCAGCAGCCCGGCGAAGAAGCCGTTGAGCCAGGAGCGCTGCGCTTCGGAAAACGGCGCGCTGGCAGGAATGATCTCGATGCGCGGCGGTGGCGTCATCTGGTTCATGCGGAGACCTCGGCATCGGCCAGTTGGCGCAGCGTGGCGCCATCATGGCGTCGTGCGAAAGCGAGAAAGGTTTCCTGTGGTGAGGCGCGGTGGGCGAGATAAGCCTTCAGCAGCTTTTCCACCGTCCGCGGCGCATCCTCCGCCCGAAGGTCGTGATAGACCTCATGGCCGATATCGGCATCCGGACCGAAGCCGCCGCCGGCGAACAGATGATAGCCTTCGACGGTGTCGTCGGTTTCACCGACCGCCACCTTGGCGCCGATCAGGCCGATATCGCTGATGTAATGCTGCGCACAGGAATGGTGGCAGCCGGTCAGATGGATATTGAGCGGCGTATCGATGGACACGCGCGGCTCACACCAGTCGCCGATCTCGGCGGCGTGGCGCTTGGTGTCGGAGGCCGCGAACTTGCAGCCGGCATTGCCGGTGCAGGCAATCAGCCCGGCTCGGATCTGCGAGGCCTTGACCTTAAGCCCGATCCGCTCGATGGCCGCGACCGCCAGCGCCACATGCTCATCGCGCACGCCCGGGATCAGCAGATTCTGCCAGACCGTCAGCCGGATCTCGCCACAGCCAAAATCGGCCGCGATTTTTGCAAGCCCGCGCATCTGCTCGCAGCTCACTCTGCCGAGCGGCAGCGCAACCCCGATCCAGTTCAACCCGGCCTGCTTCTGCGGGTGAATCCCGATATGCGCCATGCGATCGAAGGCTGGACGTGGCGCCAGCGCCTCCGCCGGCACCCGGGTGAAAGCATGTCCCAGTTTTTCCTCGACCAAAGCTAAGAATTTGTCGATACCTATGCCGTCGATGACATATTTCAGCCGGGCCTTGAGCCGGTTGGTGCGGTCGCCCAGATCGATAAAGACGCGGACGATGGCGTCGGCGACCTTGGTCGCGTCCGCCGGCTTGACGATGATGTCGGTCGGCCTGGCAAAATCCTTGTGACCGGTGATACCGCCGAGGCCGAGCCGAAACCACACGCCCGGCTCGACGCCAAACCCTTCTTTGACCTCGACGGCGGCAAACGCGATGTCATTGGTGTCTTCGAGGACGGCGATCTTGCCGGCACCGTCGAAGGCGACGTTGAACTTGCGCGGCAGTCCGGTCAGCGAGCGATCATTGAGAATGTGATAATGCCATTCGCGGGCATAGGCTCTCGTGTCGAGCAATTCCTGCGGATCGATTCCGGCGGTGGGCGTGCCCGTAACGTTGCGGATGTTGTCGGCGCCGGAACCGCGCGAGCACAGGCCGAGATCCTGGATGCCCTCGATCAGCGCCACCGCGTGGCTGGGCGGAATTTCGCGAACCTGGAGATTGGCCCGGGTGGTGACATGGCAGAACGGTCCGCACAGCCGTTCCGCCAGATCGGCCATGCCTGCGAACTGCCAGTGCGTCAGGACGCCATTCGGGATCCGCAGCCGGCACATGTAGGAATCCTGCGCCGGCGCCACATAGAACAGGCCGTAATAGCGCCAGCGAAAATTGTCGGCGGTTGACGGCGGCGCATTGTCGAGCGCCTGCTGCTTCAACCGCGGATAGGCGTCGAAAGGATGCTCGTCGCGCTTGAATTTCTCCTGGTCGGCGAGTTTGTTGCCGGCTGATATCACCCGGTCCTGCGCCCTGAGATGCGCAGCCTCCGGCCCGCTCGGTTCCGCGCTGGCCTTGCCGGCACCGCCGCCGAGGCCACGGCCAACCCGCGTAATTTGCAGTCCCGTCGCAAAGCCTTCCAGATAGCGCTTCTGCTCGTCGGTAAAGTCGACGGTGAGGGGTTCGATTTTCATGGCTAACGACGAAGCTCCGGCGGCCACCAGCGGTGGCGTCAACGAAAGAGGCAATCAACCGAGAAGAACGCGATCCCGTCGGGATCGCCTTCCGTGGAACGGTCCGACCAGCCTCGTTGCTGCGGAAATCCATCTTGGACGGCGGCCAGCGGGCTTCTGCGACGGCTGACCGAATTGGTATATTCAAGTTGTGTGCCATCCGCATTACCAAACAAACAATATGTTTCTCAGTTACTTAAGAGGAGTTCTGGATACCTTTTGGGGAGCCGAAGGAGCCATTTCGAGCAATCAGCCCAAAAACTAGACGAACCGGCGCCGCCTGGAACATCAGCCGCAGCGACGTCCGATCTTGAAGGCCGCGAGGTGCCCGGCAATATCGTTGGCATCGAAGGCGGGCCCGGCAAAGGCGCCGATGTCACCGGGTCCAGTGGCGGCTTTCCCGGCGCGTCCGAGTGCCGCGTCGTAGAGATCCGATCGGAACACCTGCTGGGCCGTCCGCAGCGCCTCCGGGCTGAAGCTGGCCTGCCCCCAGCGCACCATCTGGGCGTACAGCCAGGCGGCCTGCACGGGTTCGGGACGGCTGGCGCCTTCGCGTCCAACCAGCAGATAGCGGCTGCTTTCCCGGTAAGTCCCGTCGGGCGAGATCTTCAACCGGCCATCGAGGGTTCGCTGCAGCACGTCAGCGTCACCGCCGATATGTTCCGGTTGCGCCAGGATCCGCGCCACCTCGGCGCGGTGTTGCGGCTGCTCGATGAAATCGGCGGCCGCTGTGGCGGCACGGATCAGGGCGGCCAGAACTTGCGGATTTGTTTCCGACCAGTTCCGCCTGACCGCGAGCACTTTCTCCGCTGCACGGACCAGAATATCCGACACGAAATGCAGGATATGGCCAATGCCGAGATCGACCGCGATCGAATTCCAGGGCGCGCCGACGCAGAAGCCATCGACATGACCGTTGGCGAGGCTGTCGACCATGAAGGGTGGCGGCAGCACCACCAGCCGAACGTCCTCGTCCGGATCGACCCCGCCGGCGGCCATCCAGAACCTCAGCTGATAATTATGGGTCGAGAATGGAAAAGTCATCCCCAGCGTCAGCGGCTCGGCACCCTGCTTGCGCCGCGCCGCCACCACCCGGGACAGCGCCTGCGCCGTCGCCAAGGGATCGGTCAAGAGATCCCTGGGATCGCCGGCGAGTTCGCCCAGGATCGCCGCATGCAGCGCCGGTGACACCGTGATCGCGTTGCCGTTGAGGCTGAGATTGAACGGGGCCACAATCGGCACCTTGACGTGGCCCAGGCCGAGGCTGGAGGCGATCGCGACCGGCGCCAGCAAATGCGCGGCATCGAACAGGCCGATATTCAGCTTGTCGCGAATATTGGACCATGAAACCTCGCGTACCAGCGTAATATCGAGGCCCTCGGCGGCCGCGAAGCCCTTGTCCACGGCCACTATCAGCGCCGCGGCATCGACCAGCGGGATGAATCCTATGCGCAGGGATTGGGTCATTTCAAAAGCTCCGACGCGGTCAGCACCGACTGCGCGATCTCGCCGATCTTCTTTTTCTCGCGCATCGCGGTCGAGCGCAGCAGCACATAGGCCTCATCTTCCGTCAGGCCCTTCATCCTCATCAGAATACCCTTGGCGCGGTCGATCACCTTGCGATCCTCGAGCGCGGATCTGGCGCGTTCCAGCTCATCCTGCAGTTTTGCAAACGCATTGAAACGCGAGATGCAGAGATCCAGGATCGGCTTCAGCCGCTCCTTCTTCAGCCCATCGACAATATAGGCGGAGACGCCGGCATCGACCGAAGCCTGGATCGAGGCGGTGTCGCTCTGGTCGACAAACATGGCGACGGGACGGCGCACCGCGCGGCTGACCTGGAACATCTGCTCGAGCACATCGCGGCTGGGATTTTCCAGATCGATGACAATGACGTCGGGATCGAGCGCATAGATCCGGGCCAGCAGGCTGTGCATCTCGCGGATATGGGCAACGCTGGTAAAGCCCGCCTCGCGCAGCCCCTCCTCCAGGATCGCGGCCCGGATCGGGCTTTCGTCGACGATGACGATCTTGGGAGACGATTCAGTGCCCATCAGGTTGCTCGGATTCCCCGCACGGCATCTTGATAGCACGCCGCCGTTCCACTCAAAGCCTTGTAATTGCGTCCAATTGGGACTAGCTCAGCCGGTCCATCAGGCAGATCACAGATGCAGCAGGCCGCAGCGCCCAAAGTCAGCTTTGTTTCACTGGGGTGCCCCAAGGCGCTGGTGGATTCCGAGCGCATCATCACCAGGCTGCGCGCCGAGGGTTACGAGCTGGCGCGCCAGCATGGCGGCGCCGATCTCGTGATCGTCAATACCTGCGGCTTTCTCGACAGCGCCAAGCAGGAATCGCTGGCCGCCATCGGCGCGGCGATGGCCGAGAACGGCAAGGTGATCGTCACCGGCTGCATGGGCGCCGAGCCGGAAGCGATCGAGGCCAGCTATCCCGGCGTGCTGTCGATCACCGGCCCGCAGCAATATGAAAGCGTGCTGGACGCCGTGCACCGCGCGGCTCCGCCGCTGGCCAACCCACATCTCGATCTGGTGCCACCGCAGGGCATCAAGCTGACGCCGCGGCACTATGCCTATCTGAAGATTTCCGAAGGCTGCAACAACCGCTGCAGCTTCTGCATCATCCCGAAATTGCGCGGCGACCTGGTGTCAAGGCAGGCTTCCGAGGTGCTGCGCGAGGCCGAGAAGCTGGTCAGCGCCGGCGTCAAGGAATTGCTGGTTATTTCGCAGGACACCTCGGCCTATGGCGTCGATCTCAAATATGCGGCCAGCCCTTGGAAGGATCGCGAAGTTCGCGCGCGATTTTTCGATCTGGCGCGGGAACTGGGTGAATTCGGCGTCTGGGTGCGGCTGCAATATGTCTACCCGTATCCGCATGTCGACGAGGTCATCGGCCTGATGGCCGGAGGCCGTGTGCTGCCCTATCTCGACATCCCGTTCCAGCATGCGAGCCCGGACATCCTTAAAGCCATGAAGCGCCCGGCGGCGCAGGACAAGACGCTCGCGCGTATCAAGACCTGGCGCGCGCAATGCCCAGATTTGACGCTGCGCTCGACCTTCATCGTCGGCTTTCCCGGCGAAACCGAAGCCCATTTTGCCGAACTGCTCGACTGGCTTGACGAAGCCGAGCTCGACCGCGTCGGCTGCTTCAAATATGAGCCGGTGGCGGGCGCCGCCGCGAACGCGCTTGGCAAGGCCGTGCCCGAGGCAACCAAGCAGCAGCGCTTTCAGGCGCTGATGGCGAAGCAGCAGAAGATTTCGGCGCGACGGCTCAAGCGCAAGGTCGGCACCAGGCAGCAGGTCATCATCGACGAGGTCGGACCGAGCGTTGCGAAGGGCCGCTCAAAGGCCGACGCGCCTGAGATCGACGGCGCGGTCTATCTGTCCAGCCGCCGCCCGCTCCGGGTCGGCGAGATCGTCACCGCCCGGATCGAGCGTTCGGACGAATATGATCTGCACGGCAGCGTCGCCGGCTTCTGATGCACTTGACATTTGCGGCGCTTTGGATATATCGGCCAACCATGAAACTAAATCGGACCTATCGCCGCGCCAATTTCCGTCGTCGCTCTGCCGACGATGTTGGGTTGCGCCATGTCCGACGACACCGCTGAGATAATCACTCAGCAACGTTTTCGAGAAGGCCGCACCCTCAAAAGTGCGGCCTTCTTGCATTTTGGCATGAATTTTCTTTCAACCGCTGGAGTTCCAAACATGAAAACCGCCACCCATCGCTTCGACGCGCTGATGGATATCACCGCCCGGCCGCCGATCGTGTTTGTCCGCGGCGAAGGCTCTTATCTCTGGGACGACAGCGGCAAGCGCTATCTCGACTTCATGCAGGGCTGGGCGGTCAACTGCCTCGGTCACGCCCCGGCTTTGATCAGCGAAGCGCTCGCGGCGCAGTCACGACTGCTGCTGACGCCGTCGCCCGCGTTCTACAATGCGCCCAGCCTGGAGCTGGCGAAGGCGCTGACCTACCAGAGCTGCTTCGACCAGGTGTTCTTCGCCAATTCCGGCGCCGAAGCCAATGAGGGCGCGATCAAGCTGGCGCGGCGCTATGGCGACATTTTTCGCGGCGGCGCCTTTGAGATCATCACCTTCGACGGCGCGTTTCATGGCCGCACTTTGGCGACGATGTCGGCCTCCGGCAAGAAGGCCTTTGACGTGCTGTTCGAACCCAAGGTGCCGGGCTTTCCCAGAGCGCAACTGAATGATCTCGAATCCGTGCAACGCTTGATCAACAGCAATACCGTCGCAGTGATGCTGGAGCCGATCCAGGGCGAGGCCGGGGTCTGGCCGGCCTCCGACCTATTCCTGCGCAAGTTGCGCGAACTGACCCGCGCGCACGGCCTGCTCTTGATCGTCGACGAGATCCAGACCGGCATCGGTCGCACCGGCAAGCTGTTTGCCCACCAGCACGCCGGCATCGAGCCCGACATCATGACGCTCGGCAAGGGCATCGGCGGCGGCGTCCCGCTCGCCGCCCTGCTTGCCACGCGCCACGTCTCTTGTTTCGTGCACGGCGATCAGGGCGGCACCTACAACGGCAATCCGCTGATGTGCGCGGTTGGCCTTGCCGTGCTGCGCGAGGTCGGAACTGTGGGTTTCTTGAAATCAGTGACCGACACCGGCCTTTATCTCGAAAGCGAACTGCAGCGGCTTTCGGCCCGCCACGGCCTCGGCGAGGTCCGCGGCAAAGGCTTGTTGCTGGCGCTCGATCTGAAACTGCCAATCGCGGCTGAGCTCGTGGCGCAGGCCTTCGAGGCCGGCCTGCTGCTGAATGCGCCACGGCCGGACACGCTGCGCCTGATGCCGGCGCTCAACGTCACGCATGCGGAGATCGCCGAGATGATCGACGGGCTGGATCGCGTGCTGACACGAATTGGAGCGGCAAGGTGCGTGGCGTAGTCCTCACGTAAGAAAGCTGGATGGCTTCGTCGCAAGCGCTCCTCGCCATGACGCGGCGAGAGCGCAGCCGTTTCCTGCCGTCATTGCGAGCGCCAGCGAAGCAATCCAGCATCGCCTCAGATCTCACGGCTTCAGGATCGACGCCCCCGTCGTCGCCCGGCTCTCCAGATCGGTATGAGCCTTGGCGGCGTCCTTCAGCGCGTAGGCGTGGTTGATCGGCACGTGCAATTTGCCGCTGATGACGGCGGCGAACAGCGTGTCGGCGCCTTCCAGCAGGTCGGAGCGCCTGGCGACATAATCATTGAGTTTCGGCCGGGTCGCGAACAGCGAGCCGTGATTGTTGAGTTCGGCGATGGCGAACGGAGGCACCGGGCCCGAGGCGTTGCCGAAGCTGACGAACAGGCCGCGCGGCTTCAGGCAGGACAGCGAACCGGGAAAGGTGGTCTTGCCGACGCCGTCATAGACCACGTCGCAGAGTTCGTTGCGGCTGATCTGTTTGACGCGGGCGACGAAGTCCTCCTCGTTGTAGAGGATGACATGATCGCAGCCATTGGCGAGCGCCAGATCGGCCTTGGCCTTCGAGCCCACGGTGCCGATGACATGGGCGCCGAGCGCCCGCGCCCACTGGCAGGCGAGCAGGCCGATGCCGCCGGCGGCGGCATGGATCAGCACCCGGTGGTGCGGTTCGACCTGAAAGGTCTTGTGCAGCAGATACCAGACCGTCAACCCCTTCAGCATCAGCACCGCGCCCTGCTCATAGGTGATGTAGTCAGGCAGTTTCACCAGCCGTTCCGCCGGCACGTTGCGCTCGCTGGCATAGGCGCCAAGATTGACATAATAGGCGACGCGGTCGCCGGGATGAAAATTTGTTACACCGGGTCCAACCGACAGCACTTCGCCCGCAGCTTCGTTGCCGGCAATGAACGGCAGCCCCGGCGCCTTGTAGAGCCCGCTGCGATAATAGGTGTCGATGAAATTCAGGCCGACGGCATGCTGGCGGATATGGACTTCGCCAGGCCCGGGCGCCGGCACGTCCACGGTCTCGTAGATGAGGGCCTCCGGCCCCCCCACTCTGTGCACGCGCACCGCCTTGCTCATCTCGGCTGCTCCTTAGGCCCTCAACTTGCCGCCAAGCGAAAGCCATTGACGCCGCGTTGTCAACACGGCCCGTGCATCCGCCCGGGAAAAGCTCGCTATTGTGGCGCTTGCTTGCGGTTGCGCCCAGCCAGCACGTTGCAGAATTCGACCGCCGCGGAGAACACGATGGCGAAGTAGATATAGCCGCGCGGGATATGGAAATGGACGCCGTCCGCGACCAGCGCCACGCCGATCAGCACCAGGAAGGCCAGCGCCAGCATCTTGGTGGTGGGGTGCGCCGCGACAAACCGCGCCACCGGACCTGACGCCAGATACATGATCAGGCAGGCGATCACGACGGCGGCGATCATGATGGCGAGATCCTGCGACATGCCGATCGCCGTGATGATCGAATCCAGCGAGAAAATGATATCGATGATAATAATCTGGACAATGATCCAGGTAAGCGAGCCGGCCTGCGGCACCTCGGCCTCCGCCGCCGCGCGAAATTCCACCTCGGCGTGGATTTCGTGGGTGGCCTTCGCGATCAGGAATAGCCCGCCGCCGATCAGGATCAGGTCGCGCCACGACAGCGCGAGGCCACCGAGCGTGACCACGGCCTGGGTCAGGCCGATCAGCCATACCAAAAGGCTGAGCAGCAGGATCCGGAACAGCAGTGCCAGCGCCAGGCCGATGCGCCGGACCCGCCTCGCCTGCGCAACCGGAATGCGCGCGACAATCACCGACAGAAAGATCACATTGTCGATGCCAAGCACGATCTCCAGCGCGGTCAGGGTCAACAGCGCCGCCCAGGCCTCCGGGCTGATCAGGAGCGCGATCATGCCTTGAGCGATCTCACCAGCTTGATCGCGGCGTCGCTGGCTGCCACATAGGCGGCGATGGCGCACAGCCAAGCCTTCACGGCAACGCCCACGTTGAAATTATTTTTCACTGTGATCACCATCAGGACTGCCCACACCGCAATCAGCGACAGGGTCAGCCAGCGCAACCGCACCACGCGGACCGGATGAACCACGTGAAACGGCGCAAAGGTCAGTCCGATCAACAGCGCGGTGGCCGTGCTCGCCAGCACGGCCGGCGGCTGCAGCAGAAACAGATAGAACGCCGCGACATTCCACAGGCCGGGAAAGCCGCGAAAATGGTTGTCCTCGCTCTTCATGCGGCGATCGGCGAAATAGAGCGCGCCTGACACCGCGATTCCGATCCCGAGCAGCGCTGCCGTCGGCGCCAGCAGCAGGCCGCTCGCGGTGATCGCATAGGCGGGCACGAATACATAGGTGACAAAATCAACCACGAGATCGAGGATGTCGCCCGACCAATTCGGCTGCAACCGCGCGACATCGAGCCGCCGCGCCACCGGGCCGTCGATGGCATCGATCACCAGGGCCACCCCGAGCCAGCCGAACATCGCAGCCCAGTGTTCACGGACGGCCTCGAGCAACGCGATCAGGGCGAGGCCCGCGCCAAGCGCGGTGAAGATGTGAACGGAAAAGGCGGCGGCGCGCTTTCCCCACGGTGCCGACACCCTTTCCTGCTGGTTCAACTGGTCCATTTGAGCGGCAGTGCTAGCAGGAATCGGCCGGATTTGCACATCCGCGCTTGCGGCGTTCAGCCGCGACCACCATCGTTCGAACGGATTGCATTTAGCCGGCTTGAATTTGCCGGTGGAAGGATCAATTGTGCGCTATGGACAAAGCATCTGCAATTTATGACGTCATCGTCATCGGTGGCGGTCCCGCCGGGCTTGCGGCGGCGATCGCGATCACCCAAGCCGGCGCAAATGTTGCGCTGATCGCCCGGCAGACGCCGTATGCCGACAATCGCACCACCGCGCTGTTGGGCGGATCGGTCGAGCTCATGGAGCGGCTGCAGGTGTGGCCGCGTTGCCAAGGCCAGGCTGCGGCGCTTCGCGTGATGCGGCTGGTGGACGATACCGGGCGGCTGATCCGGGCACCGGAAGTGCGCTTTTCCTGCGCCGAGATCGGTCTCGAGGAATTCGGCTACAATATCGAGAACAGCCAACTGGTCGCCGCGCTGGAGCAGCGGGCGACCGAGATCGCCGGCCTGACCCGGTTTGATGATGATGCGGAGACGATCAGTCCGCGAGAGGATGCCGTGGAGATCGTGACCGCTGATGGCACGACGCTTCAGGCGAAACTGGTCGCCGGTGCCGACGGTCGGCACTCGCTGTGCCGCGAGGCCGCCGGCATCGAAGTCCGGCGCCGCGACCTCCATCAGGCCGCGCTGACCTTCACGGTCGCGCATTCGCGGCCACATCACAACATCTCGACCGAGTTCCATACCGCGCACGGCCCCTGCGTTTTCGTGCCGCTGCCGGGCGACCGCAGCAGCGTGGTGTGGGTCGCTTCTCCCGGTGAGGCCGACCGCCTGCTGGCGCTGAGTGATACGGAATTGTCGGAGGCCGCCGAGCAGCAATCGCATCACATTCTCGGCCGGCTTTGCGTCGAGCCCGGCCGACATGTTTTTCCGCTCGCGATCGAGCAGCCCGAGGTTTTTGCCCGCGACCGGGTCGCGCTGGTGGGCGAGGCCGCCCATGTGATCCCGCCGATCGGCGCCCAGGGCCTGAATATGGGGTTGCGGGATGGCGACGATCTCGCGGCTCTGGTGGCGGAGGCCATCGCCAGCGGTGACGACCCCGGCGCGCCGCCGTTATTGCGGCGCTACGACCGGACCAGGCGCCCCGATATTGCCAGTAGGACGTTCGCGATCGATGTCGCCAACCGCTCGCTGCTCAGCGATTTCCTGCCGCTGCAAACCCTGCGTGCGGCCGGCATGCACCTGATCGGTTCGGTCGGCCCACTGCGGCGGCTGGCGATGCGCGAGGGACTGGCGCCATCCTGGCGGTCGACCCGTCGGGTTGGCGGGACCGGCCTTTAGGGTCTTCAGGGAAACACCAGCCGTCCACTCTGCAGCAGCCACATCGCGGTGGTGAGCGTGATGACAGATGCAAAGGTTCCGATCATCACCGCGACCGAGGCAGGCTCGATCCAGCTGTCGTTTTGCCGGGCGATGACGAACACATTCAAGGCCGGCGGCAGCGAGGCCATCAATACGGCGGTCGCCGCCCAGGGCTGCGCGAACGGACCGAACAGCCAAAGCAGTCCGAAGGCCAGCAGCGGATGGACCAGGAGCTTGACCGCGATCACACCGGGGACCTCCCACGGCACCCGCCCGAAGGGGCGCAGCGCCACCGTCACCCCGAGCACGAACAGCGCCGTCGGCGCCGCCGCGTTCTGCAGAAACACCAGCATGTTACTGATGGCAAGCGGCGGTCGCAGATTGATCGCCGCGGCGGCTGCACCGGCGGTGGCCGACACGATCAGCGGATTGAAGATGATCTGCCGTCCGACCAAAGCGAGCGTGCTGGGCCAGGGTTGATGCTTGCCATCGGACAGCGCGATCAGAAGCGGCACGATGGTGAACAGAAAGATGCTGTCGCAGCAGAAGATCAGCGCGGTCGGCGCGGAGGCCCTGGAACCCAGCACGGCCAGTGCCAGGCCGGGGCCCATATAGCCGATATTGCCGTAGCCGCCGGACAGACCCGCCAGCGTCGCCTCGCGCAGCGACAGCCTGCCGACCAGCCGGCCGGTGGCCATGGCCAGGACAAAGGCGCAGGCGGTGCCAATGGTGGTGGCGATCAGGAAAGGCGGGTTATTGAGTTCCGCAAACGGCGTCCGTGAGGTGATCCCGAACATCAAGGCCGGCAGCGACACGTAGAGCAGGAAAAAGTTCATCCAGGCGAGGCCGGTTTCCGGCAGGCGGCGCGCCTTGCCGCAGGCAAAGCCGATGAAGATCAAGCCGAAATAGGGCAACGCCAGATTGAGAATGTCGACCATGGGTATGATGTCTTTGATCGCGATCGCCCGATCGGCATGCGGCGAACCTGCTCCAGCCAAGGTTAATTCGCCGGTTTGCCTCTAGCATCGGCCACAATCATGGTCTATTCGACGAGGTATGATAAAGACGCGGATTGCCAAGTTTCAGATCGGACAAATCGTCCGCCATCGGATCTTTTCGTTCCGGGGTGTGATCTTCGATATCGACCCCGAATTCAACAATACCGAGGAATGGTGGTTGGCGATCCCCGAGGAGGTCCGGCCGCACAAGGACCAGCCGTTTTATCATCTGCTCGCGGAGAATTCGGAAACCGAATACGTCGCCTACGTCTCCGAGCAGAACCTTTTGCCCGACGATACCGGGGAGCCGATCCGGCACTCCCAGGTGGCCGAGATCTTCGTCAAAGACAAATCCGGCAGTTATCGGCCGCGAAATCCGTCGTTGAATTAGAAATCCGTTCTTGAATTAGAAATCCGTCGTTGAACTACAAAAAAGGCGCCGAGCTGAGCGCCTCTCTGGTCAATGCAACCGGGTTTACCTGGCCGGAGCCGCCGCACTGGCGCCAGCAGGTTGCGTCGCCTCCAATTTCTTGCGGGCTTCCTCGGCACGCTTCTGCAGCTCTTCCTGCAGCTTCTTCTGAGTTTCCTCGAACACCTTCGGATCGGTCGGCGGACCGTCATAGGCCTTCGCAAAACCGCCGGTGCCTTCCTGCAGCGGCAGCGGCAACGTCAAGGGCGCGCCATTGGAGTTGATCGCCTGCACGATCAGATTTTGGCCCTTCTTCATATTGGCCAGCATGTCTGGGGTCAGTTCATAGTCCGACATGCAGCCATTCTGGAAGCAGATGACGTACGGGCTCTGCGCCGGCGCATTGTTGTCGACGATGACGCGGGTTCCATGAACCAGCTGCATGCCGAGCGGCAGCGTGACGCGCAAGATCTTCTTCGGCTCGCCTTCCGGCTCGATGATGACCGCGGCGATCACCGGCTGGCCGGACTCGATGCGGCCGTCTTTGCCGGTGAAGCAGACCTGCTTGGCGTTGGCATCCTGCCCCTTCAGGCAGAATTTCGTCCACGGCGCATAGATCAGCTGAACCTGCTGCTGATCGGGTGGCGGGGCACCCGCTGCCGGAGCCGCCGGCGCGGCCTGCGGCTCGGGCGCAGCTTTGGGCGCTGCCTTCGGCGCTCCCTTGGCCTTCGGGGCACCCGTCGCAGGCGCAGGTGTCTGCGCTTGCACGCCCTGCGCGAACATTGTGGCGGTGATCACAGCGGTTGCCGCAAGCCAGGCGGCGGCCCGTCCACGCGGCCAGACAGGCGCGGCCAACATACGGAAAATCATTGCGGAAAACCCTTTCTGAACGGAAGCGCCCAAGACCGCTGCAAGCACCGACACCTGCCGTTTGGGCGGCTGTCTCCCTGCCAATTGAGGCGGATACGTGACAGGCCCTGCCGTCTTGGTCAATTGTCCGCCTTTCATACAGCGGCAGAGGAAAAGATCAATGCCGACGCCGTCTTTGTACCCCGACAAGGCGTTTCACCCCGGGCGGAGATGCGGCGCGGCATGCTAAAATTCTCCGGTGCGGATCAACGAATCAGATCAATCGAGACCGCGGCGGGTTGCAAGCCGCCGCTGCATTCGGGCATGGCTGTGCGGCGTGCTGGTCGGCGCGGTCGCGCTGGCGATCCAGGCCGGCCAGGCGGCGGCGCAAACCGGCTACGCCATCGCCATGCATGGCGCACCGGCGTTGCCGGCCGATTTCACCCACATGCCCTATGCCAATCCTGACGCCCCCAAGGGCGGTCGCCTGGTTGAGGGCCTGCTCGGCACGTTTGACAGCCTCAATCCGCTGATCGTCCGCGGCATCGCCGTGCAGCCCATCCGGGGCTATGTGATCGAGAGCCTGCTGGCGCGCGGTGATGACGAGGCTTTTACGCTCTATGGATTGTTGGCGAGCCGCGTCGAGACCGACGACAGCAGGAGCTACGTCACCTTCCATATTGATCCAAGGGCGCGGTTCTCGGATGGGCAGCCGGTCACCGCCAAGGATGTCCTGTTCTCCTTTGCCCTGCTGCGCGATCACGGACGTCCCAACCATCGCCAATATTACGCCAAGGTCGCCAAGGCCGAAGCGTCCGACGCGCTCACGGTGAGGTTCGATTTTGCGACCGCCGACGACCGCGAACTGCCGCTGATTCTCGGGCTGATGCCGATATTGCCAGAGCATGGCGTCGATGTCGCAGGCTTCGAGGCCACCACGACCGCGGCGCCGCTGGGGTCCGGCCCCTACCGGGTCGGCGCGGTCACACCCGGCAGCAGCGTGACGCTGGTGCGCAATCCCGACTATTGGGGCCGCGACCTGCCGGTCAACCGGGGGCTTTGGAACTTTGACGAAATCAGGCTCGATTATTATCGCGAGGCCAACGGCTATTTCGAAGCGTTCAAGCGCGGCCTGTATGACTTTCGCGTGGAGAACGAACCGCTGCGCTGGCATGACGGCTACGACTTTACAGCGGTGCGCGATGGCGATGTCGTGCGCGACAGCCTCATGACCGGCTTGCCGCAGCCAACGGAATTTCTGGTCTTCAACACCCGCCGCCCGATTTTTTCCGATCGGCGCGTCCGCCAGGCCCTGACCATGCTGTTCGACTTCGAATGGATCAATCGCAATTATTTCTTCGGCCTTTATGGCCGGTCAGCCGGCTTCTTCGCAGGCTCCGACCTGTCGGCCTACACGCGTGCGGCCGACGACCGGGAACGCGAGCTGTTGCGTCCGTTCGCATCGCAGATACCGCCGGACATCCTCGATGGCAGTTACCGGCTTCCGGTCAGCGACGGCTCTGGCCGGGATCGCGTGACCTTGCGCGCGGCGCTGCGCCTGCTGTCCGAAGCCGGCTACGATCTCGACGGTACCTTGCTCCGCCAGCGCTCCACCAAATCGCCCCTCTCCTTCGAAATTCTGGTGACGACACGCGATCAGGAACGGATCGCGCTGGCCTATGCGCGTGACCTCAAACGCGCCGGCATCGAGGCCTCGGTGCGCGCGGTCGATGCCGTGCAATTCGATCAGCGCCGGCTCGGCTTTGATTTCGACATGATCGAGAACCGCTGGGATCAATCCCTGTCGCCGGGCAATGAGCAGTCCTTCTATTGGGGTAGCGCTGCCGCGGACATTCAGGGCACAAGGAACTATATGGGGGCCAAGGATCCGGCGATCGACGCCATGATCGCGGCCTTGCTCAGGGCCCGCGAGCATCCCGCCTTTGTCTCCGCGGTGCGGGCGCTCGACCGCAGCTTGATGGCGGGATTCTACGCCATCCCCATCTTTTGCGTGCAGGAGCAGTGGATCGCACGCTGGAATCGTATACAACGTCCTGCCACCACTGCGTTGACGGGGTACCTTCCGGAAACCTGGTGGCAAAAGCCTGCTTCCGAGCACGAGCCTGCTTCCGAGCGCGAGCCTTCCTCCGAGCACGAGCCTTCCTCCGAGAAGAGATGAATCCCGTGACCCAGTCCATTCCACCGCCGACACTTGACGGACTTTTCCAACGGATCCTGGCGCGCAAGCCGGAGGGATTGGCGCTGCTCGATCCGCTCAATAAGCAGAAGATCACGGGTCAATTGCCCAAGCGGCTCAGTTTCGCGGAAGCCGATCGGGCGATCTCGGCTTTGGCGGCTCATTTCATTGAAGCCGGACTGCCGAGCAATTCCGTCATTGCGGTGCAGTTGCCGAACACCGTCGAGTTCATGCTGACGGTGCTCGCGGCCCATCGCGCCGGCCTGGTGGTGGCGCTGTTGCCGCTATTATGGCGGCAGGCGGAGTTGACGGTGGCGCTCAATCGCACCGGCGCCCGCTGCATCGTGACCATGGCCAAAGTCGACGGCATCAATTATGCCGACCTCGCGATGAATGCTGCGGCCGATGCGTTTTCGATCCGCCATGTCTGCGGCTTCGGCGTAGACCTGCCGGAAGGCATGGCCTCGCTCGATCTCGCCATCGACGCGCCCTCGGCAACCGCGCGCGACGTCAACCCGGACGGGCGCCGTGCAGCGTTGATTTCGTTCGACATTACCGCGGACGGATTTCGCGCGGTGCCGCGCCGGCATCTCAATTTGATCGCCGGCGGCTTGGCTTTGTCGCTGGAAAGCGGCCTGCCGCAGGGATCGACGCTGATGTCCGCTTTCGCGCCCTCGTCGTTTGCGGGCCTGACCGCATCGCTGGTGGTCTGGCTGCTCTCGGGCGGAACGCTGGCGCTGCATCATCCGTTCGATGCCGAGACGCTCGAGCATCAGATCAACGAGCATGGCTGCGACGCGCTGATCGCGCCGGCGCCGATGGCGCTGCGGCTGGATGGCATCGACCTGGCGCTGCGTTTGCCGAGCCTGCGTCATGTGATCGGTCTGTGGCGCGCGCCGGAACAGGTCGCCTCAAGCGCGCTCTGGAGCAGCCAGGAAATCACCCTGACGGACGTCTATCTGTTTGGCGAGGCTGGCTTGTTCGGTGCCCGCCGAGCCGCCGACGGTGCCCCGGTGGCGATCCGGCCGGGTCCACATGGCGCTCCGCGCGACGTCACCGGCTCGTCCGTCTCAGGCGAAATCATGCTGACCCCGAAGGGAACCATCGGGTTGCGCGGCCCGATGGTGACGCCCGCAGCCTACGCCCCGCCACCCTCGCCAACTTCGGACGATTCGCAAATCGAGCAGCCGCCGCGCGATTATGTCGATACCGACTATGCGGCGCGGCTCGATCGTTCGACCGGTGCGATCTGCATCACGGCGCCGCCTTCTGGAATCATGGCGGTCGGCGGCTATCGCTTTCTATCGCAGGATTTACAGGAATGGGCGCGCCGGCTCGGCCAGGGAGCGTTGCTGACCGCCCTGCCCGACCGGATGAGCGGACATCGCCTCGCCGGCCGCGCCCAGGACAACGCCAGGGCCCGCGCGGCGCTCAGCGAACTGGGGCTGAACCCCTTGATGGTCGAAGCCTTTCGGGATCGTCCGCAGGTCAATTGAGCGGTGGCGAACGCGTTGACGCGGCATTAACACAAGCCAACCTAGGGTTTCTGCTGCCCAGTGCGCTGTGTTTTGTCGCTTTCGTTTGCAAGTGTGCTCAGATGTCCCAGCAAGGCCCGATCCTCGTCATTGCCGGCGCTGAACCGCCCTTGTTCGCGGTGGCGCTGGATGAGGCCAAGATGTTTCCGGTGATCGACACGCGGCTTGCGGATGCCGCCAGCGCCGTCGAGCGGGTGCGGCCAGCGGCGGTTCTGGTGGCATCGGAAGTGGCCACCGAACCCGGCTTTGCTCCGCTGGCGCGACAGATCGCCGCTCAGAAACCCTATCTGCCGCTGATCGTCGTCGATCCGGCCGGGGCGCTGCCCGACAATGCCATTCCCTTCGCACAGACCGACGACGATTTCGATCGGCTGCTGTCACGGCTGCGCGCCGCGCTGCGGGTCAGAACCCTGCATTCCACCGTGCTGCGCCGGCTCGACCAGGATCCCGCGGTTCAGTCGGCGATACCCGGCCACGATCCGGCGCAGGACGCGTTGGTGCTGTTGATCGGCCGCGGCGCCACCTATCCCGCGCTCTCCGTGGCGCTCGGGGAGCAGATCGGCGTTGTCGGCGCGCTAAGCCTGGAGGCGGCGGCGAACCATCTCAACGTCCGCGATCTTGACGGCATCGTGATCGGTGACGGTTTCACGCAGCGGGTGGTGGACGTGTTCCTCACCGTGCTCTCCGAGGACCCCCGCTTCCGCAACCTGCCGGTGGTCGTGACCTCGCATCGGCTGAGCTCCGTCCCCGACCTGCCCAATCTCGAAGGGATCTCCGGCGATCCCAGGCGCGTCGCCGCCAATGCCCTGCCGTTGATCCGGCAACATGCTTTCGCCGCGCATCTCGGCCGCACGCTGCGCTCCATCGACGCCGGCGGCCTGCTCGATCCACGGACCGGCCTGTTGACCGGGGCAGCCTTTACCCGCAACTTCGCTGCCGCGGTCGATCAGACCTTGTCGCAGGGCGGTGGTTTGTCGGTGGCACGCTTCGCGTTCGATCAAGACCAGCCGCGGGCGTTGCTCGACGGCGCGCGGATCCTGAGCCGGCTGATGCGGCAGATGGATTTTGGCGCCGTTTCGCAGGACGGATCGGTCATCGTGGCCTTTGCCGAGACCGACCTGCGTACCGCCAACAGCATTGCGCGACGGCTCTGCAGCGTGATGCGCCACACCTCGCATGGCAAGCGCGACGTGCGCGGCGAGCCGGTCGTAACGGTCGCAACGCTGGCGCCTGCGGATTCGACCGGGTCATTGTTGGCGCGGCTTTATGAGGACGCGCGTCGCGTAGCGTCGTGAGCGGCTTAACCCATTGTTGCGCTACGGAGGTTGGCGAAATAGCCAAACGTAGGAAAGGTCGCCTACCGTCGGCGCAATCGTCGTGCCTTGAATGGACCGTCCATCCGGGTCGCCGGAATTCTTGCTGACGACCAGATAGGTTGTGGGGCGGACGCCTGAGTTGACGATGAAAAACTGGCCTCCGGGTTGCGAAACGACGTACCACCGTTGCAAGGGATCCGAAACGTCCCGGGTGGCTGTACTTAT
>Ga0302319_10005767_pt1 | contig 24756 bp, 12 predicted proteins | sample Bog_T0_2_FD_203319 | JGI IMG/M metagenome (GOLD analysis project Ga0302319, IMG submission 203319) | Peat permafrost microbial communities from Stordalen Mire near Abisko, Sweden - Bog_T0_2 | ecosystem: Environmental > Terrestrial > Soil > Wetlands > Peat | place: Sweden: Abisko, Stordalen Mire...
CCGTCGCACCGTAGGAAAAGCCCGGTTTGACCCCGCCGCCCGCCATCCACATGGTCCAGCCTTTGGTGCTGTGATCCCGGCCATCCGGCTTCGGGCTGTCCGGGGTGCGGCCGAACTCGCCGCCCCAAAGCACCAGCGTGTCTTCCAGCAAGCCGCGCTGCTTCAAGTCCGTGAGCAGCGCGGAAATGGGTTGGTCCACGGCCCGCGTGCTCTTCTTCAAGCCGGCATAGAGCTGGCCATGATGATCCCAGTCGTCATAGCACACTTCGATGAACCGCACCCCCGCCTCCGCAAAGCGCCGGGCGAGCAGGCACTGCCGGCCAAAGTCATCCGTCTCGTCCTGGTTGATGCCATACAGGTCCAGCGTGGCCTGGGACTCCTTGGAAATATCCGTCACCTCGGGCACCTCCGCCTGCATCTTGAACGCGAGTTCGTAAGACTGGATCACGCCCTCCACCTGGTGGTCCAGCGTGCCTTTCTTCAGCAGGTCATGGTTCAACTCCTGGATGAAATCCAGCTCCTTGCGTTGGGCGCGGGCCGTGAGGTTCGCGTTTTTAATGTTGTTCACGCTGCAATTCTTGATATCCGTTTTCGACTCCCCGATGCGGGTCGCGGAAAACACCGATGGCAGAAAGCCCGATTCATAGGATTGACCGCCCCCGATGGAGAGCGCCGGCTTGATGGTGATAAACCCGGGCAGATTTTGATTTTCCGTGCCCAGGCCATAGAGCAGCCACGACCCCATCGAGGGCCGCACGAACACCGGGCTGCCGGTGTGCAACGCGGGCCACGCCTGCGGATGCAGCGCCGGCGCATTCGTCCACAAGCCGTGCAGGAAACACAGTTCATCCGCGTGCCCGGCGACCTTCGGAAACAATTCCGAAATCCACTTGCCGCTCTGGCCATACTGTTTGAACTTGAACGGCGAGCCGAGATACTGGCGGTCTTCGTTATCGGCGGATGGTTTGCCGTCGTCGGCCTGCAACTTTGGCTTGTAGTCAAAGGTGTCCACATGCGACGGTGCCCCTTCCATGCCGAGGAAGATGATGCGCTTGGCACGCGGGGTAAAATGCGGCGGCTTCGGCAGGAGCAAATTCGTTTCGCCACCCGCCGCCGCGTCCGCCGCGCCGACCACTTTGCCACTGCGGTCCAGCAAGGCGGCGTGCGCCGCGAGGCCGGCAAAGGCCATGTAGCCAAAACCAGTCGTCAAGGTTTTGAGCATCTGCCGCCGGGTGTAGCTGCGCGAAATGACACCGTCGCAACGTTGAGGGGAATATGGATCGTTTTGCATGATGATTAATGTTTGACGGTTATTGGAGATAACGGAATTCTGCGCTGCCAAACAGCGCCTGGTTAAACAGGGCCAGCGCCCCTTCTTCCGGGCTGGCTGGCTTCTCGGGCAGGGCCTGATGAAACACTTTCGGCTGCGCGATTCCCGGCGCCAGTTTGCCCACCACCACGTCACTGGCGGAACCTGGTCCGTTGAATGTGCGCGGAAAACGGAAGCCGCCGCCCCGTCCACCCCGCCCGCCGCCGCCGGGGTTGCCGCCGTTATCCGGCGGGGTATTGGCGGCCACCGTGGCGCTGGCGGGAGCCGCTGCGGACGGAGTCGCATTGGTCGCCGCCGCCACGGCTGCCGGGGCGCTGGCCGGCGGGGCAGACGCGGTCATGGGGGGCGGGGTGGCCGCCACGGCTGGGGTTGGCGCGGGCGCGGGTTCCGGCGTCGAAGTGCGCGGCACCAGTTCCTCCGGCTTTTGGGCCGCGAGCAGCCGCGTCTCCGCTTTGATGAACTTGCTGGCCCGCGTGACTTCCGCCGCCGTGGGCTCGCGTTGGAACACCGACAGGTACGCCAGCTCAATCCGCGCCTTCTCCGAGCGATGCTTGTTTTGCAACAGCTTCCGGGCCAGGCGCAACGACTCATCCTGCACCAGGGCGTTGTTCATCAGAAACAACGCCTGGCTGGGCGAAGTCGTGTCTTCCCGCTTGGCCCCGACCAGATTGGGGTTGGGCAGGTTGAAGAGCGAGAGGGATTCCGGCACCAGGTCGCGCGGCACCGGCAGATATACGCTGCGCTTGTAGAAATGTTGCGGCAGATCGCTTTCCCAGATGTTTACTCCGTAATAGCCATCGCCAAACTCGCCGGTCACGCCAATTTGCGGCGGCTCCAGATCCAGGCGGCCGCTCGCCGCCAGAATGGAATCGCGCAACTGCTCGGCCAGCAGCCGGCGCGGGGCCGCGCGCCAGTTCAAGGTGTCGGCCGGATCCACCTCCTCGGCCTTCGCGTAGGTCTCGCTGCTCAACTGGTACACCCGCGTCAACACCAGCGAACGCACCAGTTGTTTTACCGACCAGTTTTGTTCGGTGACAAACTTGACCGCCAGATAATCCAGCAGCTCCTGGTTCACCGGCCGCGTGCCGAGATGCCCCAGGTTATCCGGCGTGGCCACAATGCCTTCGCCAAAGAGATGCTGCCACGCGCGATTCACCGCCACGCGCGCCGTCAGCGGATTTTCCGGGTTGGTGATCCACTCCGCCAGTTGCAGCCGGCCGCTGGCGTTGGTGGGAATCACCGGGGATTCGGGCAGATTCACAATCCGCAGGAACCCGCGCGGCACCACGGCATCGGTCGCCTTCGTCAGGTCGCCGCGATAATAAACCGGCACATCTTGCGGTTCTTCATAGTCGCGCACCCCCATCGCGTAAGTCTGATGCGCCGGCACCCGCTCAATCTGGTTTGTGGTGAAATTCCGGGGAAAACCACCGCGCCGGGCAAAACCGTTCGTGCCGCCACCAAAGCCGTTCGTGCCGCCGCCGCCAAAACCGCCGCCCGCCAAGCCCCGCCGCCCGCCCGCCGCGTTATTCGTGCCAATGGCGAAATTGCGGTTGGTGTTCACAAACATGTTCGGCGTCGGCTCGCCCGTGGATAACACCGCCAGTTCCGGCGCGCCGTTCAACGACAGCAGCGACGTCGGACGGCGGTTGCCGCGGCCCCCGACCGTGCCGTACAGCGTTTCCGTGCTCGCAAAAATCCCCGCCAATGCGTGGTAGTCCTTCTGCGGGATCGGATCAAATTTGTGGTCGTGGCACTGCGCGCACCCGACCGTCAGCCCGAGAAACCCGCGCGCGGTCACATCAATCTGATCATTCACCACCTGCCATTTGGAATACTTGATGCGCGATTCGTTCAAGCCCTTTGGCCCGATGGCCAGGAAGCCGGTCGCCGTGAGATTCTCATCCCGCTCCTTTTGATCGGTGTATGGCAGTTGATCGCCGGCCAGTTGTTCCGTCACAAACCGGTTGTAGGGCTTGTCCGCGTTGAGCGCGGCAATGACATAATCGCGATAGCGCCACGCGTAGGGATAATTGAGATTGCGGTCGAGGCCGGTGGATTCACCATAGCGCGCCACATCCAGCCAGTAACGCCCCCATTGCTCGCCAAATCGCGGCGATGCCAGCAGTTGATCCACCACCTTTGCCAACGCTTGCGGCGAGGCATCCTTCGCAAACGCCTCAACTTGCTCCGGCGTTGGGGGCAAGCCAATGAGGTCATAATAAACGCGGCGGATCAACGTGCGCGCGTCCGCATCCGCCACCGGCTGGAGGCCTTTCTCCTCCAATTTGGCCAGCACAAAGCGGTCCACTTCCGTCCTGGGCCATGCAGCATTGGTCACAGCCGGCGGGGCGGCCGCCCTGGGTTTCTGGAACGCCCAATACTCGCGTTCCTTGTTCCAGTCATAAACCTTCTCCGGTTTCGCCGCCTGGGCGCTGACGATCTTGGCCGAATCCCGCGGATCCGCCGCGCCATCCTTGACCCACTTCTCAAAGTTGGCAATGACCTCGTCCGGCAATATCCCCCCGCGGGAATCCGGCGGCATCCGCAACTGCCCCACCTGCCGGATGGCATTGATGAGAATGCTGTCGTCGGGCTTGCCCGGCACCACGGCCGGCCCGCGATCGCCGCCGGCGCGAATCCCATCCCGCGTGTCCAGCGTCAATTCGCCCTTGTTCTTGCCCTTTTCCTCGGAATGGCATTCATAGCAATGCTCGACCAGCACTGGCCGGATGTTCTTCTCAAAGAACTCCAGTTGTTCTGGCGTGTTGACCTTGCGAATGCCCTGCGCGTTGGCCCCCAGTGCCGCCAGCGTGAGTGACAGCACGAGCACCCGGGCCCGGCCTTTGATTTCAATGGTACGATTCATTGGATGGATGTGGTTGACGATTGTCCGTGGCTGGTTCAGAGGTGATGCAGGCGGAAGAAACGGTTGCCCGTCCCGCTCACCGGTTGCGTGATGAAGTTGGTGCCGTTCAAGCTGGTCGGGGCGACGGAATTGGAGATCCAGATGCCCGCGGCGAGATTGGTCGTGTATTCCAGGTAATAACCGCTGGCGCTGCCCGACCAGCTCAAATTGAACGCGTTCCCGGTGGCCGGGGCGAAACTGATGCTGGGAAGTGCGGCCGCCGCATTATTGGTGACCAGGGTGAAGCCAGGGTCGGCCCAGTTCGTCTGGCCGTATGCATAGAGCTGCGCAATTCGCAGATCCGAAAGCGTCCCCTGGTTGATATAGGCAAACTCATCAATCACGCCGTTGAAAGGCGTGCCAATCGGTGCCGTGGCGGAGACCAGTTCCGGATTGATGGTGGCACCCTGCCCGGTATAGGCCGTGACATAGCCCTGGCTGAATCCAGGCGGATCATTGGGATTTTGGTAGATCGCGCCAATGCCATCCACCGTGCCCACCCTGACCCCATTGATGTAGAGGCGAATCGCCCCGCTGACGAAACCCGAGTTGCCGTCCAGGACCGCCACCACATGGTACACCTCGTTGGTGGTGATCGGATAAGGAATGTACGTGGCCGTGGCCGGCGTGTTGCCCCCCCAGGGCGATCCGGGCCCCGAACTCGAGGTTTGCACCGCCTCAAACACCAGTTGCGCCGAGGACGGATTATTCACGTTGGTCTGCGTGGGATACAGGTACAGCGCGTATTGCAAGTCCGAGAACAGGATCGGAATTTGATAATTGGTGGAAACCCCGGGATTGAGCACCACTTGCGGCAAACCATTGGCTTTAAAAGAAAACAGCGTCGTGATTTGATACCACGGTCCCAGCGTGGAATTGATGTCCGCGCCATTGGGGAGTTCCACGCGGTTGGTGCCACCCTTGCCATTAAAACTGATCGCGGTGTTATTGGGCACATTGGGCACCAAACCTGGCACCCCCAAAACCGGAACCCCTGCGTTATTGGTGTCCCCCCTGATCGTCCCCACGATATTCAGCGGTGAAGTGTCATATTTGGCGACCAACGAATTAATCGCGCTGCCATTCGTCTCATCAAACGTGAAATATCGCACAATCCCCGGCTCGGACAGCACCTCATCCCGATAGCTGATCGTGGAGACGAACTGCGCCGTCACGGTCAGCGTATTGGGAACATGCGAACGGTCTTTCAGGTTGGTAATGGTGATTTGGTTGGTCTGGCCATGCACCTGCGTGGTCGTGGTCAGCGTAACCTGTAATCCGTTGGTGGAAATCGACGCCCCCGTCAGCGCCAGTCCCGTGGTCGCACTTGTGGGAATCGTATAAGTGGCCAGACTGGTGGCCCCCACGGGGTCAACCGGCTTGTTGAAGGTCAGCACGATCTCATTCAAAGTCCCGGCCAATCCGCGCAAACTGACCAGATGCGGTGCCGAGACATCCGCCAGCACCGTCAATCCCGAGGGCGGACTGCTGGTGACCGCGCTGAATTGATTGCTCACCACCACGGTGTAACTGCCCCCGGAATTCCACGCCGCCGGGAGCGTCAGGTTCGCGTTGGTCTGCCCGCTCAGGCCGGCATTATTATAGTACCATTGATAGGCGTAGGGAGACTGCCCGCTGGCCACCACGGAAAACTGGGCCGTCTGGTTTTCCGTCACGATTTGGCTGCCCAGATTGCTGCTGCCGCTGACAATGCCCACCGCCCCGGCGGAGGCAAAGGTGAACGCCAGATTGGTCGTCGCCACCGTGTTGGCGGCCGACAAAATATCCGCCACGCCGCCCACCGTGACGTTGTAACTGTTCCCCACCACCAGGCTGTTGGCCGCACTCAGATTCAAACTGACGGTTTTCAGGTCGCCACCCAGTTGTGCCGATTGAATTCCAATGGTACTGCCACCGCTGGTCTTCAGTATATAATTGGCCAGATTCCCAGCGGTCGATGGCGATACCGGCTGGTTGAATACCACCTGCAACTGCCGTGGATCACCCGGCGAATTGACGGCCGACACCAGCGTCGGCGGCACCGTCGTCACGAGGCTCGCACCGGTGCCCGCCTGATAGTGCGCCAGAATGTCGTTGGACGATAAAACCGTGTTGTAGATGGCCACGTCCTGCTCGGTGCCGTCAAAATAACCCCACTGCCCGCTGACATTCAAGTGGGAGCGCCCGTTGCCGGAGCCAATGTGAATCGATCCGTTATGGTCATAGATCTGGCCGACGCCGTTGGTGGTGCGCCCCGCCAACTCACCGTTCACATAGAGCCGCAGTTCGCCGCTGGTCCCCACGGGATCACCATCCAGCACCCCCACCACATGATACGTCACATTCGTGGTGACGGGATAAGTGATATAAACAGGCGGATGCAGCAGCAGGCCGAAAGGCGAACCCGGACCATCGTCGGTCGAGTTATACGCGGTGAACGCCAGCAACGCCGTGGGCGGGGGATTGGTGGTGGCGTCCGCGACGGGCGTCGGATTCCAGAGATAGACTCCAATATCGCGCAGATTGCCGCCTTCTTCCCACAGCCCGCTCACGGCATGAAACTGGCCCAGCGTGCCATTGTCACCTTGCTGCTGGCCAATCGGAAAGCTGTTTGCGTTAAACCAGAGTTCAATCGTCCGCTGGGACCATGGCCCGCGCGTGATGTTAATGTCCCCGTTATTGGGCACGGCCACCTGGTTGCTGTAACCGGTCACGAACGTGACCGCCGTGTCGTTGACGGCCGAGGGCACAATGGAGGGCACGCCCAGAATCGGCAGCACCTCGTCGTTGGTCAGGGTGGACAGCGTCTGGTAAGTGCCGTTGGTGTTGAGCGTATCCCCGCCGCTGGTTTGGGTGTAAGCCACGGTTCCATTCGTTTCGTTCAATTTGAAGTAGCGCACGGGCAGGCCCGCCAAAACTTCATCGTCATAACTCAGCTCCGCCTGCAGGCTGAGCTCCGTGTTCAAGACGTTGTGGCTGGCATAAGTGTCTTTCAATCCCGCAATGGTCAATGGATAAGTCGTTCCGTAACGCAGTTGGCTGGTGGTCAGGGTCACGGTGGTCCCATCAGGACTCAAAGTGGCGGAGCTGACCGCAAAGTAAGGCGACGAATAGGTGGCCGGCGCCGTGGCGCTGACCGTGTCCAGGGTTTGGTTGAACGTCAGGAAGACCTTGTTGATGCTGCCCGCCACGGCCTTCGCGGAAACAATGGTCGGCGGATTCAAATTCGGCTGGATGACCACGCTTTGCGGCGTGCTCACCAAACCGCTGAACGAGTTGCTGATGGCCAGCGAATAATTGCCGCCCGCGCCGATCGTCGCGGGAAACGACAGCACCCGGTTCGTGGCCCCGGCGATGGCCACGCCGTTATCGTACCATTGATACGTGTCCGGACCGGCCCCCGTCGGCACCGCGACGAGGGTCGCAACCGTTCCTTCCGGGAAGGTTCCCCCCAGCACGCTGCTGGCGGCCAACCCGACATTGCCAACGTAACCCTCATAGTAATTGACATACAGATCGGCAATATAATGGGTTTCATACCACACCTCGGTCTGGGCGGCCAGACCCACCTGGGCACTGTTCAAGCCCACCCAGCCGGTCTGGAAGCCGGTGAGCAGGGTCACGCCATCAAACGACAAATCCAGCGTGCCATCACGATGCAAATTAATGTCCACCGGCGCCCAATGCCCGTCGGCGCTGACAATGGGCGGAATGCCATTCAGGCTCGTGAAATTGGTCCCCGCCGGGATGTTGGTCAGCACCTGGTCATTGAGCGCCACGCCAATCTCCACCGGATTCAAACCGCTCGGACGCGTGTTGAAATAAACCGTGAACTGCGGTTCCACCACCGGCGGCGCATAGCCAAATTGCGCCGGAGTATAAGTGCCCAGCGGCAGATTGGCGGAAATATTCACACTGAATCCATCGCCGCCATCATTCCCGCCGGTGGCCCCATTCTCGGGCGAACCAATGCTCGTTTTGAACGAGATGTGCGCCTCATCAATGTTGTTCCGCGTGGTGAGCAGAATGGCGCCTTTTTCATTGAGCGCCGCATCGGTCAGGGCCACGTAGTTGCCAATGCTGGGATCAGGACTGTAGGTCTCAATGGAAGCATTGCCGTATAAAAGCACCCCCGCAGGCAGGCCGGAATTGAAATTATAGGTGGTGCCCAGCGGCGCGCTCAACGTAAACGGCGCGGTCGTCGGGTTGGGACTCAGCCGATTCGGCGTGGAAGCCTGGTCCTTAATGTTCGCCACCGTCAGGGTGTAGTTCGTTCCCGCTCCGAAATTGAAGGGGCCGGAAAAAGTGACCGTCTGCTGATCCGCCGACTGGCTCACCTTGCTGACCGTGATGGGAAACGCGCCCCCGCCGGTGACGCTCACATGATAATTGGCCGGATTGGTGGCGCTCGCCGGATCCACCGGCTTGCTATAGACCACCTCCAGCAGATTGGGACTGCCCGCGGTGTCCACGCTGACAACGGTTGGCGGATTCGTGTCCGGGGTCACGGTCACCGTCGCCACGGAACTGGCCAGCGTGCCAAACGCGTTGCTGACGAAGGCTTGAATTTGCAGGTTGTTATAAGTGGCCGGCACGTGGTCAATTTCAAAGTAGGATAGGTCCTGCCCGGGAACCACCACCCCGTTGGTTTTCCACACAAACGTGGTTGGCTGCGCCCCCAGCACATCCAGTTGCAACAGCAGTTGCTGGCCTTCCACCAAAGTCGCCGGACTGACGATGTCCCCGCCATTCAAACCACCGGGACCGCCCCCTGGGAGATTGAACTCCGGCCCAAAAAACGGGCCGTTCCCGTTCGCATTGTTATACGCATCCGACTGGGCCAGATGCAAAGCGGGAATCAGCTCCTGCACGCCATCCGGGCGAATCCACCCCACCTGCACATAGCCCGGACCGGGCCCCACTTGCTGATACACATCAAAAAAGTATTTTTGTCCTCTGACCAGGTTGATCGGGGCCGAATTGCGGGTATCCGTGTCCCCCCCGGTGAACAGCGGGTTGCCGGTTCCCGGTTCATAGGCAATTTGCACCTCGTTGGCCGGATCAAAATTGGTGCTCAACAGCAGCGCCGAATTGTCCCCGCTGGCAATGCTGAACGTGTATTGGCCGGTCAACGGCGCTTCAATATAACCGGTAATCCAAGTGCCGTAATCGGTTGCGGCCCCCGAGCCGGGGTATCGGCCCTGCAAACCAAACTGCGCCGGCTGCCCGGGATAAACAAACCAGTCATCCAACTGCAAGCCGAGCGCACCCTGGGGAAACGATGGCGAGTTCGTCAAGGTGGAAACCGCTTCGCGCTGGGCCGTGGGCTCAGACGCGCTGGAATCCTGGGGGTAGATAAATTGGAAGACGGATCCCGCCCGGCTGTCGGCCGCCAGGGCGATCGCCGCCGCCGCAAACAGCCGCCGGAGATGAGGGAATACTTTGGTCATAATAATTGGATAACTTCGTGCTGGTCGGTGAAGGGTTGGCTATTCTGATCTTACCCAGCCCGGCAGGGTGTAGAGGGTGATCTGCGTCGGGTCCCAATCGCGGTGCCATTTCAACCCCCACAAATTCTTGACCTTGAGGGCACTGGCCGAGCCGTCAAAGAAAACCAGCTGGGTGCGCTTCCCCGAGCCGTGCCGGGGCACGGTAAAATGCTCCATTTCCCGATTCGCATCCCCGGAGGAGACGCCCGGCAGCGTGGAGGCCCCGCAGGTTTCATACCCGCCTTCGAAATACGGGCCGCCGCCACGCCACATGCTGTCGGCCATCAAGGGCGTTTGCGACGGCAGCGTCGCGGCTTGCAGCCGGCCCCAGTGATGCGCCTGCGCCCGCCCCTGGATTTCCGGCACCTGGCAATTATACATCCACAGGTTTGCGCCATAGCTCCCCAGTTCCCCATTCTCGTATTGGTCGGCCGTCCCGTTGGGCGTCGGAAACACATAGGCCGATTTCATGCCGCCAAATCCGCTTTGCGCGGCCACGGAGCCATCCAGGTTGCTGGACGTCGCCGCCGGGCAGGTGACAATTTGCTGGCGTTGCGCCGCCGTTAACTGCAACGCATTAAACCACGCCGACCGGGCATTCTGGTCGATCGTGCCGTCGGGATTTGCGCCCGTCGGAAAATGGTCGGAATTGTCCCCCACGTAAATATTCCATTGCACCCCCCATTGATGAAGATTTGAAACGCAACTGATCGTCCGCGCCTTGTCCTTGGCTTTGGCCAGGGCGGGCAGCAGCATCGCCGCCAGAATCCCAATGATCGCAATGACCACCAGCAATTCAATCAGGGTGAAGCCCCCGCACTTCCGGCCCCAGGCGGGCGTTAGCTCAAAAGTGTGCCGCAGTTCACCGCGGAATGTTCGCGTACTCCCGGCCGGTTCAATGATGTGCTCAGTAATTATCATGGTTCAAACGTAGGTTGATTTTTTCCGCCCGCACACAGTGACCCTCCTCGTCCGACACCGAAACGATCGATGCAGACTGGTCCGGTCGTTTAAATACACCGGGGTCGCTATGGCTTCTTTTTTTGGTTGTTGAACCTCCAGAAGGACTGGTCAGCTCTTGAAGATCTCCCGAAGTCGGGTCGAGCCGGATTCTCACTCCTGGCCAGGCTCACCGAGCCGGCCGGCGGTCCAGAAAGCTGGAGAATCAGAGCTTTCTGGCGCTTCCAAGTTCGCCGCATTGGCGACTTGTATGGTCGTATATTAAGCGAGGCCTGAAATAAGTCAACTACTTTTTGTCATAAATTTTGCAATCTATGGTTGGTCGTAGCGCGCGGCCGATTTGTTTCATAACGACCACAATAATTGACTATTACGCAATTAAACTTCCCGGCACCCGGAAACACCAGGTCTGAAAGGCTGCCATCCACCCGTGCCGCCTGCCGCAGCCGGGATAGCCGGGACGTTCAGGGACGTCTTGAATCTTGAACCGCAGCTTGTCCGACCCGCATACTGACGCCGATGCCAGTTGAACTTACAGAAAAACTGCTCAGCCATGCTGCGGGTTGGGAAGCGGTCAAACAGGCGCGCGCCAGTCTGGAACTGGGCCAGGTCGTCAGCTCGTCCTGGGCCCCGCCGTTGTTGCGGGGCGTGGTGCGGGTGGGCGAGGTGTTTTTCCGCGCGTCGCTGGTGATCAAGGACGAGATCGACATCGAAAACTTGTGCCATTGCCGCGATTCCCGCGAGAGCGGCCGCATCTGCGCCCATGTGGTCGCGGTGGGTTTGCATTGGCTGAAGGGACAACGGGCCAAAGCAGACCCGGCGCCGGTCTCCGCAGCGGCGGCCCATGCCGCGTCCACTCCGGCCGCCAAGCCCGCAGTGGTCCGCAAGGCTTCCTCGCTGCGGCGGGAGGCCGCCGGCACGCCGGCGGAGTTGTGCGTGATTTTTCCGCCGAATTTCGAACCGGCACTGGCCCGGGGGCGGGTCATGCTGGTGATTGAGGCGCGCTGGACCGGCGGACGCAGTCCGTTAAACGCCATGCCCAAAGGCCGTGGCTTCGCCTTTTCACCGGCGGACAGCGCCATCATTGAGCACCTTGAGAACCTGTCCCAGGGCGAAACGCCCGCGCTGGTGCAACTGGAAGCCAAAGCGCTGGCCGCGTTGCTGCCCTTGCTCGCGGGCCACGCGAATCTCACGCTGGGCAAAGCCAGCGCGGTCACCGTCTCCACCACGCCGCTGGCGCCGCCGTTGCGCGCCACGCTGGAATCCAGCGGGGAAATCGTGCTGACGCTCGCGGGCCAAGCCGATGGCAAAGCGGGGGCGATGGTGCGGGTGGGCAACTGGGTGTGGCACCGGCAGACGTTGCAGCCGCTGGGTTTGCCCGCGCTGGCGGAGACTGTTTTTCAAGGGCCGGTGCGCGTGTCGCGCGCGCAGATGCCGTTGTTTCTCAGCCAGCAATGGCCGCAGCTGCAGGCGGCGGGCGGCGTGGAGGCCAATTTTCAACTGTCGGATTTCAGCCTGGAACCGCAGGCCCCGCGCTTTCTGCTCGAACTGAAGGGCGGGCTCTCGCAATTAACCGCCCGCCTGCAATGTGCCTACGGCGCGCGCATCATGACGCTGGGGGTGACGTCGGAGGCGGAAGGCATCTGGCTGCCCGACCCCGAGGTGGCCACGCGTTATTCCACGCGCGATCCGGGGGCGGAAGCCGCCGCGCTCGCGCGTTTGCAGCGCTGCGGGTTTGCCCGGTTGGACGCGCAAGGCCGCTGGCAACTGGCCGGCGAGAATGGCGTGCTGAATTTCCTGGCGCGCGAGTTTCCCCAATTGCAGCGCGAATGGACTGTGGCCCTGGATGAACAACTGGAACACCGCACGCTCCAAAAACTGGAGCGCGTGGAGCCGTCCTTTCAAATCACGTCCTCGGGCGTGCAGTGGTTTGATCTGGGCGTGGTGTTTGCGACCCGGGGCGGCGAGAAATTTTCCGCGACGGAAATCCAGCGGCTGGTGTTGTCCGGCCAGAACCACACGCGGCTGGCCAGCGGCCGGATCGCGGTGATTGACACGGGCGCGGTGGAGGAATTGCAGGCGGTGCTGCTGGATTGCGCGCCGCAGCAAAACGGGGCCGGCTACCGCATCAGCCAGCGCCAGGCGGGCTTTGTGGAAGCCACGTTGCGGCAGCATGCGGCGTGGCAGGTGGCCGCGCCGGCCGACTGGCGCGAGCGTGCGGCCAAACAAAGCGGCGCGGCGAAAATCGAGTGTCCGCCGCTGGGCGATTTGGACGCCGTCTTGCGGCCCTACCAGAAGCAGGGGGTCGCATGGCTGCAGTTTTTGCGGGAAAACCAGTTTGGCGGCATTCTCGCGGACGAAATGGGGCTGGGCAAGACGCTCCAGACACTGGCCCTCTGGCGCTGGGTGCGCACGCAGCACCCCGGCGGCGCGCCGATGTTGATTGTATGCCCCACCAGCCTGGTGTTCAACTGGGTGGCGGAGGCGCGAAAATTCACGCCGCAGCTCAAGGTGCTCGCGCTCCAGGGCGCGGATCGCCATGCGCAGTTCGAGCAAATGGACCGGAGCGACCTGATCATCACGAGCTATGCGTTGATCCGCCGCGACGCCGCGCGTTATCGCGGGCGGGAGTTCGACACGGTGGTGCTGGACGAAGCCCAGCACATCAAGAACCGTCAGACGCAAAATGCGCAGGCAGTCAAATCCATCCGCGCCCGGCACCGGCTCGTGCTCACCGGCACGCCCATGGAAAACTCGGTGCTGGATCTGTGGTCCATTTTTGATTTCCTCATGCCCGGCTATCTGGGCCCGGCGAAGGATTTCCGCGAACGCTACGAACTGCCCATTCTCAAAGAGAAGAATGTCGGGGCGCAACAGCGCCTGGCGCGGCGGTTGCGCCCGTTCCTGCTGCGGCGGCTCAAGCAGGACGTGGCGGCGGACCTGCCGGCCAAGCTGGAGCAGGTTGCCTACTGCGAACTCACGGCGGACCAGCGGGGCGTCTATCAGCAGGTCATCGAAGCCAGCCGCAAAGAAGTGCTGGCGGCGGTCGGGGAGCAGGGGCTGGCGAAGAGCCGGATGCTGGTGCTGACGGCCCTGTTGCGCCTGCGCCAGGTGTGCTGCGATTTGCGGCTGTTGCAGCTGGAAAACGTGGATCCCGCCACGGCCTCGGGCAAGCTCGACCTGTTCGGCGAGTTGCTGGAGGAGGTGGTGGATGGCGGCCATCGCGTGCTGGTGTTCAGCCAGTTCACCCGCATGCTGGCGCTGCTGGCGGAGCGGCTCACGGGCGAGGGCGTTGATTTCTGTTATCTGGATGGCTCGACCGCCGATCGCGGCGCCGTGGTGCAGCGGTTTCAGGACCACCCGGCCATTCCGGTCTTCCTGATCAGCCTGAAAGCCGGCGGCGTGGGCCTGAACCTGACGGGGGCGGACACGGTGATTCATTTCGATCCCTGGTGGAATCCCGCGGTGGAGGACCAGGCCACCGGCCGCGCGCACCGGATTGGGCAGACCCGGGTGGTGACCAGCTACAAGCTGATCACGCGCGACACGGTGGAGGAAAAAATCCTGCTCCTGCAACATCGCAAGCGCGAAATCTTTCAAGCCACGCTCGACGGCGAGGCCGCGTTCGCTGAATCATTGAACTGGGAGGAGATTCAAGAACTGTTGCAGTGAGATTCTTGAGTATTCGTCGCTCGCCTGGGAAAGGTCCAATGACGAATGCCCAATGACGAATGCCCAATGACGAAAGAATGCCAAAGCCCGAATAATGAATCGGCTGCCAGATCAGCATCTGCGCCTCTGCATCAACCCCGCTTACGGGTCAGTTGCCGCTGGCTCTTCCGGGGCGGTCTTGGCCGCCAACTGGTAGGTTCCCAGGCCGTCGGTTAAATGATAAACAAACTGGCTCGCCGTTGCCTCCTTCTCATCCACGCGGATCCGGCCAGCGGCCACCAGGCTTTCAAACTGGGATTGCGTCCAGCCGTTGATTTCCAGCTTGCCGCCGGAGTCGCCCAGAAAATCAATGTAAAAAGGCCCGCCGACATGGTCAAACGTAATGGCGGAAAGCGCGCCGGTCAGTTTCAAGACGCCATTGCCCCGGCCAAAGGTCACGAATCCCCTGGTGCCGGCATTGGGTTTGTCCCCGCCACCAAAGGCAAACGACGTGGCATTGCAGATCATCGTTCCGTCCTCAATCCGCAACTGTCCGTACCCATCCTTATCGCGGCCAATCACCAAGTGGGAAGTATTGATGGTCAGGGTTCCCGCGACGACCGCGACCTGGCCGGTGGACTGGGAATTGCCAATATAAAAGTTGGGCTCGCGAAATCCCCGGGCGTTCCAAATCAGGGAGCCGCCGCCCACCGTCAGCACGCCCGTCCCGCCGAGTTGTCCCACAATGGCACCCCATTCCTGGCAGGTGAGTTCGAGTTGCCCCGAGGAGACCGTGAGCATACCGGTACCGGTCACCCCGAGCATGAGCTGGGAGGCGGAATGCTGCATCGGATTTTCCCCCCGGGCGGTGTAACTCATGATCGCATTGTCATTCCAAGTGCCATTGCGCTGGTCATCGACGATCAGTTCCGCCGGGGCGGTCTGGGGCCAGGCGGCCGCTGCCAGGCTACACAAGATGGAGGCTACAGTTTTCATGGTTCATGTTTGTATCCGGCAGTTTACGACGAGCCGATTGAATTAAATGACCCGAGCAAAAACCGCATGGCATTGCTGCATACTACAACGCAATGGTCCCGCAGTAAAGCCATCAAAAATAAAGGACGGCGCGTTGGGGGTGGGTGAGCCTGCGCGCGAACTCGGCGATTGGCCGCTGGCCCATGTGCCCCCGCAGAGCTTGGCCAGAACGATGATGCCCAGCACCGGGCGCCAGGGATGCTGGCAGCCACTTGAAAATTTATATTTACCCTCCGGCCGGAATTGAGCATGCTACACCAGTTTCATAAAGTGGTTGCGAGGTTGGAGTTTTTTTTCCAAAACGTAGTGATAAATCAAAAAATGATTCAACGTGAATGGTGCCGCAGGCTGGGGTGCCTGTTCCCGGCTGCCGGTCTCCTGGCGCTGGTGGGCACGGCCCATGGACAGGAGGCCTTGCGTTTATCCGAGGCTGGTGACCAGGCCGCCGAGGCGCAGCACCAAGCCAACGCAGCCACGGGTTACTATAATTTTTTGCTGGGGCCGACGGCTTGGCGTTTTTCTTCCGGCCTGGATTGCTCGTACAACGATAATGTTCGCCTGGAGCAAACCGGGGCCGAGGACGATTTCATCATCCGGCCCAGTCTCAATACGCAGATGCACTGGCCGGTCACGCTCAAAAACAGCTTGGATTTCACGATGAACATCGGCTATTCCGATTATGTGCAGCATTCAGATTTGAGCCAGGTTTTTATCACCCCTGGTTCGGGACTTTCGTTTGACGTTTACGTGGGCGATTTCAAGATTAACTTGCATGACCGGATCGGGATCACGGAATACTCCTATCAAAACGCGGGAGCCAGCGCGAACCAGAATCTGGAAAGCCTTCAAAATACTGTGGGTATCGGCGCCTTGTGGGACTTGGGCAACATCGTTTCGAGCTTTGGATACGACCACGCCAACTACGTGTCCCTCTCGCAAAACCAGGAACAACCCGATTCGGCCTCCGAAAACATTAACGTCAAATCCGGCGTGAACATCCGCCCGGAATGGCAGGTCGGATTGGAGGCGGGTGGAACGTTGATCAACTCTGATCAGGCGAGTTCGCCCAGCGTGCAGGCCACGCCGGATGCCGTGCAGTGGAGCGCCGGAGTTTATTCCACGGTCAAAATCTCCGATTACATGAATGTTGAGATCCATGGCGGCTATACCGTTTATACCCCGGATAACACAGGGACAGGCACGAATAAGGTCAGCACCAGCGACACCTCGGGATTCTACTTGTCGGCTTCCCTCACCCATCGGGTGAACCGCTGGTTGAACTACAGCCTCACTGCCGGGCGCAGCACGGATTTGGCCGCCGCTGGGCAGGCCCAGAGCTATTATTACGTGCGCCTGACCCCCAGTTGCAGCCTGTTTCGAAAATATTCGATCAGCACCCCCGTGTGGTGGCAGGAGGGAACCCGGATTTACAATACCACGCAAGGTTCGTCGGACTATGACCAAATCGGGGTGGGTGTGAATGTCAACCGCACCATCACCCAGAAGCTTTCCGCCGGGGTTTATTATGACTTTGTTCAAGAAACCTCCAATCAAGCGGGCAATCAGGCAAATGCCAACTACACGGACAACATTGTGGGCTTGAATTTAACGTACCAATTTTGAATAATTTAGTGAATCTATGCTGAGGTTGATTATTGTCCTTCTGGTGGTTTTGGTGAATGCGGCGTCCCCTGCGCAAACTCCCCCGGCCGCCGCGCAAAGTCCGACGGCGCCGGTGGCCACCACGACCGTGCCCGGGCCGCTCAATGGCTATGTCTCGGACGTGACCTACAAACTGCGCGTCGGGGACACCGTCAGTTTTCAAATTTTGGAGGACCGCATCTGGAATTCCCAGGATGCGCCCAAACCGCTGGTGGTCACCGATTCCGGCGAGGTGGATGTGCCTTACATTGGCCGGGTGATGGCCGTGGGCAAGACCTCCAAAGAACTGGCGGATGCCATCACGACGGCGTTGGAGAAGGACTATTACAACAAAGCCACCGTGATCTTGTCGCTGAACCTCGCGAATCGCGTTTTGGGGCAGGTCTATGTCTCCGGCCAGGTCCGCTCCCAGGGCGCGCTGGAAATCCAGATGAATGAGAATCTCACGGCTGGCCGCGCCATCCTGCGCTCCGGCGGCTTTGGGGATTTTGCAGACAAGACCAAAGTGAAGGTGGTGCGCGGTTCGGGCGGCACGGGGGAGAAGCCCCAGACCTTTGACCTGGACATGTTCAAGATCCTGGAGCAAGGGAAAACGGAGAGCGATATCGTGCTGCAACCGGGCGACCTCATCTTCGTGCCCACCCGTTTGGTTAATTTCTAATTTCCATGAATAACGAGCCAGCTCTTCCGGCAGCCATTCCTGCATCCGATCGGCATGTCCAAACCGGCAAATTTCTAGCGCGCGTCCATCGCTACCGCACGTTGTTGATCAAACGATGGTGGGTTCTCATCCTCTGCGTGGCCCTCGGGCTGGCGGCGGAAGCGGTGTATTACCGGAATTCGCCGACGATCTATTTTTCGGCCGGGCAGATGATTGTCAACATCAAGCTCAACATGCAGCAAAGCTCGCTCTACACCGAGGAAATCGCGAACTTCGGGGGCACCCAGGCGGCGCTGATGCAAGGCTCGGAAGTGCAGCAGCGGGCGCGGGAACGGGTGTCGAACCAGAATCCCACCCTCACCAACAAGCCCGTTTTGTTGAATGTCTCCATCATCCCCAAAACCTCCATTTTCATCTTGCGCGCCTCCGGCGAAAACCCGGACTACACCAAGGCGTATTTGCAGGCCTGCATGGAGGAATACATCAACTTGAAAAAGCAGATGGTGGCGCGCACCTCCGACATGACCACGGCGGGTCTCACCGAGCAGTTGTTGCGTTTGGAGCCGGAAATTCAAAAGGCCGACAACGAAATGCAGTTGTTTCTCAGCACCAATGACGTGGCGTTGCTGGAAGAGGTCAACGGCTTGGGGGGCTATCTGACTACCATTTACCAGCAACTGGCCGCCGTCCAGTCCGAATCGGATCTGCTCCAGACCATGTCCCTGGACCAAAGTCTGATGCTGGGATTGCTGCTGGGCCAGAGCCAGCCATCGTCCGGCGGGTCGGGATTGCTGGGCGGCAGCGCCAGCTCCGCCAGCGGCAGCAGCCAGTCCGGGGGGGCTCCGACCAGCATGACCATCGGCGGGGACTACCTTTCCGTTAAACAGCAAATCCAGCTGTTGAAGGCCGATCGGGACCGCTATGCCGAGTATTTAAAACCCAAGCATCCGCAAATGGTGGCGCTGGATCTGGAATTGGAAAAACTGGGCCGGGTGCTGGACATCTACTGGCAGCAGAGCACCAATCAACTGGAAGCCAAGAAAAGCGCGCTCTATCTCCAAATCACCAATCTCCAAAGCCAGATCCGGGAGCGGGGCAAGGACAATCTGGACCTCTCGGTCAAGGCCGCGAAATATGAGCGCTTGAAGGCCAAAGCGGGCCGGGTCCAGGCCCTCTATGATCAGTTGCTCGCCGAACTGCAAACGCTGGATGTCAACAAGGAGATCAACCCCGAAAGCGTGACCATTTACCAGGCGGCCAGCGATGCCCTGCCAGATCCGACCCTGTTCCAAAAAGGCATGACGATGGCCGGCATGCTCGGGTTGGGCTTGGGCCTGGTCATCCTGTTCCTGCTCGATCGCATGAACGACCAGATGAATTCCTACACGGAATTGGAGGAAATGTTCGATGAGGATGTGCTGGGCCAGATTCCGCGGGAGCGCGCCCCCGGCCGCAAGCAGAGCATTCCCTGCTTGCAAGTGGAGGATGGACGTCACTCCTTTGTGGAGGCGTATCGCAATCTGCGCTCCTCCTTGCTGTATATGACCAACGTCGAGCCCCGGCCGCGCACCCTGCTGGTCACCAGTTCCGTCCCGGGCGATGGCAAGTCGCTCACCGCCGCGAACCTGGCCATCACCCTGGCCATTGGCGGTTCCCGCGTGTTGCTGGTGGACGCGGATTTGCGCCGCGGCAATCTGATGGGCCGGCTGAATGTCGAGGCGGACAAGGGCTTTAGCGAAGTCTTTTTACAGGGCATGGATTGGCGGCAACTGGTGAAAGACACGTCTGTGCCCAAGCTCTCCCTGTTGCCGCGGGGCGCTCCCACCCAGCGTTCCAGTGAGTTTTTCATGGGCCCGGTCATGGACCAGTTCCTGAAGGATTCCGCTGCCGAGTATGATTATGTGGTCATTGACACGGCCCCCGTCATGGCGGCCGACGATGTCACCAGCCTCGCTCCACGCGTGGACGGGGTGCTCTTTGTGATCCGCGCCGAACACACCTCCTCGCGCGTGGCCCACGCCGCAATCAACATGCTGTATCAACGCAAAGCCACGGTCCTGGGCCTGGTCTTCAATTCCGTGCATGTCAGCGCCGGCGATTACTACTATTACTACCGTTACCGGGATTATTACCACAAGATCTGACGCCAGCCGGCCGCCGGCTTGGAAACGCTCTCTGGGGCCTGCCTCAGGAGCGCTTTTCTTTGATGCTCGATGCTCAACCGTAACGATTCAGTAAAAAAGAATTTCAACCACAGATGGACACAGATAAACACCGATGAAGAAATGTCAGAACGTCGTTCTGGCCCGGATTTTCGCCGGTCACTAAATGATGCGCTTTACGTGGTGCTTGAATACCACGTTTTTTATCCGTGCCCATCTGTGGTTAAAAAATCTTTTACTGCATGGCTACGGCTCAAGCAAGCAGAGGCTGTCCGGATTCATGCTCAGGATTCGGGGGAGGGGCAGGCAACCGGCCGGCAATTCGGAAACGACGGGGAAAATGGGGTGGTCGACGGGACTCGAACCCGCAACATCCAGAACCACAATCTGGGGCTCTACCATTGAGCTACGGCCACCAACCAAAGGGAGGAAACAATATGAATTCCCTGCGGCCTAGTCAAGTTTTGCCGCAATGAATTGCGCCAGCTTCTGGGCGTCAGCATGGAACAGGCGGATGCCCTCGGCGGTCTTTTCCGTGGCCATCGCATTCTCGTTCAACAGCCAGCGAAAATTCCGCTCGTCCACCACCAACCGCTCCAGCGGGCTGGCGTGCGCGGTTTCCGGACTCAATTGACGCGGCAGCGGCGCGGTGCTTTTCTGCAATTCGCCGAGCAACGCGGGGCTGATGGTCAGCAAATCGCAGCCGGCCAGCTCCTGGATTTCGCCCACATTGCGGAAGCTGGCCCCCATGACCTCCGTGGCATGGCCGAATTTTTTGTAGTAGGTGTAAATTTCCTTCACCGACACGACCCCGGGATCTTCCGCCGGCGCAAAATCCCGCCCGGCGCTTTTCTTGTGCCAATCGAGAATGCGCCCGACAAACGGCGAGATCAGCTTCACGCCCGCCTCGGCGCAAGCCACGGCCTGCGGCAGGGAAAACAGCAGGGTCAGATTGCAGTTGATGCCCTCGCGCTGCAGGATTTCCGCCGCCCGGATGCCTTCCCAAGTGGACGCAATCTTGATGAGGATGCGCTCGTGGCTGATGCCATGCGCCGCGTAGAGTTGAATAAAGCGATGGCCTTTGGCCACCAGGGCGGCCGTGTCAAACGACTGGTTGGCGTCGGTCTCGGTGGAGACCCGGCCGGGCACGATCTTCAGGATTTCCAGGCCGAACAAAATCGTCAAATCGTCTATGACGCGATGCAGCAGCTCGCTCCCGCTCGCCTTACCCTGGTTGTCGGCAATCGCCTTGGCCACGAGATATTGGTATTCCGGCATCTGTGCGGCCTTGAGAATGAGCGAGGGATTCGTGGTGGCGTCGCGCGGAGTATATTGTTTGAGCGCGCCAAAATCACCGGTGTCGGCGACCACGGTGGTGAATTGTTTCAACTGCTCCAGTTGGGTGATCATGTGAATCCTTTTCCTTAGTGTTGGCCAGATGATACATCGGCCGCCGCCATTGGCAAAGGGTTTTCCGGCTTCCCCGATCCCTCCGGCAGGGGCGCTCCAAAGTCCGGCATTAGCGCGCGGTTGCAAACCAGGGTGGCACGGGCCACTGGCCCGTACCGTCCGGCGACCCGCCGGACGGAACGGGTGAGGCGCTCTGTTTGCCTGCGGAGACCGTTTCCAACCGTGCGCCCCGCTCCGCTCGGAGGGGTGTGAGACAAAATTCTGAAAGACCCGAAAAAGCCCACCAAACAAGGCATGCGTAGCTACGATTGCATCGATTCGCCGGGGTTGAACTTTTTTGCATAAAAAAACACCTTGGACAGCCTATGTCCAAGGTCCCCTGATATGCTAAAGCCAAAAAGATCAATTAATGAGCGCCCACAACGCCAAAAGGTCACGCCGTGGACCGCCGCCGCATTCGGGGGTGGCGACGGCTCGTCGCCCGGTGTTTCATTTTAATTCGGGGAGTGCCCCGGCTCCAGATCGCTGCCTGAATCAAGGTAAATCAAGCCTAATCAAGGTAAATCAAGGTAAATCAAGGTGGAAAAACTGGGCAGGCCCCGCTTCCCGTGGCTGCTCAAAGTCTGCGTTCCGAACCATGAACCTAAACGCTCCCTTTCATGGAATGGCGAACGTTGCGGCGGCTGGCTTTCACCAAAGCCGCGCTCCGACCTAACCGTCCCACCCGTCCGGCTGGCCATCGGTAGCTCGTTTCCCAGCGACACCAACTGCGGCTTTATGCGCTTTTCAAGCTGCCGGCAGATTTTTGTCTCACACCCCAGCCCGGGGAACCCAATCGTATCTTGTTGGCCCGGCACCAAGTTTGTTGTAAAGTTTTCCGCGAGGATACGATGAGTAAAAACGACAAGCTGAACCCCGGCCAAAAAGCGCTCCAGATCAATCTCGACGCCAAGAAGTATGGCACGTTCGCCGAAATCGGCGCCGGCCAGGAGGTCGCCCGCTGGTTTTTCCACGTGGGCAAGGCCTCCGGCACGGTGGCCAAAACCATCTCCGCCTACGACATGGCGGTGAGCGACGCCATCTACGGTTCCAGCGACCGGTACGTCAGCCGGATGCGCCTGCAGTCCATGCTCGACCTGGAATATGGCCTGCTGCTGCAACGCCTGGACAAAAGCCTCGGCGACCGCCGCACGTTCTTCGCCTTCGCCAACACGGTCACCACCAAGCACATTGTCAAGGCCGGGGAGGAGGGCGGCCACGGCTGGCTGGGCATCAAGTTTCAAACCCTCCCCCGCAGCGAGCCCTCCACCATCATCATTCACACGCGCCTGCTGGATTGGGAGACCTCCCGCCAGCAGGAAGCCGTGGGCATTCTCGGCGTCAACCTCATCTACGGCGCGTTTTACCAGCATCTCGAGCCGGAACGGCTCATCGGCTCGCTGCTCGATTCGCTCTCCTGGCAGCGCGTCGAAGTGGACATGATCAAGTTCTCCGGCCCGGCGTTTCAAGGCCTGGACAACCGCCTCATGGCCCTCCAGCTCGTCCAGCAATGGCTCACCGAAGCCGCCATGTTCACCGCCGATGGCGAAACCGTCATCCCCAGCGAACTGCTCTACAAAAAACCCGTGCTGCTCGAGCGCGGCAGTTTCCGGCCGCTCACCAACCCCATGCTCGACATGCTGGAGCGCGCCCAGCAACTGTTTGTCGGCCAGCCCGCGCTCCAGGACGAACCCCCGGTGGTGATGTTTGAAATGACCCTCCGCCAGTTGCAGGTGGGCGACGCCATTGACCACCGCGATTTTCTGGACCGGGTGGACACGCTGGGCGCGCTGGGCAAGCCGGTGCTCATCTCGAATTTCCTCCGCTACCACCGGCTCGTCACCTATTTGTCGCGCCACACCCAAAAGCCCATCGGCCTGCCCATCGGCCTGGTGCGCCTGCGCGACGTGATGGACGAACGATTTTACACCGACATGGCCGGCGGCCTCATGGAATCGCTGGGCCAGCTGTTCAAAAACGGCGCGAAGATGTACGTGTATCCCTCGCTCGACAAGAAGACCGGCCGCCTGATCACGGTCGACAACTTTGACGTCGCGCCGCATCTGCGGCATCTCTACGCCCATCTGCTCGAAAACAAATTCATCGAGAACCTGCCCGTATCCAATCCCGATTCCCTGAAAATCTATTCCAGCGATGTCCTGGGCAAAATCCAGGCCGGCGACGAAGCCCTCGCCCAAATGATCCCGCCGCCCATTTTTGAGGTGATCCGGGCCAAGAAGTTGTTTGGCTGGGGGAGCCGGGCGGCTACGATGGTGGCCAGCCCTGCCAACTGCGTGGGGTAGGCGGCCAATCGCGCTTTCAAGGGGAGCCAGGGGAGCCGTCGCCTGCGAATGAAACATTGCTATTAGTTGACGGCATGCTTACTATTCGGCGAGGAAAAACAGGTGGCGAAGCGCGGGGGAATTCCTTGCGGCTTGGCCCCGACCATTTCAGACATGAACGCCAACAGCCACGATTTATATAATGCCACCGTCGTCGGTCGCGAGGAGATCAACCCGCAACTGGTGATTCTCCGCGTGCGGCCGGACGCGGAGATGTTCGAATTCAAGCCGGGCCAGTTTGGCGTGCTCGGCATGCTGGGCAGCGCCCCGCGGGTCGCGGAAGCCGCGCCCGAGGAGCCGCCGAGCGAGCCGGACAAGCTGATTCGCCGCGCCTACAGCATCGCTTCCACCAGCCTGGAGCGGCGCTACGCGGAATTTTATCTCACCCTGATCGCCAGCGGCCAGCTCACGCCGCGCCTGTTTGCGCTGGCCCATGGCGGACGCGTGTTTCTCGGGCCCAAAGCCAGCGGCATCTTCACCCTGGACCGCGTGCCCCCGGCCAAGGCCGTGGTGCTCATCGCCACCGGCACCGGCCTGGCTCCGTACGTGTCCATGCTCCGCACCATGCTCGTGGGCGAAGACCAGCGGCAGTTTGTGGTGCTGCATGGCGCGCGCCATAGCTGGGACCTGGGCTATCGCGGCGAACTGGAAAGCCTCGCGCGGCTCCGCCCCAATTTCACCTATATTCCCAGCATCACCCGACCCGACCAGGACCCGCATTTCCACGGTTATGTCGGCCGGATTCAGACCCTGATGCAGCAAGGCGTGATCGAGCAGGAATCCGGCGTGGTCCTGGATCCCCAACACACGGAAGTGTTTCTTTGCGGCAATCCGGAAATGGTCAAAACCGCCATCGCCGCCCTGGAAGGCCGGGGCTTTGCCACCAAAAACGGATCGGCTCCCGCCACCATTCATGTGGAAGAATATTGGTGAGCCGGTTGAAAAACCAGAAAATGGCCCGCCTGACCACCGCAACGGCGCTGAGAACGCAGAGCAGCGCAGAGGAGTGTCGGCGGAAAACCATCAATCGTCCAAGGCTTTCACTTTGTGATCTTTGCGTTCTTTGTGGTTAAATGGGTTAAATGGGTTAAATGGGTTAAATGGGTT
>Ga0302319_10005768_pt1 | contig 24754 bp, 16 predicted proteins | sample Bog_T0_2_FD_203319 | JGI IMG/M metagenome (GOLD analysis project Ga0302319, IMG submission 203319) | Peat permafrost microbial communities from Stordalen Mire near Abisko, Sweden - Bog_T0_2 | ecosystem: Environmental > Terrestrial > Soil > Wetlands > Peat | place: Sweden: Abisko, Stordalen Mire...
GGTCGAAATACTGCCAGTACCAGTGGGCGAGGATGGATTCCATTGCCGGCTTCATTTCGGGCGTGGCTTTCTCCAGCTCGGCCTGCATCCGGACGATCCTCTCCTCGGGTTTGTTGCCCTCGATCTCTCCCTCGAGGGCGATCCTTAGGCCGATTGCCTTGATGGCCTCGGCAACGGACTTGTCTGCCTTCGCTCCCTCGATGATGGATTGAAGCTCCTCAATCGCCGTCTTGGGCAGGCCCTTGCGCATCGCGCTCTCCACGTCCTTCCACTGTGCCTCTCGCGGACCTGCCATGAGGCCGGTGGCTAGCGTCACAAGGGCAATCACGCCGCAAAGGAATCGATTTTTCATTTTTGTCGCTGTCTGGACATTGACGCCGAAAGGGAACCCAGGTTCGAAGGGTGTGGAGAAGGCAGAACGAGGGCCCTGTAGGCCTCTCCCGTCAGGGGTAGGACTGATGCGAACATTGGGGTTCCATACGGCGTCAATACTCCCTTCTACGTGATTTTGCCAAACGAGGATTCAGGTCCGCTTGCTTTCGGAGGAAATGTCACTCGATGGAACCTTGCATCCAGAGGGGATTCCCCGGAATACGACCAAGGCCTGTAGCGATGATGGCGTCTCGGGTCTTGATCAAAGCGTGGGACATGGTGCTCGGGACAGGATTTGAACCTGCACGCCTTACGGCAACGGCTTCTAAGACCGTCGTGTATGCCAATTCCACCACCCGAGCGAAAAGGAGATGAAGCCCCGCGAGGCTTGGGGATCCTTTGCCTGTCGGCAACAATGATGTCGAAGCCATCTGAGACCTGCGGACGGAGACCACCCTAGTGCCCCACCTGGCCTTGGTTATATTAGGGCGTGTTTGCAAAATCAATGGATTAGCCAATCAACGACTGCCGCGAGCTGAACGAAGGCGAGAAACGTTATGGCGAGTTTCTCGTATCTGGTGCTGAGGCGCCGGTAGCGTTTGATACGGCAGAAGAAGTTTTCGACTTTATGGCGTCGCCGGTAGTAGCCAAGGTGAAAGGCCACTGGCCAACGGCGAGAGCGCTTCGCCGGGATACAGATCCTCGTTCGCTGTCTGCACAGGCACGCCCGAAAAGTGTCGGCATCGAAGCCCTTATCGGCGACAGCGCGGCGACGGCGCAAGCAAGGCAAGAGCGGCTGGACCGCGTAAAGATCGTGGCGTTGGCCCTCCGCCAAGCCGAGCGCCACGGCTCGCCCCCCTCCCTCAACGATCGCTGCAAGCTTCGTATTGATTCCACCCTTTGTGCGACCAATCGCTTGGGCCGCTTGGCCACCGCGGGGGTTCGCACCGTCCTGATGCAACTTGATGTGTGAGCAATTTATATGCCGCAGTTGGCCTGTGGCTCTTGCAGCGACAATTGCAAGCATCCGGGCGAAGAGCCCCTCAGCACACCAGCGACGAAACCGCGAGTAGACCGAGTTCCACGGGCCAAACTGCTCTGGCAGGTCGCGCCACGGGATACCCGTTCGCAGGACATAAAATATCGCGGTGAGCATAAGCCGATCATCCTTCGGCGGCCGCCCGCGCAGAGGCCACCTGCGGGTTTTGTCACGCGAGCGGTTAATTTTTTAAGCTTTCGCCACAATGGCTCGGGCAGCTGTTTGCGCAGGATTAGATTCATGCACCAAGTGGGATTTACCCGCAAAGTCTTTGTTCCCACCATTAATTGGACACAAAGGATTTCACCGAGCAAAATGCCCCAGTACGACGATGACTTCCCCAAGAATCGCGGCTCTTTGGATGATGGTTTGTTCGATGATATTGGCGACGTCGGCGCCGGCTTTCGACGCTGCGGCGGGGCCAACAGTTCCGGTTGTAAGCCGAGGGCCTGATTCGCAGACTGTTGCAATTGGCGCGACCGTCGTCTTTTCCGTCGATTCAGACGAGGACTCTCTTGGTAACAAGGAGCAGGGGAGCAGCCTACCGGGAGCGGACGAACACCCTGCTACGGACCGTCCTGGTGCGAATGTGAAGTTTCAATGGCTGAGAAATAGAGTCCCATTGAAGGAAGAGTCGGATGCGGTTCTCGTTTTGAAGAATGCATCATCGGCTGACGCCGGCTCGTATCAGTGCATCTTGACCAATTCCGCGGGATCGGTGACTACCGAAGAAGCGAAGCTTCGCGTGGTCGGAGATTCGTGTCCTGGCCATTTGTCGATGATGTCATGCCGAACGTTTTCGGGAGCAGGTGAAAAACGGCTCATCGCTGGATTCGTGGTGGGATGTTCTGCCATGCGCGGATCCATGCCGGTAGCGTTGCGCGCTTCGGGACCCAGGCTGGCAGCCCTCGGCATAGCTCGCGCACTAACCGACCCCGTTCTTGTATTAAGGGATGAGGACAAGGTTATCGCAGTAAACAGGGGATGGGCAGGAGACAAATTGGTCGCTTCAGTCGCAGAGGTTGCAAACGCGCCCGAATGGGATGACCCCTCAAGCCGCGATTCAGCAATGGTCAGGACGCTGCCTTGCGGAGCTTACACAGCAGAGGTGTTCAGTGATAAAGGTGACACGGGATTTGCCGAGGCAGAGGTCATCGATGCGAGACCCCCGTCGCAATTCACGCACGACTCCACCCATTTGGTTAATTTTTCCGTCCGATCCCCGGTTGGGCTCGGCCCCAATGTTCCAGTCATGCAGTTTTCCGTTGGCGGGACTACGTCGGTGACGCTCCTGATCCGTGGAATGGGCCCAGCACTTTCGGCGCTAGGGATTGCCGACGTGCTAAAGACCCCATCGCTCTTGCTCTACCGCATCAATGGCGACGGCTCACAAACTTGGCTTCAATCAAACACACGTTGGGGTGGAAAGCGGTATCTCTCCGAAATCGCAGACGAGATCGGCGCCTTTCCGTGGAAGGGCGCCTTGGTGGCCGATGCTACCATTCTGATGACACTTCAGCCCGCAAAATACTTGCTGATTCTAGCCGGGGATCGCGGAGAGACGGGTGTAGCGATTATGGAGATATACGAAGTCCCGTGATGCCATTTTGCAAACACACCCTAGTCTCCGGCGGCTTTGGGCCGGCCAGAGACGGATGACTCTTGCAGCGTCGGCTCAAGGTCCCTCAAAGGCCCAAAGATGCCTGAGCGAGGGCATCCGCTTGGCGAGGGCGATGCCCCGGTCGTCCACCCTTGTCTGCGTGAGGTTCAGGGAATCGAGACGCCTGAGAAGAGCGAGGAGCGCTACCCCGTCGGAGGTCACGCGGGTGCGTGTCACGTCGAGGCGCTCGAGATTCACCCACCCGCCGACCGACTGCATCCCCTTGTCGGTGACCCGCGTGCGGGCGAGCTCCGCCTCGACGATCAGGTCGCCCACCGGGGCAAGCCTCGCAAGGGTCGCATCGTCGCAGCGCGCCGGGTCGCTCGCGGTGCGCAGGACAAGCCCGTCGGTCGGTATGCGGGACCGCGGCGCGAGCGTCACGCCGAGCGACCGGGCAAGGGCGGTCGCCTGCGCGAGCCGGGGCCCGTAGTCGGGGGCCGCCGTGGGCTGCGGGGCAGCGGCCTGCTCAAGCGGGATCACGTCGAAGGTTGCGCTGTCCGGGGCTCCCGCCGAGATCCAGGACCTGAGCGCCGTCATCTCCGCGGGCGTGAGCGGAGGCCGGTCGCCCGAGGGCATGAAGTCGTCGTCGGAGGGCGAGAGGGAGATCCTGCGGAAGAGCTCGCTTCCCTCGGGGTCGCCGGGCTTCACGACCGCGCCGTCCTTCGAGCCGAGGAGCACGGCCGCGTGGCTGTCGAGCCTGAGGCCCGCCTTCTGCTTCGTCGGCCCGTGGCATTTCACGCAGTTGTGCTCAAAAATCGGCGCGACGAGCACGGGGAACGTCGCGGTCTCCCCGAGGCACGGCGCCGCGGCGGAAAGGAGCAGGAGGAGCGCGGGTCGCATGCGGGCCGCCCTAGACAAGCACTTCCTTGATGACGCGAGCCGGCAGCACCCCCGTGAGCCTCTGGTCAAGCCCCTGGAACTTGAAGGTGAGCTTGTTGTGGTCGAACCCGAACTGGTGGAGGATCGTGGCGTGCAGGTCCCGCACGTGCACCGGGTCCTTCACGATGTTGTAGGAGAATTCATCGGTCTCGCCGTAGCTCATCCCCGGTCGGGTGCCCGCCCCGCACATCCACATGCTGAAGCACCGGGGATGGTGGTCCCTGCCGTAGTTCTCGTGCGTGAGCTCGCCCTGGGAATAGACCGTCCTCCCGAATTCCCCTCCCCAGACGACGAGCGTGTCGTCGAGCATCCCCCGGCGCTTCAGGTCCGTGATCAGGCCGTAGGTCGGCTGGTCGCAGTCCTCGGTCATGGCCCGGATCCCCTTCGGCAGGTTCGTGTGGTTGTCCCATGTGCGCAGGAAGATCTGGGTGAAGCGCACGCCGCGCTCGGCGAGCCGGCGCGCCATGAGGCAGTTGTAGGCGTAGGTGCCGGGCTCCCGGGCCCGGGGTCCGTACAGGTCCCAGGTCGATGCCGGCTCGTCGGAGAAGTCGCTCAACTCCGGCACCGAAGCCTGCATCCGGAACGCCATCTCGTACTGCGAGATGCGGGTGTTGATCTCCGGGTCCCCCACCCGCTCGAAGAGCTGGTGGTTCAACTCGTTCACGCCCGCGATCATCTGCCTGCGCACGTCGCGATCCAGGCCGTTCGGGTCCTTCAGGTAGAGCACGGGCTCGCTCCCCGAGCGAAGCGCCACCGCCGAGTACTCCGGCGATAGGTAGCCCGAGGACCAGAGCCGGTTGGAGAGCGCCTGGACATTCGCCTTAACGGGCATCTTCGAGGTCATCACGACAAAGGTCGGGAGCTCCTCGTTGATGGCGCCCAGGCCGTACGCGAGCCAGGATCCGAGGGACGGCTTTCCCGGGAACATGTTCCCCGTGGTCATCGTGAGGATCGCCGGCTCGTGATTGATCGCCTCCGTGTAGAGGGATTTGATCACGCAGAGGTCGTCCACGACCTTGCCCGTCCAGGGGAGGAGGTCGGAGACCCACTGGCGCGACTGGCCCTGCTGGCTGAAGCCGCAGAAGCTGGGCGCGATGGGAAGGCCCACCTGGCCGGCCGTCATGCCGGTCAGCACCTGGCCGCCGCGCACCGACTCGGGGAGGTTTTGGGCGAACATCCCCGACAGCTTCGGCTTGTAGTCCCAGGTCTCGAACTGCGAGGGGGCCCCGGCCATGAAGAGGTAGATCGCCCGCTTTGCCTTGGGAGCGAAATGCGGGCGCCGGTCGGGGAGCGCCGAGGTGTCGGCCAGGAGGTGGGGCGCGCTTCTGCCAAGGAGCGTGGCGAGCCCCGCCCAGGCGAGGGCCTTCGAGCCGCGGGCCAGGAAGTGCCTCCGGGTCTCCGCCTCGAGCCACTCCCTCTTGAGCGAGAGGGGGACGAAGGGCAGGTCGAGCACGGTCGGGCGTTCCCCGCCGTGGTCTGAGCAGGGGTCGGTGCCGTGATCGTGCGGAGTCTGGGGCATGGGGCCTATTTGGTTAGGAACTCGTCGAGGTTCAGGAATTGGCTCGCGACCACGGTCCACGAGGCGAGCTCCGCGGGCGGAAGCGTCGCGTCGACGGGCGACTCCCCCACCTTCAGCACCTGAAGGGCCGGGCCCGGATTGCGGCTGTAAAAGGCGCTGAACTGGTCCCATGACCTCATGAAGACGGCCCTCTCGGCCGGATCCAGGCCGCGGCCCAGCGTCAGGCGGGACATGAAGGTGAGCCGCTCGTCCGGGTTCGGGGAGGCGTGGAGGGCGCGCTCGGCGAGGTGCCGGGCCGCCTCGAACCACTGCGGGTCGTTCATGGTGACGAACGCCTGGAGCGGGGTGTTTGTCCGGACCCGGCGCGTGCACGTGGATTCGCGGGAGGGCGCGTCAAAGGCTTCCATGCTCGGGGGCATGGAGCCCCGCTTCCAGAAGGTGTACACGCTGCGGCGGTACAGGCCGTCCCCGTGGTCGGGCACGTAGGTGCGCGTGTTGGACTCGGGCATCGCCACCTCCTCCCAGAGGCCCGGGGGCTGGTAGGGCCTGACCGAGGGGCCGCCGATCCTCTCGACCAGGAGCCCCGAGGCGGCAAGGGCGCTGTCGCGGAGCATCTCGGCGTCCATCCGCAGGCGCGGCCCCCGCGACAGGAGGCGGTTTCCCGGGTCCCTGGAGAGCTGCTCCGGCGTCACGGAGGCCGACTGCCGGTACGTGGCCGAGGTCACGAGCATCCGGTAGAAACCCTTAACGTCCCAGCCGCTCTCGCGGAACCTGACCGCGAGCCAGTCCAGGAGCTCGGGATGGGAGGGCTTTGCCCCCATGACCCCGAAATCCCCCGGAGTGTCGACCAGGCCCGTCCCGAAGACCTCCTGCCACATCCGGTTCACCGTCACCCGGGAAAAGAGGGGCTGCTCCGGGGACAGGAGCCAGTCCGCCAGTCCGCGCCGGTCGAGCGGGGCGCCGGCCGGGGGCGGCGGAAGGAAGTGCGGCGTGCCGGGGCCCACGCGCTCGACGCGCGAGTAATAGTCACCCCGCTTCAGGATGTCCGCGTAGGCCGGCGTCGGCTTCTCGACCGCGATCAGGGTCGGCTCGCCATCCCGGGTCAGCGCCTCCAGGGCCCTCCCGTGCGCCGCCACCGCGTCGGCGAGCTTGCGCGCGACCGTGTCCACCTCGCCCAGGTACCAGCGGTCCACGACGACAAAGGCCTCGTCCGTCGTCCACGTCGACGGATCGGGCTTCCGGGCGACGATCTCCGAGGCGACGTCCTCGAAGGGAAGCCTCGCGACCGTGTCGGCCGACAGCGCCCTGCGGTAGAACCTGACGTCCTGGAAGCGGGTCTCGCGCATCGGCTGGTAGTCGTCGCGCCTGCCAAGCTGCATCACGGCGTCGGTACGGATGGACGCCTTGGCCGGAAGGGAGTCCCGGCGCGTGATGGTGTCGACCGCCGCGCCGTTCACGTAGATCTTCAGGCCGTAGGCACTCCTCGTCCCGTCATACGTGAAGAATACATGGAGCCACTCATCCATGGGAAACGCCTCCCGGGTGGCGACCGAGAGCCCCCGGCTCGGCTCCCCGGCGTGGGCCGGGGAGCCCTCCTTTTCCCTGCCGGAAGCCGCGGCAAGGGGCTTTCCCTCCGCGGCACCGGCGGACGCGCCGGGTTCCGGCACCAGGTTCACGATGAAGTGGCCCTCCTTCTGGTAGATCTCCCATCCGGCGCCCCCGTGGTGCGCGTCGTCGCCCATGCGCGACAGGAGCGAGCCCTCGCCGGAATTAATGTTTCCGGGCTTCTGCCGGAGCATGAGCCAACCGCCCGCGGAGAAGGACTCGTCCGCCTCCACGTCCCCGAGCGGCCCCAGCCGCAGGCGGGAGAGGATGTCCATGCGCATCGAGGGCCAGAGCCAGGAGTTCTCTCCCCAGACCAGGGGATTGGTGTCCGCCGTGAACTCCTTGAGCTTGATGTCCGGCGCGCCGTTGTGGACCAGGTCTCCCTTGCCCTCGTCCAGCCGCAGGCGCAGCTCGAGCCCGTCGGCCCTCACCGGCTGGGGGAGATGGCCGGCGGCGAGCCACTCCCTAACCAGGGTCATCCCGGCCGCGCGCCGGGCGGAAAGCTGGCGCTGGAGCACGGCCCGCCGGGAAAGGACGAGCTCGGCCGCGGCGCGGTCCTCGTCCCGCGGCAGGCGCATGACCGGGGCAGGATCGGCAATATTCGAGTCCCAGGGCTTTTCCGCCGTGTTGTTGAGGTAGGCGGCGAGGCGGTAGAAGTCGCGCTGGGTGAAGGGGTCGAACTTGTGGTCGTGGCAGGCGGCGCAGCCGGTCGTCAGGCCGAGGAACGCGACGCCGAAGGTCTCCACGCGGTCCCGCGTCTGGTTCACGTAGGTCTCCTCGGGGATGTCGCCGCCCTCGTTCGTCGTGAGGTTGCACCGCATGAAACCCGTGGCCGCGAGCTCGTCCCAGGTCTCCGCCGGGAGAAGGTCCCCGGCAAGCTGCTCCCGGATGAACCGGTCGAAGGGCTTGTTGGCGTTGAAGGCCCTGATCACGTAGTCGCGGTACGGCCAGATCGCGCGGTAGTTGTCAAAATGGATGCCGTGGGTGTCGGCGTAGCGCACGGTGTCGAGCCAGTAGTGCGCCCGATGCTCGCCGAAGCGGGGGCTTTTGAGCAGGCGGTCGACCACCCGCTCGTAGGCGCCGGAGGCCGTGTCGGCGAGGAAGGCGTCGACCTCGGCCGGGCTCGGCGGAAGGCCCGTCAGGTCCAGGGTCACCCTCCGGATGAGCGTCCTCCGGTCGGCCTCGGGGGAGGGGTTCAGGTGCTCGCGCTCCAGCCGGTCCACGATGAAGGCGTCCACGGGGTTAAGGACCGAGCGGGCGGGCGCGTTCCGGACCATCGGGATGGCCGGGGCGACGGGTGTTATGAAGGACCAATGCTCCTCGTACTTGGCCCCCTCCGCAACCCAGCGGCGCAGGAGCGCGACCTCGCCGGCACTGAGCGTCTTGTGCGCCTCCGGTGGCGGCATCTGCTCCTTCTGGACCCTCGACTCGATGCGAAGCACAAGCGGGCTCGCGTCGGGCTTTCCCGCGACGATGGCAGGCCCGTACTTTCCACGGGGAGTGAACGCGAACTCCGCCCTGTCGATGCGAAGCGAGGCCTTGCGCGACCCGGGGTCCGGGCCGTGGCACCCGTAGCAGTTTTCCGCGAGGACCGGCTCAATGTCCCTGTTGAAGGCAACAGGCTCCGGCTTGGCCTGGACGGACTTGGCCGGCACGTCCGGGGCATGCCCACAGCCCGCATCGAGCAGGAGGAGGAGGGCGCCCGCAGCGAGACCTCCGATGAGGCTCCTGAGGCAACTCTGGCGGCTGGGGTCTGGCAGCATTCGGGGTAGCCTGGATCCGCCCGGAAAAATGCTCCGGCGGGGCCCGATTGCAAAGCATTTACGAGGGCGGACAGGCCCCAAAGACCCGGGGGGCGGCCTGACGGCCCCCGCCGCTTCTGCCTGCCCGTGTGGAACCGCCCACGCGGATTGGATACAAATAGGAGTGCGGCTGGCCCGGTCAGGGTCGCTCCGCTCGCAATCCTTAACCCGTTCATCCATGAAAAACTACCGCTCCCTCTCCCTCGCCCTTTCAATCCTTAGCCCCGCTTTACTCGTGTTCTGCGGCGGCTGTTCAAAGTCGACCAGCGACAAGGTGGCCGACGCGGCCCAGGACACGACGAACGCGGTCAAGGCCGTCGCCATCGACGTCAAGGACGACGCCGTTGCCACGTGGAACAGCATCAAGGACTACACCTTCGACAAGCGCTCCGAATTCTCGGCGAGCATCAAGGGCTCCGTCCAGAAGATGGACGACAAGGTGACCGACCTGAAGGCAAAGGCCTCGACGGACTCGCCCGAGAAGGCAAAGGCCCTGCAGGCCTACGACGACGCGCGCGCGGAACTCAAGGTGAAGCTCACCGATCTCGGAAACGCCACGGAGGCGACCTGGGCGGACGCCAAGGCCGGGGTCAACAAGGCGTGGGACAAGGTCGAGAGCGCCTACGCCGACCTGACTAAATAGGCGGGCTCGAGGAAGACGGACCCCGGTGGCCGGCCCCCATGCGGTCGCCCATCCGGGCGTAGGTCTCCACGCAGGAGGCGCTCTGGCCCACCAGGTCGTCGTCGAAGGTCACCCGGCCTTCCTGGAAGAGCGTGATCACGCAGGATCCCCCGAAGGCGAACATGCCCTTCTCCTCCCCCTTAACGACGGCGCGCCCGGGCAGGAAGCTCTGCACGATGCTTCCCACGTTCGTCGCGCCCACCTCGATCATGGCGACCGTCCCGAAGTCGGGCGCCTCGATGAGCGTCACGAACCGCTTGTTGCGCACCAGGTAGAGGATGTTCCTCCGGAGCGCGATGGGGCTCACGGAATAGAGGGATCCCTGGACGAGCCGCGCCTCGGAGGGGATGCCCGAGACCGGGAAATGGAAGCGGTGGTAGTCGCTCGGGCAGAGCCTTGAGATCAGCATGGAGCCCCCCGCGAACCGGGCGGCCAGCTTCTCGTCCCCCAGGAGCTCGGAAAGCGTGAACTTGGCGCCCTTCACGTAGAAGCCGTCCGCGGTGTCGACGTCCGGGAACGCCAGGTGCCTGCCGTCGGCGGGGAGGACCGCCACGCCGAGCCCCTGCGCGATCGGCCTGCATTCGGGCTTGAGCGCGCGGTGGAAGAACTGGTTGAAGGTGTGGAACTCGAACGGGGACTTGGCGAACTCGGACACGTCCACGTCGTAGTCGGCGATGAACTTGAAGATGTGGATGTCGCTGCCCTCCTTGTTCATCTGCCTCCCGTAGTACCACGAGAAGAAGCTCCTCTTCGCGAACAGCCACACCGCGAAACGCCCTATCGGGTTCTCATAGGCAAACCTCAGCCAGCGCTCGCCAAAGATCTTCTCGGTCTTCGTCGTCCCGCTGTAGCGGTCGTAGTAGACTATGGGCTGGGGTTGCAAAAGGGGCAGTTGCGGTTTTTCCATTTTCCGCAGATTCTTCCGATTCGCCATGGAAAACTTCACCTATTTCAATCCCACCCGGATCCACTTCGGCCGGGGCCAGATCACCTCGGTTGACGCCGAGATTCCCGCCAGCGCCCGCGTGCTGCTCCTTGCGGGCGGCGGCAGCATCCGCACGAACGGCGTCCACGCCCAGGTGCGCAAGGCCCTCGGAAGCCGCTATGTCGCCGAGTTCTTCGGGGTCGAGGCCAACCCGGACTTTGACACGCTCATGAGGGCGGTGGAGCTGGTCCGCAGGGACAAGCTCGACTACATCCTCTCGGTGGGCGGCGGCTCGGTGGCCGACGGCGCGAAGTTCGTCGCCGCGGCGGTCCCCTTCAAGGGCGACCCCTGGGAGATCCTGCTCACGCGCGGTTCTGTCGTCGCCTCAGCCCTCCCTATCGGGGTGGTCCTGACGCTCCCCGGCACGGGCTCAGAGGCGAACATGGCCTCCGTCATCAGCCGGCGGTCGGTCAAGGAGAAGCTCGCCTTCCTCAGCCCGAAGGTCTTCCCCCGGTTCGCGGTCCTGGACCCTGAGACCACCTTCACGCTCCCCGAGCGCCAGATCGCCAACGGCGTCGCCGACGCGTTCACCCACGTGATCGAGCAGTACATGACCTACCCGGTCCATGCCGCGCTCCAGGACCGGTTCGCCGAGTCGGTCATGCAGGTGCTGGTCGAGGAGGGAACGAAGACCGTGAGGAACCCCACCGACTACGACTCGAGGGCAAACGTGGTCTGGGCCGCGACCTGGGCGCTGCACGGCGTTATCGGCGTGGGCGTCCCGCAGGACTGGGCGAGCCACACGATCGGACACGAGCTCACCGCGCTCCACGGGATAGACCATGCGAGGACGCTCGCTGTCGTGGTGCCGAGCCTCCTCAACATCCAGCGCGCCAGTAAGGGCGCCAAGCTCCTGCAGTACGGCGAGCGCGTGTGGGGGATCCGCGAGGGTTCCGAGCACGCCAGGGTCGACGCGGCGATCGACAGGACCCGCAGCTTCTACGAGTCGCTCGGGCTGCGCACGCGCCTCTCCGACTACAGCGTGAAACCCGACGTCGCCTCCGTGGTCGCGAGCCGGCTCAAGAACCGCGGCGTCACGGCCTTCGGGGAGCGCGGGGATATCACGCCCCAGGTGGTGGAGCGGATCCTGATCCAGGCGGCGTAGCGCAGTGAAGACCCACCGCAAGGAGCTTTGGTTCGACATACCCGAGCGGCGGAGGCTCGTTAACATCACGCCCCAGGTCGACGAGGCCCTGAGGGAGAGCGGGATAAAGGAGGGCCTTTGCCTGGTGAACGCCATGCACATCTCGGCCTCCGTCTTTATCAACGACGACGAGCCCGGACTCCACGCGGACTATGAGACGTGGCTGGAGAAGCTGGCGCCCGAGAAGCCGCACGCCCAGTACGCGCACAACCGGGGCGAGGACAACGCCGACGCCCACCTGAAGCGGACGATCATGGGGCGCGAGACCGTGGTCGCCGTGACGGGCGGCAAACTCGACTTCGGACCGTGGGAGCAGATCTTTTACGGGGAGTTTGACGGGATGCGCCGGAAGCGGGTCCTGGTGAAGATCGTCGGGGAGTGAGCGCCTCGGGGGCGGCCGCTCAGGGCGCCGAGTCCCAGTATTCGTGGCGCTCTCGGAAGGCCTCGGGCTCGGGCCTAAGCGTCACGTCAAGGTGCATGACCTGGCGGCCGGTTTGCCCCTCGTAGCGGGGCCACTCGGGAAGGCCGCCGCCGTTCGGGTTGCCGGTCTTTGCAAAGTTTGTCCAGTAGGTCCCTATGGCGTCCGAGATCCTGAAATCCGCGGCATCCCAGGGGACGTCCTTCATGGCGGAGATGGCACCGAACACGTAGGAGATCTCCCAGGCATGGGGGGCCCCCGTGTCAGCGCTCGTGGCCGGGGCGCCGTTGATGACGGTGCCCGGCGGGATGGGCACCGCGCGGTCGAACTGGTACCGGTAAACGGGCGCGTTACCGGTCTCCAGCTGCAGCTCGATCCACTTCCAGGTCGTCGAGATGATGAACCGGTCGCCGGCCAGATCTCCCGCGGACCTGACTGCCTGCTCGTCCGTCCCGGCGGGGTAGAGCTTGAGGACCTGGCCCGCCTCGGCGCCGTACTCCGCCTTCACGTCCTTTATGAAGCTCGCGGCCGTGGGCCGCTTGTCGCCGAACACGGAGTAGACCCTAGACTCGTCGGCGTTCCATCCGGCAAGGAGCGGCACATGGGCCTGCTCTCCCGCCTCGTAGATCGAGCGAATGTCCTTCGGGAGGACATACCCGTCCACCACGACCCCCACCTTGAACTTCTTGTCCGCGGCAGCCTTAAGGAGCGCATCCGCGGGGATGGCCCTCAATTGCGCGATCGTCTTGGCACCCAGGGAGGCCCCGAACTCATCGCCGGCCTTCTCCGCTGCTGCAAGCGAGGCCACATGCGAGGGGTTCCTGCGGGTGCCGAGCAAAGACCCGCTCTCCCCGATAGCCTTCTGGAAGAGCCCGCGCGCCAGGGGAGTCGCCATCTGGACGCTGACCGAATATGAGCCCGCCGACTCTCCGAAGATCGTCACGTTCGAGGGGTCGCCGCCGAAGGCCGCGATGTTCCGCTGGACCCACCGGAGTGCCGCGGTCTGGTCCATGATCCCGTAATTGCCCGAGGACCCATGCCCCGACTCCTGCGAGAGGCCGGGATGCGAGAAGAAGCCGAAGATGCCGAGCCGGTAGTTCATGCTCACGACCACGACGCCCTTCCTCGCCAGGTCCTTCCCATCCTGCCGGGGCTCGGAGGTGGCCCCGGCCTGGTACCCCCCGCCGAAGATCCAGACCATGACCGGCAGTCGCTCCCCCGCGGACTTCGCGGGCGTCCACACATTGAGGTAGAGGCAATCCTCGCCCGGGCCAGGGTCGCGGAAGATCATGTCGGAATAGATGTACTGCTGCATCGGCCTCGGCCCGAATTCCGTCGCACCGCGAACGCCCTCCCATGCCGCCACCGGGTGCGGGGCCTGCCAACGCAGTTCGCCCACCGGCGGTGCCGCAAACGGGATCCCCTTGAAGGCGCGGATGCCAGCTGCGTCGGCCCCTGCGCCCTCGATCAAGCCGGAGTCGATGCGCACCTGGTCCCCCGCCCTGGCGTTGGGGAGAAGGGTCATCGTGAGGGCAAGGGCTGCTGCAAAGGCTCCGTTTCGCAAAGCATGGGTATCCATAAAGGGGTGCTCTTCTTCCGTTCCGGGGTGGTCCGAAGGGGATATCGGGAACCGCAGCGCGACTCCCGGGGAAGGTCGTTCAACGGCACCCCCAACCAAACCCCCGGCCGGGAGCCGTGTCAACCGCCGCTGCCTTCAGGACACGACCCATTCCCCGTCCTTGACGGAGAAGGTGACCGTCCTGCCCTCCGCGATCTCGCCCGAGATGATCCCGCGCGCAAGGCGTGTCTCGATCTGGCGCTGAAGGTAGCGCTTCAGGGGCCGCGCCCCGAACACCGGGTCGTACCCCTTCTCCGCAGCCCAATCGCGCGCCTTCTTGTCCAGGGCAACGGTCACGTGGCGCGCGGCGAGCCGGCTGTTCAGGTCCACGAGCAATAGGTCCACGATCGAGCCGATCTCCTCGAGGGTGAGCGGCTTGAACAGGATCGTCTCGTCGATTCGGTTCAGGAACTCGGGCCGGAAAGCCTTCCGGAGCTCGGCCATGACGCTCTCTCGCACGGTCTCGGGGATCGTGTCGCCCACGACGCCGTCCAGGAGGAAGCGGGAGCCGATGTTGGAGGTCATGATGACGATCGTGTTCTTGAAATCCACGGTTCGTCCCTGGGCGTCCGTGATCCGCCCGTCGTCCAGGACCTGGAGCAGCACGTTGAAGACGTCGGGGTGCGCCTTCTCGATCTCGTCGAAAAGGACGACCGCATAGGGCTTGCGCCGCACGGCCTCGGTCAGCTGCCCGCCCTCGTCGTAGCCCACGTAGCCGGGCGGGGCCCCGATGAGCCGGGAGACCGCGTGCTTCTCCATGTACTCGGACATGTCGATCCGGACGACGGCCGACTCGCTGTCAAAAAGCGTCCCCGCGAGCGCCTTCGCGAGCTCGGTCTTGCCGACCCCGGTTGGACCCAGGAAAAGGAAGCTGCCGACCGGCCGGCGCGGGTCCTTGATGCCGCTCCTGGCCCTTAAGATCGCCTCGGTGACAAGCGTCACCGCCTCGTCCTGCCCGATGACCCGCTTGTGGAGCGTCTCCTCCATCCGCATCAGCTTGTCCTTCTCGCCCTCGACGAGCCGCGTCACGGGAATGCCCGTCCACTTGGCCACGATCTCGGCGATCTCCTCCCCGGATACCTCCTCCTTGAAGAGGGTCGTGGCCTTGCCCGACTTCTCCAGAGCCTTGATCTCGCTCTCAAGCTGCGGGATCCGGCCGTGCCGGAGCTCCGCCACCTTGTTCAGGTCGTAGGCACGCTCCGCCTTCTCCATCGCAAGCCGGGCCGCGTCGAGCTCCTCGCGCAGCTTCCTCACGTGGTCGATCGATGCCTTCTCCTTTTCCCACTGGAGCTTGAGGCCCTTGGCCTTCTCGCGCATCCCCGCCAGCTCCTTCCGAAGGTCCTTGAGCCGCTCCTTGCTCGCCGCGTCCTTTTCCTTGGCGAGCGCGGTCTCCTCGATCTCGAGCCGGAGGGAGCCCCGGGTGAGCTCGTCCAGCTCCTGGGGCATCGAGTCCATCTCGGTGCGGATCATGGCGCACGCCTCGTCGACAAGGTCTATCGCCTTGTCGGGGAGGAAGCGGTCCGAAATGTACCGGTCCGAGAGGATGACCGCGTTCACGAGCGCGTTGTCCTGGATCCTCACGCCGTGGTGGAGCTCGAAGCGCTCCCTTAGGCCGCGCAGGATCGAGATCGCGTCCTCGACGCTCGGCTGCTCGACGATGACCGGCTGGAACCTCCGCTCGAGCGCCGCGTCCTTCTCGATGTGCTTCCGGTACTCGTCCAAGGTCGTTGCGCCGATGCAGTGGAGCTCGCCGCGGGCCAGCATGGGCTTGAGCAGGTTGCCCGCGTCCATGGCCCCGTCCACCTTCCCGGCCCCCACGATCAGGTGGAGCTCGTCGATGAAGAGGATGATGCGGCCCTCGGCCTGCTTCACCTCGTTGAGGACCGCCTTCAGGCGCTCCTCGAACTCGCCGCGGTACTTGGCGCCCGCCACCAGGGCGCCCATGTCGAGGGCGAAGAGGGTCGTGTCCTTCAGGCCCTCGGGCACGTCGCCCCGCAGGATGCGCTGCGCCAGCCCCTCCACGATCGCGGTCTTGCCGACCCCGGGCTCGCCGATCAGGACGGGGTTGTTCTTCGTCTTCCGCGAGAGGATCCGGATCGTCCTTCGGATCTCGTCGTTCCGGCCGATCACCGGGTCGAGCTTCCCCTTCCGCGCGCGGTCGACCAGGTCCACGCCGTATTTCTCAAGGGCCTGGTACGTGGTCTCGGGGTTGTCCGTCGTCACCCGCTGGCTACCCCGGACGTCCTTCAGGACGGCCATGACCTTGGACCTCTCGATGCCGAAGCTCTTGAAGAGCTTCTTCATCGCCTCGGGCTTCCCGAGGTCGATGAGCGCCAGGAAAAGGTGCTCCACGCTCACAAACTCGTCCTTCAGGTCCTTAGCCTCCTTCTCGGCGCGCGTCAGGACGTCGTTCACGGCCTGGGTCACGTAGACCTTGGACGTGTCGACGCTCCCGGTGACCTTGGGAATCCGGTCAAGCTCCCGGTCCACGGCGAGCTGCAGGGCGCTCGCCGTCAGGCCCATCTTATCCACAAGGCCGGGAATGATGCCGTTTTCCTGGCCGAGGAGCGCCGAGAGCAGGTGCCATGTGTCCACCTCGTTGTGGTTCAGGCGGCGCGCGACCGCCTGCGCGTCAGTCAAAGCCTGGCGCGACATCTGGGTGAGGTTATTGGTGTCCATGGTCCCCATCACAGTGCATGGGATGCGCCAGCATGGCCCACGGCGTCCCCAGAGGGGGAACCCCCAACCGCCGCACCCGGATGCGGCCAATTAGGCACACCCCGGGCGCGCACCTGCCTAATTATGGCGCACGTGTCCCAGGGGAGGTTTTGGTTCGCCGCCGGCCGAAAACGGGGCACGTTGGCCTCTGCCTTAGGGCCATTCCCGCGACCCGATGAACCCCAACATGATCGAAGACCTGGTCGGGCTCCTCGGCCGGCCAAGCGTCCTGGTCGAGCGGGAGGATCTGATCCCCTACTCCTTTGACGCGACCGCGGCGCTCCGCAAGGTGCCCGAGGTGGTCGTGTTCCCGAAGACCACGGGAGAGGTGGCTGCGGTCCTCAAGCTCTCGCAGAAGCACCGGGTTCCGGTAGTGGCACGCGGAAGCGGCACGGGCCTAAGCGGCGGGAGCGTCCCGGTCGAGGGGGCGGTCGTCGTGTGCCTGGTCAAGATGGACCGCATCCTGGAGGTCGACGCCCGCAACTTCACGCTCCGCGCCGAGGCCGGGGTGCTCACCCAGGCTGTTTACGACGCGGCAGAAGCCGCGGGGCTCTTCTACCCGCCCGACCCGGGGTCCATGAAGATTTCGACGATCGGGGGCAACGTCGCGGAAAACTCCGGGGGACTTCGCGGGCTGAAATACGGGGTCACCCGCGACTATGTGATGGGACTTGAGGTGGTGCTCGCGGACGGCGAAGTCTGCCGCCTCGGGAGCAAGTGCGTGAAGGACGTCGCGGGCTACAGCCTTAAGGACCTCTTTGTCGGCAGCGAGGGGACGCTCGGGATCGTGACCGAGGTCCTCCTTAAGCTCGTGCCCAAGCCCGCATCCCGGCAGACGCTCCTGGCTACCTACGCCCGCATGGACGCGGCGGCCGGGACGGTCTCGGCCATCATCGCCGCAAAGATTGTTCCCTGCACGCTCGAGTTCCTGGACCGAAAGACCCTGCGCTGCGTGGAGGCCTTCACCCACGCGGGCCTCCCCGTGGACGCCGAGGCGCTCCTCCTTATCGAGGTGGATGGCCACCCGGCGGCGGTCGCAGATGACGCCGCACGGATCCGCGAGATCTGCGCCGAAAACGGCGCCACCACGGTGCGGGTGGCCGCGGACGCCGCGGAGGCCTCCCGGCTTGCGACCGCGAGACGGAGCGCCTTCAGCGCCCTCGCTCGGATGAGGCCCACGACGATCCTTGAGGACGCGACCGTCCCGCGAAGCGAGCTCTCGAACATGATCCGCTTCATCCAGGAGACCGGGGAGAGGCACGGCTTCGAGATCGCCACCTTCGGGCACTTTGGGGACGGAAACCTGCACCCGACTTTTCTGACAGACGAGCGCGACGCGGACGAGATGCACCGGGTCGAGGCGGCGATGAAGGAGATCTTCGCCCATGCGCTCTCGCTCGGGGGGACGATCACCGGCGAGCACGGCGTCGGCCTGGCGAAGAAGGCGTTCCTCAGGGGCCAGATGGGCGACGGGAGCTACGCCCTCCTTAAGCAGGTGAAGCGGTCCCTCGACCCCCTGGGGCTCCTTAATCCCGGAAAGGTGTTCGATCCCTGATGGGCCGGGACAACCTCCTCAAGTCGCTCGACTACTCGGTGCTGCAGCAGTGCATGCACTGCGGGCTTTGCCTGCCGACGTGCCCCACCTACCTCGAGACCGGCCACGAGCGGAATTCGCCGCGGGGACGGATCTCGCTCATGCGCGCGGTGGCGGACGGGGAGCTCGCGACTACGAAGGCCTTTGCCGAGGAGATGTCGTATTGCCTCGGCTGCCTTGCGTGCACGACCGCCTGCCCCGCCGGAGTCGACTACGGCACCCTGTTCGAGGCGGGCCGGGCCGAGTCGGAGCGAAGTGGCGTCGTCGCGAACCCGCTGCGCACCTTCATCCGGTTCTTCACGCTCCGGTTTCTCCTGTTTCGGCCCTGGGCGCTCAGGCTCGAGGCCCGGCTCCAGTGGTTCTTCGAGGCGAGCGGGCTGCGACGCCTCATCCGGCGCTCGGGAATCTACTCGGTCCTTCCCAGGAGGATCGGCGAATTGGAGCGCCAGTCCCTTCCGATCCAGAGGCACTTCTCCGACGAACTGATCAGGCTGACCGAGAGACCCGCAAATGGGGTGCGTCACCGGGTCGCGGTCCTCACCGGCTGCATCCAGGACATCGCGTTCTCGGATGTGAACCGCGCCACAGTGGACGTGCTCCTCGAAAACGGGTGCGAGGTCGCAACGCCGAGGGAGCAGTCCTGCTGCGGTTCGCTGCATGTCCACAACGGCGACCTGGAATCGGCAAAGACGCTGGCCCGCCGCCAGATTGACGCCATCGATCCGGCTTCATTTGACGCGATCATCTCCAACTCTGCCGGATGCGGATCCCACCTGAAGCGCTACCATCATCTCCTTGCCGATAACCCGGCGTACGCTGAAAGGGCCAAGGCATGGTCCGCGAAGGTGAAGGACATCTCCGAATGGCTGGTCGAGATCGGGTTTCGAAGGCCCAATCCTCCCGCAGCCGGGGTGTTGCCGGTCGCAATCACCTATCATGATGCCTGCCATCTCTGCCACGGGCAGAAGATCACCTCGCAGCCCCGGGAAATACTGCGGGCGCTTCCCGGGGTGGAACTGAGGGAATGCACGGAATCCACCATGTGCTGCGGGAGCGCAGGCATCTACTCACTCACCCATCCGACGACTTCGTCATGGCTCAGGGACCGGAAGGTGGGCCACCTAAAGTCTACAGGCGCATCCGTTGTAGCTACTGCAAATCCAGGGTGTCAGCTTCAGATCCAGAACGGATTTGCACGAGGAGCATCGACGCTTGCAAAAGGCGTCCCGAGGATCGCGCACCCGGTCGTACTTCTGGCCGAGGCTTACCACGCTGAAAAACATTAACTATCTAATTATGGTACAGCATCTTGAAAATCAGATGATCTAATTCAGGCAGCCAACGGAAACGTTACAATATTGCCACCAAATTTCATTAAATGGGCTTGTGAACGCCATCAAATTGCATAAACAGGAGCGCTTATGAAGTTCCGTTTCATTCTGGCTGCGTTTGCGTTGCTCGCCGGCGGTGTCGAAACTGGGATTGCTCAAACCACGACGTGGACGGGCGGAAATGGTACTTGGGCAAATTCTGGAAACTGGAGCAATGGAGTCCCAGTCGCAGCCGATACAGCAATTTTCGATTCGAGCGTCACCACGATCGTCGACGCCGCTTACACCTTCACGAACCTTGAATTCACCGGCGGCGTGGAGGTGTTCAACAGCTCATCGGGTTCCCTTTCGGCATCCATCGGTATCTTCTACACTGGCGGGCCCTCCGTCGCCCTCAATGTTCCAATCGTAGGGACCGGAAACCTTTGGCTCAACGGCGGTACCGGGACCTTGACTGAGAGTCCGGGCTCCGCGAATGCGAATATCTATTCTGGAAGCACAGAGGTTTATGCCGGCGGCACTTTGGCCGATGGAGCGCCATATTCATTCTCGGCAAACAGTATATTGTATGTGGGCGGCAGCCCGCATGGTACCGTTGACGTCAATTACTATGAAACGGTGGCAGCCTTGGGTGACGTTGCTGGGGGCCAAGGGTACATCAACCTATCCCCGAGCACTACCCTGTATCTAAACAGTGGCTATACGTCGACTTACTCGGGGATCATCCAAGGCAGCGGCAATCTCGAGAAGGACGGAAGCAGCACTCAAATTCTGTCGGGCGCCAACACCTACACCGGTTCGACCACGATCGGTTCCGGAGCGACCCTACAGCTTGGCGACGGCACCAATGTCGGTTCGCTCGCCACCAGCGTGGTCACGGGCTCAGGCGGGCTGTCGTTTGACGAGCCGTCGGCATCGAACACGACGATTTCCGCGCCGATCACAGGCACTCTCGGGGTGGCGAGCAACGGTCCCGGCACAGCAAAGCTTTCGGGTACCAATACCTACTCCGGTGCAACGACCATCAATTCGGGCACGCTTCAGGCAGGCTCGACAAGCGCGTTCGGAAATTCAACCCAGACGCTCGTAATAAACAGCAGCGGCGAGCTAGACCTGAATGGATTCAGCAATGCAATAAATGCGATCCAAAGCCTTTCCACCTCCAGCACCCTTGCTTTGAATGGCGCAGCCACGCTCACGCTAAGCGACGTTGGCGCGAACGCATCCACAACGTTCGCGGGTGTCATTTCCGGCACGGGATCTCTCAATACGCACGAATACCAGTTTTCCGTCACAGGCAACAGCAACACCTACTCCGGCGGAACAACCATCACATCGGGCACACTGATCGCCAACAACACCAACCCGTTGGACTCCGCGACGGGAACCGGCCCCATCACGATTGCCTCGGGAGGCGCCCTTCTCTTGGGCCAGGCGAATACGAACGGCTATATCAACTCGGGGTCTGCCATCACGGACAACGGCGCCCTGCAATTCTTCCGGACCGACGTATCGGCAAATGTCATCGCGAATAACATCAGCGGCACGGGTCAAGTCGAGCAGAGCGGGTCTGGAATAACCGAGCTTTCTGGCACGAACACCTATTCGGGGGTCACGACCGTTTTCAACGGGACGCTAGAGGCGGGCTCCACCAGCGCATTTGGCGGTGCATCAGGCAAAAGCCAAATCGACTTCACCTACCAGGGAACCCTCGCGCTGAACGGATTCAACAACACGGTCGGGTCGATAACGGGCACCGCGACGTCGGGTGGAATCAATCTCGGAGGCAATACCCTCACGATCAACGACACCACGAGCAACACGACCTTCGCGCCCGTCATCTCCGGAACCGGCGGCTCCCTCATATTCGGCGGCCAAAGCATGATCCTCACCGGTTCCAACACTTACACCGGATCCACGGACATCACCACCGGCCTGATTCTTGTGGCCAACACGACTGGCTATGGCCTCGGAACGGGACCGATCACCATCGGAGCTCCTGGCACGCTCCAAATCGGCGCCAATTCAACCGCGGGCGCGATCAATCCGACATCGGCTGTCACGGATAACGGCATCCTAGCGTTTTCACTGACGAATTCGGTGAGCTTTCCAAATCTTGTAAGCGGCACAGGGGGCGTGAACCTGCTCGCGTCGGGAATGATCACACTCACCAATGCCAACACCTACTCGGGTGCCACCCAGATCGAAGCGGGAAGGTTGCTCGCTGAAAACCCATCTGGGTCCGCCACCGGCACCGGAAATATTAGCATCTACAGCGGGGCCACCCTCGAGATTGGAAACGCAGACACAAACGGAGCCGTGTCGGCCGCAAGCATCCTGGACAACGGCACCCTGGAATTTTCGAGGACCGACAATATAACCGTTGGAAGTAATATCACAGGTGCCGGTGGCATCCTCGTCCAGGAATTCGGAAGCACCGTTACCCTTTCCGGGTCGAACTCCTATTCCGGCACGACCCTGATCAATAGCGGCGTCTTAGCGGACCAGGCCACGGGCACCTTTGCCCCAGGAAGCTCGGTCCAAATCGCCTCAGGCGGCTCTCTCGCCGTAGGATATAACGAAACCGTCGGAGACCTGGAAAACGGCACCGGCGCCGGTACGGTGACTTTGGCGCCGGGGGCGACGCTCACGATAGGCACGGGCAATGCGGCATTGCCCTCGTTCACGGGGATCATCTCCGGGCCGGGTGGCATCGTCATTAACACCGGGGAAAATAGCCAGGGTTTTGGCGGAGCGAGCACCTATTCGGGAGGAACCACGATCAGCAGCGGCGAGATTTTCATCTCAAGCTCTACAGTCGGCGTGCCTGGCAGCGTTACATCGGGCCCGATAGGCACCAACACGCTCACGTTCGCAGGGAACGGTGAGCTGTCCTCGTACGGGCTCGGCGCAAACATCACCCTCGCAAACGCGATCAACCTTAACAGCTACAACCTCGACAACGATGACGCGAATACGAACAGTCTGACGTTAAGCGGCCTGATCTCGGGAGCCGGCGGGAGCATCACGTGGTGCACGAACAACATTCTCGCCCTAACTAATGCCAACACGTTCACCGGCAACGTCGACATGCGGGAAGGTACGCTTCTCCTAGGCTCTAACACTTCGGCGGGAATCGGAGGAACCATAATACTCGACACGGGCACCACCCTGTCCGCCGACGGCACGGGGATGATGCTGACTGTCGCCAATCCCATCAATATTACCGGTTCCTCCACCCAATTCGGCAATAACGACAACAACAACATAACCCTTTCCGGGGTCATCACAGGGAGCACCGGGTCGGTGACCTACGCGGGCGGGCCCACGGGCCACCTCACGATAAACGGAGCCGATACCTACAGCCTCGACGGCGACTTCACCATCGCGAGTGGCACTGTTAATGCCGGAAGCAATACCGCATTGGGCTCCGGCTCAACCGTGGCTCTCACAGGCGGAGCCGGCCTGAACGTAATGTCCGGCGTCACGATTGGGAATCCGCTCACGTTTACAGGGTCCGCCAATGGCCTTTCCGGCGACGGCACGATTTCCTCTGCGGTCATCGCGGGCAGTTCCACCGTGATCAACCCAAGTGGTTCGAACGGAAACGGCCCGGGAATACTAACGTTCTCAAGCGCGTCAACGAACGGGCTCACCCTTGCATCGGGGAGCGCGATCCATTTCGACCTTTACGATGCCAACGGCGCGGCCGGCACGGGTTATGGATTGATCTCGGACACATCGCTCGGAGGCCTTGCGATCACGGCAACCCCGAGCTCGATAACGTTCAATATCGTCACCACCGATATCTCGGGCAACGCAGCCAACGCCCTTAATTTCAACCCCGCGAATCCCTATTCCTGGACCTTCGCCACGTCCACGAACCCCATCACAGGCTTCAACTCGGCCGACTTCAATATCATCACCTCCGGATTCACCAACAACTTTGCTGGCGGCGGTTTCTCGATTACCGAGGTCGGCAACAACCTGGACCTCAATTTCACGCCAGTTCCGGAGCCTTCCACATGGGCACTGATGGGCCTGGGCGCAGCGGGACTTGGCCTCCTCGCCTGGCGCAGGCGGCGGCTATCCACGGCGTGAGCGGGGCGGTCGGCCTACGCCGACCCGCCTTTTTCCGGCAAGCCCACAGCCTCGCGGGTGTTCGCGAACTCCTGGAGCGCCAGGTCCAGGTTGCACACCGCGCGCTCGACGGCTCGGCCCGCCTTGGGGGAGACCTGGTGCAATTCACTGACAACCACCTTCAGGGTGGCGCGAACGATCTGGAGTTCCTCGTCAATTACCACGGCGTTCATGTTGGATTGGGGTTCAATGACTCGGTTTGACGGCAACACGCCGAAATAGTTTCAAGATTTAATGCGCCGTTCATGTGACGGCGGGAACGGCCCCGTGGGCTTCCCCGAGGGCCGGCTACCCTGGCCCTGGGGCATGTGGCGATCCATCACCGCACTGCCCGGGCCTAGCGCTACCCTGCATCGCGATCTTGGAGCCTCACCCGACAGTCCTCTTTGCGGGCTTGGGACCCACTGCTAGGCACGGGATTTAGAACGGGCCCAGGCTCATTCACTCCCGTTCGGTCCAAGCGTGTCACTTCTCCACCGCGGCGAACGTCCCGTCGGAATAGAGCTCGTAGCGCTTGCCGTCGATGAAGGTTATCAATGGGAAGTCCGCTTCCCTTTGTTCCTCGGAGGAATGCCAGCGCCACGTTTCGCAATCCAAGCCAAAGGTGGTTACGCGACCTTCTACTGCAATCCGGACGCTGAGGTTCGATGAGGTGATTGGTTTATTCATATGGATGTGGTGCGTTTCCCATTATATTGCCTTTGCTTGGACTGCCGGGTTCGTCGAAATAACGCCGATGCCTGAAAACTCGCGGAGCCGGCAGCTTCTGGTCCGACCATCGCGAGGCTTCGGGCGGCGCCCCTATCCTGCCCGGAACCGCGTTAGCGCGATATGGGGTGTTCCCCTCGCATTGGGAGTCCCTGTAGTGGCCCGGACATCCGGATTCGCGCGGCCAATGCCCCCCGCTCCGCGGCACCCGACCAAAAGCCTTGATTCGCGGCCTCCCCTGGGGCACAAAGCCCCTCCCCTGGGGACGCTTAGCTCAGTTGGTTAGAGCACGTGCTTCACACCACTGGGCCACGGGTTTCAGGGTGTTTCTGCGGGTTAGAAATTCATGTTTCCAGAGGGAACACCGGAAATTCTAGTTTCGGCGAGTTTCCTGAAGTTGAAGGAAAAACGGACTGAGGTGTAGAAAACCGCTGTAGAAAAAATCTCTAACCAGCAGCGCGAAACCGCCGAGCATACATCCTTGAGAACCGGTCCGTCGAGGTTCACGCTTCTTAATAAATAATGAGCGCACCGGGTGGC
>Ga0302319_10005777_pt1 | contig 24735 bp, 13 predicted proteins | sample Bog_T0_2_FD_203319 | JGI IMG/M metagenome (GOLD analysis project Ga0302319, IMG submission 203319) | Peat permafrost microbial communities from Stordalen Mire near Abisko, Sweden - Bog_T0_2 | ecosystem: Environmental > Terrestrial > Soil > Wetlands > Peat | place: Sweden: Abisko, Stordalen Mire...
AGTAGCGTTGAAACTCCGCCTGATGGGCCAAGGTAAGCTGCTTCATCCGTGATCGATCTCCTCAATCCACATTAACCGCGAAGGCTGTGGAAAGGGGCGATTTTCAGAGGTTCCTTAGAGCATGAAGAAATACTTTCGTCATCCTCATATGTTCTTTATGACTGTGTTGCCATACTAAGGCCAATCAGTAACCACTAGGCCATCTCGGGAGGATACCCGAGCGCGATTCGATTCTCATTGATTGAATGTACGCGACAGCTTTTTCAGCGTGGCCATGAAGGCTTGGTCAGGTTTCCGATTACACTCTGCAGCGTGACGCATCATGCCTACTTTTTGGCTGAATCATTCCTGATCATACCAACCAACATAACTTCATCTTCTGGGAGGAAATGTGCCGATGCATCTGAACCCTACTCGCATACTGCAAACCATTGCCGGAACCGCCATGGCAATCGCCCTGACAGCCGGCGCGCAAACACCGGCTACGCCCGCACCAGCGCCCGCGGCTCCAACAGCGCCGGCCCCGCTTTCCACGTTCGTTCTCACGGGTCCACTGCAATGGCTGCCGCCGGCAACCTTCGATGCCGGACCATTGGGCAAGCTGTCCGTCAACGGCATCGTGACCGGTTTCTCGCAGTTCCAGAACAATTCCGTGCCGGGAGACGATAAGGCGCAAGCCACTCTGAGCAATGGACAAGTTTTCATTCAAAAAGCGGACGGAAAGTATCAATACTACGTTCAGGCGGGCGCTTACACCATGCCGACGCTTGGTGTGCCGTTTGTTAATGCCCAGAATACCGTGAGCAATTACTACGGGCCGGTTCCGGTCGCCTACCTGAAGCTGCCGGTAGGAAAGACCACCCAGTTTCTTATCGGCCAACTTCCCACACTGATGGGCGCCGAGTCCACCTTTACTTACCAGAACTTCAACATCGAGCGCGGCATCGTTTGGAATCAGGAAAACGCCATCAATCGCGGTCTTCAGGTGAATCAAACCGTGGGTAAGTACCTGTCCACCTCGCTCAGCTGGAACGACGGTTACTATTCCGGCCGCTACTCGTGGCTCTCGGGCTCGGCGACCCTTACTAAGGGGCCTCATGCCCTGGTGTACGACGGGATGGGGAACCTCGGACAGACCGCCTATGTAACGTCCGCGATGCCTACCTACCAGAACAACAGCTATATGCACGCGGTGATCTATACGTACACCAAGGGCCCATGGATCGTTTCGCCGTACTTCCAGTACAGCAATGTGCCGAGAAACCTGAAGGTAGGCGTCCCCAAGGGCACATCCGCAACCGGCGGCGCGATCAACGCCAGCTATGCGTTTAAGAGCGGCTTCTCGCTTCCGGCGCGCTTGGAATTCCTCACGAGTTCGGGGAGCGCAACTGACGGATCGGTCAACTTGCTGGGCTTTGGGGCTGGCAGCGGAGGCACCACTTTCACCGCAACGCCAACCTACCAAAAGGGTGGTCTGTTCGTTCGCGGCGATCTAGCGTGGGTGCACGCTTCGAGCTACACGTCGGGAGCCGTCTTTGGCAAGACGGGGACGAATGCTGACCAATTCCGGGGAGTGCTTGAATTCGGCTTCATCTTTGGCAATAACATCACAAAATAGCCGAATCGAAGCTTAACTCAGTTACCACGAAACGCTAGTTCATTTCGACCGGCGTCGCGAGCAGTCGTGAATAGATTGCTCGCGGCGCGAAGATAACGAAGTTAGTGTAACTCGCTGCTTCATGTATCACGTTTTTCACTAACTTCAGTTTCCTCATTTCATCTTTATCGGTCCGGCACTAACATTCAACTAACTCAAGCAGCTTTCCTCTATCTTTCCGGAGTTAGGTTCCGGGTACGGACGAGCCTTCAGAATATCCCGTAGATTATCGGACGGGAACAGCCATACCAACTTCTAACCACAGGAGAACGCTCATGGCAGATCAGAAAGCACCTCAGATGCAAGCCACCCTGGGCCTTACCGGGCTAACCAGCAACGCAATGGCTCTCATTGCACCCGGCGCCTTTCTATGGCTCACCTTCTACATCCAGGCCACCACCGGAACCACCGCGCCAGCCATGTGGCTGGGCATTTTCGGCGCCCTGCTGCTTTGCCTGGCCACGGCGGTGGCTTACGCGGAAATCTCCAAGCTCTATCCCGGCACCGGCTCGAGCTACTACTACGCCGAGCAGGCGCTGCTCTCCAAGGACAAAGCCTTCAGGTACGCTCGCGTCGCCAAGTTCATCGTCGGCTGGGGCTCTCACCTTTACTACTGGGTTTATCCCGGCGTGATGGTGGCCACCACCGGCATCTTCGTCGGATACGTCGTCGGCTTTCTCTACCCCAACGCGATGAGCGGCTCCAATCCCGGCCCGCTCTTCATGGCGCTGGTGGCGGTCCTCTTCTCGATCTTCGTCGGCTGGATCGCATCCAAGGGCGCGGGCGCATCGACGGCCGTCAACCTGGCCATCAACGTGATTCAGATCTCCGCGCTGCTTGTCTTCAGCGTGCTGGCCATCGGCTATCGCACCAGCCATCCGGCGGGAGCACCGGCCTTCCAATACGATGGGCAGACGCTGGCCACCTACGACTACCAGTTCGCCACGGCTAAAGACGGCACCACCATCCTCCGCGACGCGACAACACAGGCGCCTCTGCCGTTGCTGGATGCGGCGGGCAAGAAGGTTCCCTTCACCATCGACTATCCGGAGAAGGACTCGACCGGCGCATTCCTGTCCCACACCTCCGCTGCATCGGTCATATCGGCGCACAAATTCAGCTACCTGTTCATTCAGGCCACGGTCGCCATTCTGATTCTGGTTGGCTTTGAGTCGGTTACCTCGATGGGAGGCGAGGCCAAGAATCCCACCAGGCACATACCGATTGCCGTGATTGCCTCGCTCTTGATTCAAGGCTTGTTCTGCTATCTCATCGAGTATTTCGCTGCGAACTACTTCCTTAACTCGGGGTATTCGATGGCCAGCGCCTCCACCTCCGCCGCGCCCATCGGCGACATGATGATTATTGTCGGCGACGGTCTGCTGGGCCACGGCAATGGACGGTACTTCATGCTGATCGAAGCCTTCACTGTCTTCCTGGCGCTGATCGGAACGACGCTGAGCTGCATGAACACCGGAGCCCGCGTTACCTACGCGATGGGCAAGGACGACGAAGCTCCCGAGCACTTCGGCATTCTTCACGCCAAGTCGCTCTCGCCGCGTCGCGCCATCTGGACGCTGGTCGCGATCTCAGCGGTCATTGGCGTTATCGCTGTCTCGCTGGTCTTCGGCGACGCCGGCGCTCCCACCGATGCGGCCATCAAGGCGCTGCCGCAGGGCGTCTTCTCCAGTTGGGGCTATCTTTCGCACGACCAGTTAGCCGCGCTGCCGAACTCGCTGCTGACGATCACGCTCACCTCCAACTTTGGCACGTTTATTCTCTACGCGCTCAGTTGCTTCCTGTGCATCGTGGCTTTCTGGAAGCGTCCCGATTTCAACCCGATTCTGCACCTGATTATTCCCGGCTTTGGGCTTCTGGCCAATCTTGTCTTGATGGCCTTTTACATCATCAGCCCGGTTTTCGGACTCGGCACATTCAAGGAGCCGCTACTGGCGCTGGCCATTGCCGCCGTATGGGGCGCTTATGGAGCCTTTTACTTCATCTACTCATCAAAGAAGAAGGGCAAGGCAATCCTGCTGGAATCCAAGCTAAGTTAGCGTGCATGCAAGTCAACCATAACGCAGTATCTGAGCAGTCCGCCGCGCCTCGATTTCTTTGCGAAGTCGAGGCGCGGAGATCCGCTCGGCGGTCATTTGGAGGCGGATGATTCACTCTATGCAAGCATCGACCCTCTCCATTGCATCCGTATCTACAGGAATCGGAGCCATGTTGGATCTTGAGTTCGGCCAGGCCAGCGATTTTGGCAAAATACGCAAGAATAACGAAGATGCGATGGGATCCTACATCCCCGCATCGCCGGAGCAAGCCCTCTCGCATGGCTATCTGTTTGCAGTGGCTGACGGAGTGGGAGGCTACGACCTGGGCGAAGTTGCCTCGAACACAGCCATCTCGGTTCTCATCGAGGAGTTCGCCAAGGCAAATCCCGGCGCCCGGCTGAACAGCCTTATGCCGCGCCTTGTGCAACTAGCCAACGTCGCGGTTCACGATTGCACCCTGGCCCGCCAATACAATATCAAAAGTATGGCTACCACGCTGGTGGCCTGCGCCCTGCGCTACAACAAGGCATACATCTCCCACGTGGGCGACTCCCGCTGCTACCTGGTGCGCAGCGGCAGCGCCAGGCAGATTACCGACGACCATACGTGGGTAAACCAGCTGAGAAAGCTGGGCATCATCACGGCCGCCGAGATGCGCGAATCCGAAGCCCGGCACATACTCATTCGCTCTCTGGGACCGGAGATGTTCGTTGCTCCCGATACCACCGTCCTCGACCTCTACCCCGGCGACGTGCTGGTCCTCTGCACCGACGGCTTGCACGACGAGATGAGTGAAGAGACTATCGCCGCAATCGTCTCCCAGGAGAAAGTCCCCGGCGAAATCGCCCGCGAACTGGTGGCGAAGGCCGTGGAAATCGACGGCCACGACAACACCACCGTGCAGGTGATCCGCATTCTCTCGGTGGAGCGGATGAGCTCGATGCCCCGCGGCCGGCCCTACCGGTAGACGAACTGATTCGCGCTGACAAAAGTCTTATGAAACCTTTACTGTTTTCGTGCCGATCTTCTGTAGAATCAAACAAGATTGTTCGATGGAGTATGCCCCAGTATGGGTTTTTTCGACACTATGGAAGCCGGCACGAAGCTCGACTCCTACCGTATAGATGCGCCGGTCGCCCGCAGCGGCATGGCTTCTGTCTACCGCGCCACCGACCTGCGCGATAACCGCCAGGTAGCCCTCAAGATTCCCCACCCCGACCTGGAAGCCGATATAGTCCTCTTCGACCGCTTTAAGCGCGAATCCGGCATCGGCGAAAAACTCAACCATCCCAAGGTCATGCGCGTCTTCGGCGGAGAGGATCGCTCCCGCATCTACATGGTCATGGAATGGTGCGAAGGCCGTCTCCTGCGCCAGATTATCGACGAAGGCAAAATTGAGCAGGACCGCGCCATCCGCATCGCTCTGGCCATTCTTGAGGCCCTGGAGTACGTCCACGCCAACGGCGTTGTGCATCGCGACCTCAAGCCGGAAAACATTATGGTGGACTCCCAGGACAACATTAAACTCATAGATTTCGGCATTGCCAGCGACTCCGCCGCGCGGCGGCTGACTTACGCGAACGTAACCGCTGCGCTGGGCACTCCGGATTACATCGCTCCGGAGCAGGTGAAGGGAAAACGCGGCGATTGCCGGACAGACATCTATTCCCTGGGTGTGATCCTCTATGAAATGCTCAGCGGAAAACTACCCTTTTCCGGCCCCTCGCCCCTGGCGGTGATGAATGACCGTCTGTTGAACCACCCCATGCCGCCCCGCGTCGCCAACCCTGCCATCTCGCCCGAGTTGCAGGAAGTCCTCTACCGGGCATTGGAAAGGGATCCCAGGAATCGCTACGCTAAGGCGAGCAATTTTGCCTATGATCTTCAGCACCTGGATCAGGTGGGCATTGAGAACCGCGACGAATTGCAGGGCTGGAACAAGCGCAAGTCCCAGCAACTGAGAAGATTCCTTTACTATTCCGCACTAGCGCTCATCCCGGTGGCCCTCCTGCTGCTGGTGGTCCTGTTGACCCACCACGGGTAACCGGGTTAGCAAGCGCCGCTCACGCTGTATAGAAGAATTCATTTGCGTTCGGGCGGTTGATGCGCTATTGTGAGTTCGCTCCCGCAACACACAAATAACCACAATGAAACTGAACCGGCGGCAAGTGGCGGCTATTGCAATAGTAGCGGCGCTGGTGTGTCTAACTGTAAGCGGTGCGGTGATTTGGCGCGTAGAGCGAGCGCTGAGCGCGTCGCGACGTGACGCTGCGCAAGGGGAGCTGCTGGGCTTTGAGGCGCACACTTTGGGCGCGCAGCCGAATCCCGGATTTGAAGGGATTTGGGCGCCGGCGGTTTACAAGAGTGCGGCGGTTTTTGAGGGGCACATCTATCTGGCGGGGCCGGCGGGGCTTTACGCCTACGCTGCCGACGGAACGCTGGAACACATTTATAGGACAGGAATAGACTTGCCCGCCGCTCCGCTGGGACAAATGGCTGTGGGGATGCTCGCGGATGCGCGCCAGCCGGAGCTGCTGATTGCCACCCTCGGCGAGGGGATTGTGGCCTTCGACGGCCACCTATTTCGTCAAATTGCCGGTACAAACTCGGATGCGCGTGTGATTACTTCCCTGCTGCCTCTCGCCTCCGGGCGGCTGCTGATCGGAACAGCAAAACTTGGTCTCTTAATCTATGACGGCAAGACTCTCAAGCGATTCCATACCACTACAAATAATGTCTATGTGACAGCCCTGGCAGGCTCGGAAGCCGAATTGTGGGTGGGCACGCTGAACGACGGGCTGCTCTGGTGGCATGGCGCCCAGACGGACCGGATCGGCGAAGAGCAGGGACTGCCGGACCGCCGGGTGGAGCAGATTGCACTGGCAGGCGGACGAGCTTACGTAGGCACTCCGATGGGCGTGGCCGAGGTGCGCGAGGGAAAGGTTGCGCGGGTGCTGGCCAAGGGACGATACGCCCAGGCCTTGATGGCCGACGGGGATGCTCTGCTGGTGGGCCAGATGGAGGCTGGGGTGATGCGCGTTTCGCTCTCCGGGCCGGAGAATGACGTGCAGGCCAGAAGGCCGATTGCGGCACGGGGCAACGATGGGGAGCGTCCCTCCGGGGCTAAAGCCCGCAGTTTTTCTGGGCCATCTATGTACGGGCTAAAGCCCGTACCCTTCACACCCGAACATTTCACGGTGGAGCAGTTTCTGGCTGTGGGCGATGCACGCTATGCGCTGGCCACCGACGGGCTGCTGCGTCGGGAACCTGATGGCGTATGGCGAAAGATTCTGGGCGGCGGCGGAGGGCAACTGACCGACAGGGACGTTTCCGCGCTGATGGTGGCCTCTGACGGCCGTCTCTGGGTGGGCTACTTCGACCGCGGACTGGACATTCTCTCCGCAACAGGCGGTAAGGTGGAGCACGTGGAGAACGAGCACGTATTCTGCGTGAACCGGATTGTGGAAGATACGCGGAAGGGGGCAGTCGCCGTGGCCACGGCCAATGGGCTGGTGATCTTTGACCGTGACGGGCACGAGAAGCAGGTTCTGGGACGCGAGGCCGGGCTGATTGCCGATCATGTGACGGACGTGGCGCTCTATAACGGCGGCATGGCGCTGGCCACCCCGGCGGGAATCACGTTTCTGGACAAGAGCGGCTTGCACAGCATCTATGCCTTTCAGGGCCTGATCAATAATCACGTGTATGCATTGGGCGCGAGCGGAGATAAGCTGATAGCCGGAACGCTGGGTGGGCTTTCGCTGCTCTCTGGCGGCGAGGTTCGCAAGAATCTGAACACGGCGACCTCGGGGTTGAAGCATAACTGGATTACCGCGCTGGTTGCCGTGGGCAACGATTGGCTGGTGGGCACTTACGGAGCGGGCATCATGCGCCTGGGAACTGACGGCAACATTACGCCGACCGATGCGACGCGAACGGGCGTGGTGATCAATCCCACCGCAATGGCGGCCGATGGGCGGCTGGTATTAGCGGGAACGCTGGGGCAAGGCCTGATGGTGGGCGACGCGACCGGGATGCGATGGAAGACGGTCACTGCGGGGTTGCCATCGTTGAATGTGACGGCGTTGGCCATTCACAATGGCGTGATTTATGTGGGTACGGAAAACGGCCTGGTGAAGATCGACGAGGGGAAGCTGTGAAGTTAGTGAAGAAGTGAAATAGTAAATGAGTGAAATAGTGAAATAGCGAATTAGTGAATTAGTGAGTAAGTGAGTTAGCGATGGAGAGGTAAGTTATGAGGCGAAGGAGTTGGGCGTTGGTTCTGTTGCTCTTGCTGCCGAGGGCGGCGGCTGCGGATAGCGGCGTGCTGGTACCTACCGACAAACAGGCGCCCGACCCGGCGGTTTTGTCGCTGAGCGAGATGCAAGTCGATATTCACGTGGACAACGGCGACGCGCGCGTGTGGGTGCGGCAGGTTTTCGTCAACCACACCAATCGCCCGCAGGAGGGCAACTACCTCTTTGCCCTGCCCGGTGGAACCACGATCTCCGACTTTGCCGTGTGGGATGGGCCGGTGCGCATTCCCGCCGTGATTCTGGAGCGCAAGCGGGCCAAGGCTATTTATCAGGAGTTGAAGAGCCAGGCCATCGATCCCGGCCTGCTGGAGCAGGGCGAACGCACGGAGGATGATGCGCGGCGAAGCTCGATCTTCAGCGCGCACATTGTTCCTATCCCGGCCTACGGAACCAAGCGGCTGGAGATTGAGTATCACGAACATATTCCCGTCTCGGCGCGGAAGAGTTACTTCCTTCTGCCGTTGAAGCCGGACAGCTACGCCAGCCAGAAAGTCGCCAAACTTACAATTCATTTTGATTTACGCTCGGCGGCGCGGCTGAAGGATTTTGCGTTTCAGGGCCATCTGCTTCCCTTTCACATTGTGCAGCAGGATGAGCACACAATCCGTGGTACGGTGGACGCGGCCAACATCGATCTGGCCGAGGATTTTTCAACGGTCTGGGCTCAGAACGAGGCTCAGAACGCAGTAGAAGTGATCGCCTATCGCAACCCGAACCCGATTGCTCCGGCGGCGCTGGAACTCGCCAGCTCTGAACTAGCGGTGCCCACGCAGGCCGCGCAAAAAGGAAAGCAGAAGCAGCAGGCTCAGTCAACTGCTCCGGCGGAACCGGGATTCTTTGAGGCTCTGGCGCAACTGAGTTCGCCGCCGGCAACCGGAGCAGCAGACAAACAGGGCGGTCGCACGGTGGTGGTTCTGATGGATACTTCGCTCTCCATGCAGTGGGAGAAGCTGGAGCGCAGTTATGCGGCAGCGGCCAAACTGCTGGAGACCCTGGGGCCGGAAGACAAGTTCAACCTGCTGCTTTTTAACACCAGAGTGGATAGCTTCAAACCCGCGCCCGTGAAAGCTGAGTTAGCCAGCACGAGAGCGGCAATGGATTGGCTGCGGCAAAGCCACCTGCGCGGCGGAACGGATTTGCAAAAGGCGTTGGATGCGGGGCTAGGACAATTCAACGGGCCAGATACAACGCAGGCCACAGCGCTGGTGCTGCTGACCGATGGAGAGACGACGCGCGGGCTGATCCAGACCGGCAAGCTGGCGGATTGGTACGCGGCCAAGTGGAATCAGATTCCCGCGGAACGGCGGCCAAAGACCGAGGTCTTTGCCGTGGGCGACGACGCCAACCTGCCGCTGCTGCGCATGTTGAGCCGTAATGGCGGGGTGATGGAGCAGATGCTATCAACCGAGCCGGTGGAGTTCAAGCTGGCGGCCTTTCTGGGCAAGGTGGGGCGGTCTCCGATTGGCGACTTGAGGCTCGCTGTCGCTCCGCAGGCGGCAGTGGACAAGGTCTATGCGCTGGAAGATGCGGTCTTCGACGGCGGCGAAGGGCGCTGGGTGGGCCAGTACACCAAGCCGCAAAAGGGCGTGAGCTTCAGCGTGAGCGGCAGCCAGGATGGACGCGGACTCAAAGCAGAGTCCAAGGCGGATTTGCCGGCGCAATCGCTGGAGCACGACCAGTTGCCGCGCCTGTGGGCCGGGGCGCGCGTGCAAGCGTTGCTGGAGCAGATTGAGCGCGGGGGAGAGACCGAGGCCGCGATCAACGAGATCATCATGTTGGCGCGCAAGTATAAATTTGTCACGCCCTATACTTCATTTCTGGCCGCGCCGCGAGCGCTGCTGCGGCCGCGCGTGATTCGTCCCGGCGACCCGGTGTTGCGGGTGCATACCGACAAGGCGATTGTCTCGGTGATTGCGCTGTTTCCCTTTGGGCTGGAGAAGCCGCTGCGCTACCTTGCAGGCGAGGATGTGTGGCAGACGCGCTTTCTTGCTCCATCCGACATGAAGGACGGCAGCTACCCGGTGCGGCTGGTGCTGCGAGACGCGAATGGGCAGGTCTATCGCGAATCAAAAAGTTTTGTAATTGCCTCGACTCCTCCAACGGTAAAGGTGCGGCTCGACAAGACTCGATTCCGAGCAGGCGAGATGATTCCGCTGAAGGTGAGCGCGTCAGAGAGCACGCGGACGCTGACGGCGCGCATGGAAGGATTGGCTCCGGTGAGTCTGCGTTGGAATCGCGAGGCGGGAGCAAGCACGGGCCAGCTCTGGCTGCCGCAGGCGTTGCCGCCGGGCGAGTACCTGCTGGCGGTGACGGCGGAAGACATGGCGCACAATCTGGGCAGCGCGGAGGTGCACATTGAAGTGGTTCCCTAATCGTAATAGTGTGCGCAACTATTTGGCGGAAAAAGGCAACTCCGGCGCAACCGGAATTCGGATTGCTCTGGGCACGATAGCTCTGGGAGCAGCGGCGATGACGGCGTCGGCTTCACTGATCGTTTGGCAAAATCCCGGATTGCTGCTAGGCGCGGGCAACAGCCTCACTCGCTGGCTGGAAAACGCCGAGGCCGGCTCGGGCGTGGAGAAGGCGCTCTACCGGCTGATGAAGCTGCCGGGCGGCGAGGCTCTCTACCGGCGCTCACCGCGCGAGACGCGGCCGGAGCTGACCACTCTGATCAACAACAGCCAGAACAGCGCGGCGCTCTATTCGCTGCGGGCCATGGAGGACGAACAGGCGCTGGACTTTGCAGCCGCCGAGAAGGACTGGAAGACGTGGGCGGAGAAGGCTGACGACAAAGCCGCGGCAAATCTTGACTTGGCGGATTTTTACGAGCGCAGGTTGAAGCCGAAGGAGGAGCTTGCGGCTCTGGAGGCTGTGGGCCAGGCCGCGGCAAGCAAGCGGGAACGCTGGACGGCGGCGGAATCGCAACAGGCGTGGAAGGCCTGGGAGCGGACACTCACTGTAGTGGATCGGTATGCGCTGGGCCGCGCGGCGGCGGCGCGGGAGTATGCCGGATGGGAGCGGCGCTATCCGCAGGAACCAGCAGTTTACGAGCGCGAGTTGGCCTTCGATCTGGCGGGCAAGGATTTTGCTGGCGCGACGGATTTGATTGCGCGCTACCGGAAGGCATTTCCCGGCGACGCGCTGTTTCCGGTGAGGGCGGAAGCGGATGTTGCGGCGGGACGTGACTCGGCAAAGGATGGGCTGGCGGTTTTTGATCGCAACTTTGAGCCGCTGTGGCCGGCGGAGTTGGTGAAGAGCTACTACGCGCTGCTGGAGAAAGGCCACCAGACGCTGAAGGTGCGCGATGCGCTGCGAGCAAGATTGGCGGCTGCGCCGGACGGCGGCGGAGATGCTCTGAAGGATGCGGCCAGGCTGTTTTACATTTTTCAGCAGCAGGGGCAGCTGGAGGCAGCCAAGGGCGTGCTGGCCGGGTATCGCGAGCGCAAAGACGCGCGCGCAGCTGCGTGGAGCGCCGATGAGTTGTACACGCTGGGCAGGCTGCTGGAGCAGGTGCAGGATTTTCCCCAGGCCACGCGCTACTACTATGCGCTGGCCGCGAACACGCAGGCTGCTGATGCGAACCTTAAGGGATTGGCGGGGTTGACGCGCATTTTGCTCACCGCGCCGGAGCAGCCGCTGCGCCTGGGCGCGGGAAATTTGGCGCTTTACAAAAGCATCGCGACGATGGACCGCGGGCCGGGCTATTTGAACGGAATTCTCTCGCTGTTTTTTAATTCGCAGCAGCCGGATTCGGAGTATTCCTCCGAGGACCAGCTTGCCGTGCCTTATTTTCACCGCGCCAAGGCCGCTGAGCTTTTGGCGGAATTCGACCGGCGCTTTCCCAAATCTCAGGAACGGGCGGAGTTGCACTTCCAGCTGATAACGGCCTACATGGCCTACGCTGAAAATGATGCCGTGATTCGCGAGGGAACGCTGTTTCTTGCGCAGTTTCCGGCAGACGCGCGCCGGGTGGAAGTGGCGCTCGAAGTGGGCGACGTGTACAGCAGGACAAACCAATCTGAAAGAGAATTTGCGCTCTACAAAGATCTGCTCAAGGAGCTTGCGGCCAAGGCGGACGGCGTTCCGCTGGGCACATCGGGAAGCGCGTACAGCAAGCCGGTTGGCGGTCAGTCAACCAGCTCTGCACGCTCTGCCGAGTACGAGCATGTCCTGGACCGCTATCTTTCGCGTTTGGTGGCCATGAAGCGGTTGCCTGATGCGCTGGAAGTCTTGCGCGGGGAGCTGGACCATAATCCGCAGGACCCCGGCCTTTATGACAAGCTGGCGAATTTTCTCGAACAGAACCGCGTGAACGCGCGCGAGGATGAGGTCTACCAGCGAGCCATCGCGCAATTCCAGGAGTCGGGCCACGGCGCTACAGGCTGGTATGCCAAGCTGGCGCGCTTCTATCTGCGCCAGAGACGCAACGTGGATTATTCGGTGCTGACGCACATGGTGACGGGAATTTTTTCCGGAACCGAGCTGGAAGATTATCTGAGCCAGGCTCCGGCGCCGGACGCGGCACTCTCTATTGTGGTGAATCGCTATGCCAATGACTGCTTTCCACACGACCTGACCTTTGTTCGCAATTTGCTGGCGCAATACAGAAGCTATCAGCAGCCGGCGGAGGCGGAGAAACTGCTTTGGGAACACTGGGCGGAGTCTCCGGATTTACGCGACCAGTTGTTTGAGTTGCTCAGCAGAACCGGCAGGCTGGATGCGCAACTGTCGGCGCTGCGGCAGCAGGCTCCGGAGATCGACAAAGCGGACTGGACCGGACTCGCACAGAGCAATCCGGCAGCAGAGCGATTCTGGCTGGAGTCGTGCTTGTGGCAGTCGCGCTTTGAAGATGGAGTGGGCGCGGCCGATGCGCTGGCCGCCGAGTATCCGGCGGATGATGCGCTGGGTCGGCAGGCGTCGTCGCTCTATCGCTCGCTGGCTTACTTCAATCCTGAGGATACGGACAAGGCTGTCGCCATCGAGAAGCGGCTGCTGAGCGCCAAGCCAGACGATCTGGATACGCTGGCGCGGATTGGCGATATCTACGCCGATCGCGGGCGCATGAACGAGGCAGCGCCGTACTGGACGCGCATGGCAGAGGTGCATCCGGGCGAGGCAGACGGCTATTTGCAATCGGCGACTGTGTTTTGGGATTACTTTGACTTTGCTTCCGCATCGGCGCAAATGCGCAAAGCGCGCGAGCGGCTCGCGCAGCAGGCTCTGTTCGGCTATCAGGCCGGAGCCATCGAAGAGAGCCAGAACAATATGCCGGGAGCGATTCAGGAATACGTAGCCAGCTCGCTGGGCGACAAGCCCTCCCCCTCCGAGGAAAGCCGCGAGCGGCTGCTCGAGCTGGCGCGCCGACCGGAGTGGCGCGCGGCTGTCGAGACGGAAACGGCGGGATTGCTGAAGCAGGCAGCGCCAACAAGCGCGGCAATCGAACTGCGTATCGGCGTGCTTGATGCGCAGCAACGCACGGACGATCGGTTGCGGGAGCTGAAGCAGGTGGTCGCGCAGACCGAGTCCTTCGACGTGCTCGACGCCATTACCGCGGCTGCCCGCACTCATGCCTTGCCCGAGGTGGAGCAACTTGCGCTCTCGCGGCAGATTGCACTCACCACCGATCCGGTGCGCACTCTGGAGCTGCGCTATCAATTGGTGGAGTTGCTAGGTCAGCACAACCCGGCAGCGGCGGCAACGGAAGTGGAGGCGATTTATCGCGAGCACGCAAAGGTGCTCGGCGTGGTGCGCGCGACCGTGGACTACGATTGGGCGCATGAGCGCAAGCCGCAGGCCGTGAGCGTGCTGCTGGATTCAGCGAATGCTTCTTATCCGGAACTTAAACAGCAATTTCAGCTCGAAGCAGCGCGCAAGCTGACGGAGTTGAGCGAGTATCCGCGCGCCAAACAAATTCTGGAACCGTTGCTAAGCCAGAAGCCTCTGGATGCCGCCATCGAAGCGGCGCTGGCGGACAACTACGCGCGCTCCGGAGATCAGGCGGGGCTGGAAGCGTTTTATCGCGCGGAGCTGGCCGGGGTGAAGGCCGCGGCGATGGACCGTGGCGAAAAAACGCAGCGGCTGGCGCAGTTGCGGCGCGGCATCATCTCCGCGGCCAGCCTTCTGGGCAATTGGGATAGCGCGACTGATCAGTACATCGAGTTGATCAACGCCTACCCCGATGACTCGGCGCTAACTCAGGAGGCCGCGCTGGCAGCGGGCGCGCACGGACTGCGCGCGAAGCTGATTACTTTTTATGCTAAGACGGTGGAGACCTCGCCGCGCGATGCTCGCTGGAGCATTGTGCTGGCCCGTCTGGAGACGGCACTGGAAGATTATCCGGCGGCCATCGAGGCCTACGGCAAGGCGATTCGCGTGCGTCCGGAGCAGAAAGACCTGTACGAATCGAAGGCCGATCTGGAAGAGCGCCTCTTCAAACTGGACGATGCGGTGGCAGACTACGAGCAGCTCTACAAACTGAGCTACCGCGATCCGCAATGGAAGGTAAAAGTCGCCGAAGCGCGTGCCCGTCAAGGGCGCAACGCCGATGCGGTAAAGGCGCTGGATGATGCATGGATCGCGGGTCGTCCGCCGCGGGCCACAAATTATGTTGAAGTGGCCACGCGGCTGGAGCAGTGGGGACTTCTCGACGATGCGCGCAACTATGTGGAGCGGTGCGTGGAGCTCGCCGGTCCGGATCTTCTGGTCGAACCGGGCGATCAAGCGTGCGCGGTGGTCTATGCGCGCGTGATGACGCGATTGCGGCAGAGCGATGCCGCGTTCACGCGGCTGGCCATCGCACGCCAGCAGGCGGAGAATGTTTCTCTGTCCATGGTGACCCAGCAAGTGGTGAAGCAGGGATTCAGCGCGGTTACCGATGATGACTGGCGCAAACAGAGCGTAGCCCAGCGCAAGGAGCAGGCAAAGTCCGGCTTTGCGCAGGCTTTGCGCGCCATGGCCACAGTTGTTGGCGAGTACGCGACGCCAGAGGAGAAAGCGCAGTTTGCGGCGTGGTTGCAAATCAAGCGCGCCACAGCCGTTGATGGAAAAGAGTTACGCGAAGTCTATTTGCCCGCGATGCAGGCGGCAGGACTTTTGGACATGGAGTCTGATCTGCTCTGGGAGTTCGCGGAAAAAAGCAATGGCCCCAATCGCGGCAATGTGAACGAATGGCTGCAACTGCAACAGAAGCGCGTGCAATTGGACGGCGTTGGCGCCAAGCTGGAGAAGTATGCCGCGTCGCTTCCGTACCGTGAACAGAATGCTGCTTGGAGAAGGGCGGCGGATTTCTATCGCACAACAGGAGATTCTGCCGCCGAGCTTCGTGTACTGGACAAGATGACAGGCTCGGGGAGTAGTGGCGATACGCGCTACATGGATCTGCTGCTGGCCACACGGCCACAGTCGCTGATCGAAAAAGCTTCCGGCACGGTTGGAACACAGACGGATACCGGAGACAAGGTGGCGCAGTTCCTGTTGGCCAACGGCAAGCCCGATCAGGCATTTGCGGGGATAACCGCGCGGTCAACTGGCAGGCCCGTAGTGTGGAAGAAGGCCTACACCGGGCTGACAGGGCTCTATCTGCGCCAACACACTCCGCAGGTGCGCACGGCCTTTGCCGGTGCGCTCGGCGGAGACCCGACCATCGGCGAACGCATTGCTCATCCAGCGAACCGCGATGAGCAACTTGCGGGTGAGGTGTGGTTCTACTACGGCTCGCGCTACGGCGAATACCTCGATGAAGAAAAGGATACGCAAGCCGAGGGCTATCTGGAGGCGGAGCTGGAGCACACGCCGGAAAAAGCAATCGCCTATGCGCAGCTTGCGGATTACTCCGCGCAGGCTGGCCGTGCCGAGTACGCGCTGGCCGATTACCAACATTCGCTTGACCTGAAGAGCGATCAGCCAGCCGTGCTGGACAGCATCGCCGTTCTCGAATGGAAGCAGGGCCGTCAAGCCGATGCGCTGGCCGCGTGGCAGTTGGCCGTGAAAAGGCTGGCCGCGGAGCTGGATGCGCGGCACATGCCGGAAAGTTTCTGGGGAGATTTTGCGCAAGTAGTGGGTGATGTCGCAAAGAATGGACAGTACGCGGCCATCGGCCAGCAAATGGATGCGATGTTGCGCGTTTATCTCAAGCGCAACGGCGAGTACCGTTCCTCGGAGTTGCTGGAGGCCGGCTATCACGCTCGCGGCGATTCGATGGAGTGGCTGCTGGAGATTACGACAGGCGCAAGGCTCAGGCCAAGCCGGGCGAGGCCAGTTATGAACTGGACAACGCTGAGTCCAGCCTGGTGAACGCGCTGCTCGCGGAGAAGAAATTCGCCGAGGCGCGCGCGGAGCTGGCGCGCATTCCCGCGGAGAAACAGAAGACCGCGCAGTGGCTTGGCTCGGAGCTGCGGCTGGCTGAGGCGGAAGGCAGTTTGCCGCAGTTGGTGGCGCAGTGGAAGAAACACCCCACTGCCGCTCCCGTTGCGAGCGATCTGCAAAATGCCGTTCAGGCATTGAGCGAGCCGTCGAAGCGGATCGTCTTGCGGTATGTCTACGCGCAGGCTCTGGATGCGCGCGAGTTGACCGCGACAAACTTCCTCGGCCTCGCGGCCATCGATCTGGATGAAGGCAACGTACCGGGAGCGGTTGCCCTGCTGAAGCGGTTGACGCTCATCAGCGGCAATCCCTACATTGATGCGGATTCGGCGGCCAGTTTGCTCGAATCGAAGCATCAATTCTCCGAGGCAATACAGTTTCTTCAGCCGCTGGCGCAGGCTTCTCCATGGGATGCGAGCTTGAAGGTCCGGCTCGCGGTTGCCACGCTGGCCACCAACGCGCAGGCGCAGCAGGCCGTGGCGACGCTCACCGCAGTGGCCGCCGATCCCAAGGCGAAGTATGCGGAACGGCTGGCAGCGGCCAAGGCGTTGAAGGGCCACGGCGCGGCCAACGCCGAGCTGGGCAGCGCGGAGCTGAACTTGCTCGCGCGCGACGGTTGCCCCGGCGCGGACGAGGCCGGCAAGCCTTTCTTTGTGGAGGCTCGCAGAGCAGCCGCGGCTTGCGCGACGGATAAAAAAGTCAAAGAGCGGCTGTTGCATTCCGCTATTGCCGACTCGCCTGAGAATGCGGAGTTGCGAATCGAGTACGTGTCAGCCGCATTTGAGGCCGGTTCAGACGCACGGGCGCTGCTGGCCGCCGAGCCTATTCTAAGAGGCGGCAGCTTCTACGGACCGCGTGCGACGCCAGCGTACTACTACTCCGATGAGGATGAGGATGCAGGCAGCCAAAAAACTCCGGTTCTTCCCACATTAAAGCCGGAAGATGCGTACAAGCTGACCTGGTTTGCGATTCGCGCCAGGGAAAAGCGCCACGAGGCCAGCGAGGCGCTGAAGCTGACGCGCAACGCGGCGGCCTTGGAACTCGATCTGGCGCGGCGGAGCGCATTGGAAAAGGAACAGCAGCGCCTGGAGACCGATGCGGCCCGCGAATCGGAAAATGCAGCGCGCGCGCCCAACATTCATAAAGATCTGGACCAGGACCGGGTAGTGCGTCCGCGTGTGCTGCCGGGTGAGCCGTTCACTCCACGGAAAAAGGCAAACGTCGAGGAGGAAGAGGAATGAAACGACGCCTCTGGATTTCGGTAAGCGTACTGCTGCTGGGCTGCGGGGTGGTCTTCGCCGTCGGCGCGCTGGAAGAAGCGATCAAGACAAAGCCCGAGCTGCCTTCCCTGCTGCCCGAGGGCGCACTGCTCTCGATTGAAGCGCGCGACTTTGGCTCTCTGTTGCGCGATTGGAACACGTCGGAGGAGAAACGCGCCTGGATTGTCAGCGACAACCATGCGGCCTTCAGCAACTCGCGGCTCTTCACACGGCTCTCGCAGGCGCAGGACGAGTTCTCCGCCGCCGCCGGACTTCCCACTGACGGCAGTTTGCTGGAAAAGGTTGCGGGCAAGCAGAGTTGCCTGGCGCTCTACGACATCGGCAATCTCGAATTTGTTTACGTCACGCGGCTGGAGCAGCAGGCGATTGAAAACACTCCGCTGTGGCAGACGCGAGGCAAATTCGAACAGCGCACTGAGGCGGGGACCGCGTTCTACGTGCATAAGGACGCGCAGTCGTCGCGCACCGCGGCTTTTGCTTCGCGAGATGGGTGGCTGATTCTTGGCACGCGAGAAGATTTGGTCGCGGGCGTTCTGGACAGGCTGGCGGGCAAGGCATCGCAGAATCTCGCTGAAGAGGAATGGTTTGTCGAAGCCGTGAAACAGGAAGCCGGCGAGCGCGGCGATCTGAGGATGGTTTTGAATCTGGAGAAGATTGTTCCCTCGCCGTACTTTCGCAGTTACTGGGTGCAGCGCAATGTTACTGAGATGAAGCAATACTCTTCGGCGGTGAGCGACTTATACAGAAGCAGCCAGAGTTATCGCGAGCAGCGCGTGCTGGTGCGCCGAGCGGGGCTGGCTGCTGTTTCTCATGGCGATGTGAGAACGCTGGCGGCGATTGCTCCCGACGATGCGGCTTTCTATGCGGCGCAGGCCTCGCCGGACGCGGAAAACCTGCTGCGCGGCTTGCGTGACAATCTGCTCGAGGTCCGGCCGGAGCGGCAGGCAGCCTCGTACACCACCGCGCCCGCGGCAGCAACAGCGGAAAACGCCGGCAGCGCCACGCAGCTCGATACGACGATCGACACGGCTCCGGTTGCGGTAAGGCAGGCGGACGCATACGCGCCCCTGCGCGCGCTGCTCGCCGCCCAGCAGCCGGATGCATCGCTGGAAGTCTTTTCCACGCGCGCGCCGCACGATGGCGTATTTGTCTCGTTGCAGGCGGCGATGGTTATCTCCTCAGCGCAAGTTTGGGATGAGAATGTGGTGCGCCAGGCGCTTACTCAGGCACTGCTGCCAGGCCTGACCACAGGGAAGCTAGGCGTCAATTGGGAAAAGCGTTCCAGCGCCGGCGCGACGTATCTTGCGCTGGATGGCGCAGTGCCGTTGTACGTCGCGGTGAACGGCAAGCAACTGCTGCTGGCCAATGATTCTGTTTTGATGGAAAAGCTGCTGGCGCGCCGTCCGGCTGCTGTTTCGGCTGGGGAAAAAGACAGCGTGACCTATGCGGCCCTCTTCCGGCACTCTCGGGAACAGGGCAACTTCCGCAAGCTGATGGCGCAACTGGACCTGGCCGGTCATCGCGGCACCGTGGATCAAGCAGCAACCACGGCCGGCGAGACTCCGGCATTTTTCTCCGGCAACGCGGCTAGTTTCAGCCGCGCTTTCTCCAAATTGGAGTCGGAGCGCATCGAAGAGAAGGATCAGGGCGCCACGGTGACACAAACGGTTACCTATCAATGGGCCCGTTGAGGACGAAGCCGTTCCAGAGAACGGCGATGGCGGGATTGCTGCTGCTTATCGCTGCCTGTTTAGCGATGGCCCAGACTGCGCGCGAGACGCCGTTCTCTCAGGGAGCTAAGGCGGTTCTCGAACGCAACTTCCCCAGCCCGAATCTTTCCTATCTATTGCTGGATGCATCGGGCAACGTGCTGGCCGAGCGGTGGCCTGCGCCAGCGCCCATCTCTCCCGGTTCGCTGATCAAGCCCTTCCTGGCCATCGCCTATGGAGAACAGCACGGCGGCAGGTTTCCCACGGTGCGCTGCCTGGGCACTCGGGACCGCTGCTGGCTGCCTCGCGGGCACGGGAATCTGGGGCTTGAGGAGGCGATTACGCAATCCTGCAACGCCTATTTTCTGCAACTGGCGGCGGGGTTGGATCACCAGCGCGCCGCAGAAACCTTCGCCCGCTATGGACTCGCCGGTCCTCCCATAACCGCCTCCGCGGAGAGCTTGGCGGGACTGGGAAGCGCGTGGAAAGAGACGCCGCTGGCCTGGGCGAGAGCCTACTTGCAACTGGTCAATGAACAGCAATCGCCCACGCAGAGCAGGGTTGTGAAGGGAATGCTCGGCTCGGCGGAGCGTGGCACGGCGCGCGCGATTGATGCGGCTTTGGGCAGGAATGCGGCCCTGGCCAAAACTGGAACGGCGGTCTGCTCGCACACGCCGCGAGGGGCCGCGGATGGATTCACGGTCGTCTTGTACCCGGCCGCGCAGCCCCGGATGCTGCTTTTGGCGCGGGTGCATGGCGTGACCGGCGCTGAAAGCGCGAAAGCAGCCAGCGCGATGTTGCGCTCCTTGGGTGCTGGTGAACGATGAAGCGTAAAGGTATGTTCAATCACTCGGTTCCAGTGAAGGGTACGAGCTTCAGTTGAAGGGTACGGGCTTCAGTTGAAGGGTACGGGCTTCAGTTGAAGGGTACGGGCTTCAGTTGAAGGGTACGGGCTTCAGTTGAAGGGTACGGGCTTCAGTTGAAGGGTACGGGCTTCAGCCCGTACATTCAATGCAATATGGATTGGGGCTTTAGCCCCTGAGGGAAGTTTCTCGCGGAAATATGCTTTCCCTCAGCGGCTAAAGCCGAGAATCAAAATTGACTCTCAACGTACGGGCTGAAGCCCGTACCCTTCAACCACATTGTTATTAGGTAGGTTCTTCATCGATGCGCATCACAGATTCAGCGGCAACGCGCGGCATAATGCGGAGGATTCTGCGCGGTTGCCTGTGGCCGGGCCTGTTGCTTCTGGCTGTGCCGCCCGCAGCAGCGCAGCAGGAGATTCGCTTTGGCGTGCTGGGACTATTTCATCCCAAACAGTTGATCCTGCAACCGGAAGGCTCTCAAGTACTCTCAGTTACGGCGCAAGGTGACGCGGGAAATCCAGCCCTGGCGCTCAACGGCGAGCCGGGTCACCGGCAGATCGTTTTTCGTGCCGAAGGCGACCGTGTGGTTGCCGGCGACCGCTCCGCCGGCAGTTGGACGGCGACCGCGCGCGATAGCGAAGCCGCCGCCTTCCGGCTCACCGTTCCGGGAAGATTTCATCGCGTCTATCGCGGCCGCCTTACGATTCAGGCTCGCAAGGGCGAGTTGCTGGCCGTGGTCGCGATAGACCGCGAGACGGCGGTGGCCTCGATTGTAGCCGCGGAGATGGTGGAGAGTGCCCCCATGGAAGCGCTGAAGGCGCAGGCCGTGGTCACGCGCTCCTTTCTGACGGCTGGTCCAAGACACGTAGGGCGCCTGGGGCATCCGAATTTCGACTTCTGCGATACAACGCATTGCCAGTTCCTCAAATCGCCGCCGCCGTTCACAAGCCGCGTCACGAGCGCCGTCCAGGCCACGCAGGGGCTGATTCTCGCCTATCGCGGCAAGCCGCTGGCAGCCATGTACTCCAGCCGCTGCGGCGGCCATACGCGTAGCCTCCACGATGTGGGCCTGCGCGATGTGGGTAAGACGCCGGGAGACGCGTACCCTTATTACTCTGTACGCTGCCAATGGTGCCTGCGGCATCCAGCGACCTGGCATAGCAAAATCGGCTCAAGCGGGCAGCCGCCCAAGCCGGGCGACGAGCGGAGAAGGATTGCCGAGGCGCGGCAGTGGGGCTGGGGCGCGATTCCGGGCAGCGACTTTACGGCCATCCCGGACGGCGAGGGCTGGCGGCTGGAAGGCCACAGCGCGGGCCACGGCGTGGGAATGTGCCAGATGGGCGCAACCGGCATGGCGGCCGCGGGCGCCGGCTTCCGCGAGATTCTCTCTCATTATTACCCGAATACAGAGCTGATTACACAGCCGTAAGCTCCAGAAGTGAAAGAGTTTGAATTTTTTTGCGGAACTCTGCTCAATCGATTTAATTGCCTAGTGCAGCGAATAACATATAATAAAAAACGCCGCCCAACAGCGTAGAGGGATAGAATTGTGATCGTGAACTTTATGAGCATTCTTCAGTCGCTTGTATCGCCCAACCTGCTGACTTTCAGCGTTGCACCTTTGGCTCACCTCCGCCCCCTGGACATCGCCGTCATCGCCATCTACTTCGCCATGGTGCTGTGGATTGGCTTCTACCTCAAGGGCCGCTCCAATACCGGCGAAGAGTTCTTCATGGCCGGCCGCGAGATGACCGCCTGGATTGCCGGCTTGAGCTTCGTCTCGGCCAACCTCGGCTCGCTGGAGCTGATGGGCTGGGCCGGCTCGGCCTACCAATATGGCATTCTGGCCACCCACTGGTACTGGGTGGGCGCCATCCCCGCCATGCTCTTCCTGGGCCTGGTGATGATGCCCTTCTACTACGTCTGCAAGACGCACTCCGTGCCCGGCTACCTGAACCTGCGCTACGGCGGAGCGGCCAGCAGAGTCGCCGCCATCTCTTTTGCCGCGGAGATGATTTTGATGAGCGGCGTCAATATGTTCGCCATGGCCGTGGTGATGAAGGTGGTGCTGGGATGGGATATCACCTTCAGCATCTTCGTTTCGTCTGTCGCCGTGGCCATCTATGTCGGGTTGGGCGGGTTGCGCTCGGCCATCTTCAACGAGGTTTTGCAATTCGTGCTCATCTGGGGCGGCGCGCTGCTGGTGCCGATTCTGGGCCTGGTGCAGACCGGCGGTGTGAGCGGTCTGAAGCGGCAAATCATGGCCAACATGCAGTCGATGACCGGCGTCAGCTCGGACAGCTACTTCCACTTGTGGCGCGACACAGGGCACTTTGCATCGAATCCCATGGGCGTTCACTGGACAGGCATCGTGCTGGGATTGGGCTTCGTGATCAGCTTCGGTTACTGGACAACTGACTTTTTAGTAGTGCAGCGCGTGCTGGCGGCCCACAATCTGCGCGCCGCGCGCATGGCTCCGATTATCGGGTCGTTTTTCAAAATGGCGGTTCCCTTCATCGTGATTCTGCCCGGCCTGCTAGGCCTGGTGCTGTTGCAGAACGGCGATGGAACCCGCCGCCAACTGGTAGGCGAGGATGTAGTCGCCGTCTGCTCGCTCGATTCTTCAGGGCAGGTTTCCGATCGGACCGGCTGTTCGGCTGCCATGGCCAAGACCAACCTCACCGCCGCCTCCCAGCAAAAGGTTCTGGCCGGCGGGGATGATGCCGAGTTGCACAGCTACAACCAGGCGTTACCACTGATGATGGTGCGCTACCTGGGACCCGGCCTGCTGGGCCTGGGCATTACCGCGCTGATTGCCGGCTTCATGAGCGGCATGGCCGGCAACGTGAGCGCCTTTTCCACTGTGTGGACATACGACATCTACAAGCCCATGATCAAGAAGAACGGCACCGACAGCCACTATGTGCTGGTGGGCCGATTGTCGATCTTGTTCGGCGTCGCGGTGTCCATCGGCGCAGCCTACCTGGTGATGCACGCGCACGGCATTATGGATTACGTGCAGGCGCTGTTCAGCATCTTTGTCGCGCCGCTCTTGGGCGTCATTCTTTTCGGCATGTTCTGGAAGCGCGCCACGGCGCTGGCCGGCTTTCTGGGCCTGCTGCTGGGTATTGTCTTTTCAGCCAGCTTGTTCATGTGGGTCAAGCTGGTTCCCTCCGCGCTGGCCACCGTGGCGCTTTCGCCCGACGCCAAGCCGATGGCCGAGAATGTCTTCCGCGCGCTTTGGGCATTCGTCTTTTCCGCCATTGTGATTATCGTGGTGAGCCTGTTGACCAAGCCCAAGCCGGTGGCGGAACTGGACGGCCTGGTCTATGGCGCGACCGTTCTGCCCAAGGAAGAGCCGGTGCCGTTCTACAAAAACGTGTGGCTGTGGGCGATCCTGGCGGTGTGCATCTTTGCGGCGCTCAACATTCTGTTCTGGTAACGAGAAAGTTTTTGTTCTGACACGAGAGGAAAAAATATGCATGGTTCCGGAATTCAAATCTGGTTTTTTATCGGAGTTCAGTTGCTGATCTATGGCGTACTGATTCTCGGCTACGGCATCTTTGAAGCGGTTATCGGCCCGCTGGCTCCCGTGGAATTGAGCTATCTGCACACGCCCATCTGGTGGGGTGGTTTGCTGACGGTTTTGGGGCTGCTCTACGTCGTGAAGTTCCGTCCTGGGCGCGCCGCCGAGTAGGCGTTGCGGGTCAGGCATTGGTTGAAGAAGCGCGTCAGGCCGTCCTGGCGCCATGAGTAACAGAAAACGATTCCCTTGGCTGGAATTGCGGAAGCAGGACGGCATCTCCGCTGCCGGCAAGAGCATTTGAGCCGCAAAAGCGGCAGCAATTAAAAGGAGCAGGAAGATGGCAGCACAACGCAAAGTGACATTTGGCGTAGTGGTAGGCAACCGCGGCTTTTTCCCGGGTCATCTGGCGAAGACGGGCCGCGAAGAGATCATCAAGGTACTGGAGGCGGCCGGAGCGCGGGCTGTGGTGCTGAGCCCGGAAGAGTCGAGGCACGGCGCGGTGGAAACCTACGCGGAATCACAAAAGTGCGCCGCGCTCTTCAAAAAGCACGCCGACGAGATCGACGGCATCATCATCACGCTGCCTAACTTCGGCGAAGAGCGCGGCATTGTGGACGCCATCCGCCTCTCCGGACTGAAGGTTCCGGTGCTGGTTCAAGCCACGCCCGACCGCACCGACGATATGACCATCGCCGACCGCCGCGACAGCTTCTGCGGCAAGATGAGCGCCTGTAACAACCTGATGCAGTACAAAATTCCCTACTCGCTGACTACGCTGCACACCGAAGCGCTCAGTTCGCCGGAGTTCAAGGCCGACCTGGAATGGTTCTCGGCAATTTGCCGCATCGTGAAGGGACTCAAGAATCTGCGCATTGGCGCCATCGGCGCGCGTCCGGCGGCCTTCAATACCGTCCGCTACTCCGAGCGCCTCTACGAGGGCAGCGGCATCTCCATTGAGCCGAT
>Ga0302319_10005779_pt1 | contig 24734 bp, 23 predicted proteins | sample Bog_T0_2_FD_203319 | JGI IMG/M metagenome (GOLD analysis project Ga0302319, IMG submission 203319) | Peat permafrost microbial communities from Stordalen Mire near Abisko, Sweden - Bog_T0_2 | ecosystem: Environmental > Terrestrial > Soil > Wetlands > Peat | place: Sweden: Abisko, Stordalen Mire...
CGTGTGCTGCTGGCTGACGTATCGAAGGCAGGCGTGCCAGTAAACCGCACGGATTCGGTCCGCCTTGTCCATTTGGGTCAGGGATCGAGGAGCAAAGAGAACGACCCGCGTATGATCTGGTGTTGCCTCCGGGAGCGGCGCGGGCAATTGGTAGATTTCGGTCTGAAAGACAACTTTGTCCCAGCCACTGCCACGTTCTTCGCAGATGCCGATACGACGCATTAGGGAGGCAAGTGCTTCATTGCGCGACCTCGGCGGTGAATCGACAAAGCGCTCCGTGGCTACCAGAGGAGTGCCGGGATTACCGATCTCGATACGGTCATCGAAGATTTCAATCATCGGGCCTGCGCCAGAAACAAAAAAGTCCTGATGGATGAGTGCGTTTGCCACCAATTCGCGCACCGCAAGCTCTGGATAGAGCGGAACCTGCTTTCGGATCGCCTGGCCAATCACTTCGTTTCTAGGGAGCAAACCGTTGATGTATCCGATCAACCCTTCAAAGCCGCTCGCATATCCCTTGTTCCCATCCTGTTCCTTGATTGTCTCCACGCGATTCGTTCCGCGATATTGAATCACGCGCATGGCTTTGCGCTTCAATGAAGAGAAATCGTCCAAACGCTTGGCGAACAGAATCGCTCCAAGATTCGTTATGCTCCAACCGCCAGCCTCACAAACGCGGATCAGATTTTCGCCGGCCAGGCCATGAAGAATCGCCTTCTTGTTCTCCGGCAAGGGGAGGTTGAGCAAATCGAAGTATGCCGGATAATCCAACAGCCGCAAAACTTCGTCGCCCTGCACATGATCGACGGCGATTCCATCTTCAAACAGAGCCTTATCAAACAATCGCCAAAGCGCCCGTTCCTTCTCCTGGAACTCCTTCAGCTTTTTCTTGTAGGAGCCAACGCGAATGAACTCCACTCCTCCGAACTGAACCGGTTGCCGGTAGGCGCGTTCAATCTCCAGCAGGACAACTGCTTTCCCGTCGATTTGCGCTTCCAGAAAACGAAAGTGAATCTTTGGCGTGAGCAGCCGTAGCAGCCAGTTCTCCAGCTCCTCATTACCCACCTTGGTGGCATGTGGCTTGAAGGTTGTTCCAACAAGTGCGTGAGTCGTATCCTCGACACCCCATGCCAGATAGGCAAAGGCTTTGCCCACCAGCGCGGCGGAGTTCGCCAGAGCCGAGATATATTCGCCGATATCCTGCGGATTCTGATTGTTTTCCTTGAACTCGACCCACTCTGTCTCTTGCGGTAATTTGCAGAGTTCATGGATGAGACTCGCCAGGTATTCCGCGGTGTAGTTGGTCGTCATTCTGCCGGCTCCGTGATCTCATCTTCAATCATCTCGCTGGCATCATCAACGAGTTCTACTGGCGCGATGGCCGGCTCTTCAACCGGCAACTTCGCTGCTGCCTCACGCACATCCAGCTTGCCGGTCACAACATCGGCAACAAGTCGCGTGCGGTACTCGCGGAGAAGGTCGATTTCGCGTTCAAGGCGGGAAATGGCGGTGAGTATAGGAGCGCAATCTGCGTCAATTCGGTGGACAATGTCCAGTTGTTCATTCGTTGGAGGAAGCAGAATGCGCCATGATTTAATATGGCGTTGAGAAATCTTAGGCATTGTCCCGCTTGAGCCTCTTGCATCTTGCTCAATTTGCGCGCGACCTACTCGTGATAGAAGTTGATATACCAAAAACTCAGGAGCAATTTCGCTGTCTCTGACTCGGAGACGATAGATCAGATCGCAAAGAATCGTCCTATTTCTTGAATTGCGCACAATACAGACATCGCCCACTCGGTCCCGCGTATTAGATCTCGTAAGAAGGATATCTCCATCGTGGATCTCAATGCCGGAGGGAATTGTGGCCTTGCGCGACACCGGCTTGATCTCTGAGGGGTTAAATGTGCCGCGCCGTACAGAAGAAAGAGTCAAAACGGTCCATTGGTCCAATGCGATTTCTCCCTCAGCTCCGACTGGACTCCAGCCCTGTTCGACTCCCCTAAGTAAGCGACCAAAGAGAGGCATCTCCCAATGCAGTGGGATGTCGCCGAGCCAAGGAATGTCGGAGGGCTTGAGAGGGACGGAGGGATCGAGGCCGCGAGTGACGGCGCGATGGATGATGCCCTGCTTCTGCTCATTGAGCAGCGCAATCACCCTGCGCTTAGCCCGGATCGCCCGATCCAATCGCCCGTTGGCCCAGGCCAGAAATCGCACAATAGCATCCTGGTCTTCACGTGGTGGAACTGGAAATGGCTCACACTTCAAAAGCTCCATCGGAATTCGCATCCGATGCGCAAGGATCCCATTGCCAATGCGCACAAGGCTTTCGTGAAATGACTTAGTCGCGAAAACAGCAGCTGCGTATCGGGGATTGTCTGCCTCTGCTCTTCGCGTCAATACGTAGTACACCGGGCTAAGGCAACCTGTGTACCGAGAACGTCCAACCGAACCGATGATTACGTTCATGCAGTTCACAACAATGTCATCAGGACGCACTATTTTGTAGCGGCCCGTGTCTTCCGACCTTTTGTTGCCGATGTTGCCCTTGTCCTCGTAGCGAATGACACCGATATCTTTGAGGACCGAAAGAACTTGCGTGACCTGCCTTTCTTCATTGGTTTCCTTCCGCTCGGCCAGCACGGAGCCAAGGCGAGGAAGGCCCCAGTGAATCGGAATAGGTCCCAACCATTGTGAGCCCGACTCCTTGTAAGTCACGTATGGCTTGAGGTCAGCGATCATTTTCCGAGCACCTGCTGGAACCACAGCACTGCGGCCTCGCCTTCCTTACGGCTCACGTCGTCTACGGTCCGGCTGTGGCGGATGCCATTGCGGAGTTCAGCGAGTTGGTCGAACCGTTTGACTAGGGTCTCTTTGTTTACAAAACGGGCCTGAAAAAGTGGCCAGGTTATTTTGCTCACAATTGCATCCTGAACCTCGCGCAGGTCGGCATATTCGAGCTTCCCGGCCAAGGTTTGATAGAAAGATTGATCGAGTGCAGCGTTCTTCTTCGCCGCTGATTGGAGTCGCTCATCGATCTTTTGGAGCACATGAGAAGGAAGCTTGGTCGCGTCGGCTCCGAGGGTTTCATTGATTGTCTTGCGGAGTGCCAGTTCCACAGCCTCTACTTTTATGTCCAATTCACGAAGTTTCGGAGACAGGTCGAGTCGCTCTTTGATTAACAAGTCTTCGATTGCGTCCTGGAGAGTACGCTGCCGCTCGGTAAGAAAGGCCTCGAAGTCGTCTGGACCAAACGGATCGCGCCGGAGTATATCAAACGCTGTGGGTGAGATGAAGTGCGATTCGAGAATAGCCCGTACTGTCGTTTCTCCGTTGGCAGAAATCAGCTCCGGTAGATACTCGTTCGGAAGGCGATCACTGATCACATTACGATTTGTGTCAGCGGTTAGCGGAGTCCTGTTAAGAATCGAGTCAAACATGCTCCCAAGTGCATTCTTTTTCCCCCAACTCTTGGGAACAATATGATGGTCATCCAGATCGCCAAATTGAGGAACTGCTCCTGTCATCCAGTCACGAGCACCTCGAAGCACAAGTAAGTTGAAGATGCCGTTATAGACTGAACTGCCCCGTTTGCTCTCTCGCCGAAGCTCCAGCGTCTTAAAACGTTCCCTAAACTCGGCAATGAGCGCTGGCGCGGCTGTATCGTCTTTGAACCACGCTTTCACGTCGAGATAGTCGCGGGATGTCGTGGATTCGACCGAACCCGAATATCGGTTTGTAAACACGCTGGCCCAATACCAGTGTCGGATTTTCCGTTGTGCGTCGAGTTGACTAGTCGCTGGAATCGCCTTCGCCGCGCTCTGCAGGGCTGCAAATGCGGGAAAAATGGAAATGTAGGGTAAGTACGCAGACGAAATGGAACCATATTCCTGTGGATGACGGAGGAGCTTAATGGCACGTTCTAATGCCTCAACTGCCTCAAGCCACCGCTTTTCAAATTCGGTGACATTCTTGACCAATATCTCTTTACGGAGCGATCCATCCGGCTCGCGTACTTTCTTTTCCTGGCCCGGCAAGAGGTAGTAGAGATACTTGGGTGAGCAGTAAACTTGCCGCAGAATGGACATTACCTGCAGGATGTAGACATTCATTCGGTCAGTGTCCACAAATTCAAGGCGTGGTTCTGCCTTGTGCCACATGTACTTCAGTTGAAGTCCTTTGGGCTTCAAGAGAGCGTTCATAAGGTCAAACACATCAAGACGGATGCCTCTGCTGTTAATCTGCGTAAAGATGTCGCATACTTTGTCGATTTCTAGTTCTTGGTCCAGTTCTATATAGGAGATCTGATACTGCTGCATGATTTCTGCGAGATAATTGTCGAACGATTGAGCATTTTCAGCGTGGCGGTGAGCAGCCTCGGCGAGTGCTTTGTCGTCGGCTTTCAGCGCTGCTGCTTCTTTATTCTTCCAATACTTCTCGTAGCTCTCTGTCCACTTCAACATGGCCCGATCGCCTTGGCCCACAACCGCCAAGGGGAATTTGTGCTTTTCGAATTGAGACTCTTTATTGGCTAGAGTTTTCTCTCCAGTGCGCGTCCAGTCATACTCAAACGCGTCGTCATATTCTTCTTCCATGAAACGGTCAACACGGATGAAATACAGATAGCGATTAGCCCTGTTCGGCGCGGGTTTATCTGGTGCCATGAATGCGTAATACATGGCCGTCAGTCGCTGCTGGCCATCCAGCACGATGTAATCGGGCGAACCATTTGGTTGGAAACCGTAAATTGATACGCAAGCGAGAGATTTGAAGTTTTCCTTTTTACCTTTCCAAAGTAGCAAGCTACCAATAAAGTAATCACGGAAGATGGAGCGCATGAGTTCGCTTATATCCTGTGGGCGCCATTCAAACTCGCGTTGGAAATCAGGAATTACGTATCTTCCTTCGCGAAGTCTATTGATGAGTACCGTCAAGCTAATGTGGTCTGGCTTCTGAGCGTTCTTCATGCCTTTTCCTTTCCAATGATTTCATCCAAGATCCCTTCGGCTTCTCTTTCGATGGCGAGAATATCCGCACCAATCTCTTCGAGCGTCCGCAGCGGACGCGGCTTGTAGAAGTGGCGGGTGAAGCTGACCTCGTATCCGATTTTGGTGGCGTCTTCCTTGATCCATGCATCCGGCGTGTAGGGCAATACCTCGCGGCGGATAAATGCCTCGATGCCGCCGTCTTCGAGCAGCGGAATCTGCTCGGTATCGCGCAGATCGGAGTCAGGCTCGTATTCGAGTACAAGTTTCTTGTCGCCTACCGGCGAGGCGTAGCGGCCATGAAGAGAATCAACAGTCGCCTTGCCTGGCCTGTGGACCTTGGCGATAACGGGCGGGGCGGTCTCCACGCGCCAACTTACTGCACGAAGGATGAGCCTCAGGTCAGCTGCGGACAGTTTGATTGCCAGCTTCTTTAGCTCGTCGTCTACGCGGTCTCGGAAAATGTTGTGATCCTCGAACAGCATCTCTCCAAGCCCCGCGCGCAACTTCGTGGTGACTTCGACAAGCCGGCCATCGCGTTCCCATGTCCTGGGGTCAAGCAGCTTCCTCTTCTTTTTTTCCGGCAAACCCTTCTTCGTGGCGCCCTCTTCTTCGTCTTCCTCTTCGTCGTCACCGCCCCAGTCGGCGAGACGTTTTTCAAGCGCGGAATATACCTTGTCGAATTCCTCAAAGAGGTCGTCGCCGAACTCTTCGTACAGCACGGTGCGCAATTCTTCATCTCCAGAGGTGAACCGCAGGGATTCGATGGCAGCGAGAGACAGCTTGCTGTGCAGGCGGAGAGGGCGCTCGACGGTTACCTTCCAGTATCCGAAAGCGGCATTGGGGAATATCTTCGACTCAGGTGTTTCTGTGAATTCGAGGAAGGTGCGGCTGATGCGTTCGATGTCCCCAGGCGAAAGCTCGCAGTTCTTCTTGCCCAGGTTCTTGCGCAGCGGCTTGAACCATTGACTGGCGTCGATCAACTGAACCTGGCCACGGCGGTGTTCTGGCTTCGTGTTGGACAGCACCCATATATAGGTCGCGATGCCGGTGTTGTAGAAGAGGTTCAACGGGAGAGCGACAATAGTCTCAAGCCAGTCGTTTTCGATCAACCAGCGCCGAATGTTGCTCTCTCCCTGGCCGGCGTCTCCGGTGAAGAGCGACGACCCGTTGTGGACTTCTGCAATGCGGCTGCCGAGGGCGGACTTGGGGTTCATCTTCGATGCCATGTTGGCCAGGAAGAGCATCTGACCGTCGCTCGACCGCGTGACAAGCGAAAGCTCCTCGCCCTGGTGCATAACTTTGAAGCGCGGGTCGCGCATCCCGTCTTTTCCGCCCATCGCCTCAAGATCCTTCTTCCAGCTCTTCCCGTAAGGCGGATTGGCGAGCATGAAGTCAAATTCCTGGGCAGGGAAAGCATCGTGCGCGAGCGTGGACCACTCCGCGCCGCCAACGATGTGGTCGGCGCTCTCACCTTCGCCTTTGAGCAGCATATCGGCCTTGCAAACAGCGTAGGTTTCGGGATTGATCTCCTGGCCATAGAGCAGGCTCTTGACTTGCTTGCGGTGCTTTTCGGCGATTGCCGTGAGGGTCTCTTCCCCCACCGTGAGCATCCCGCCGGTGCCGCAAGCACAGTCGTAAAGCAGATAGGTGCCGGATTTGATTTTGGACTCGATGGGCAGAAATACGAGATTCGCCATCAGCCGGACGGCGTCACGCGGCGTCCAGTGCTCTCCCGCCTCCTCGTTATTGTCTTCGTTGAACTTTCTGACCAGTTCCTCAAAGACAGTTCCCATGGAATGATTGTCGATGCCGGCCGGTGAAAGGTCGATTTCGGGATCAAGGAACTTGTTAATCAGCGTGCCGATCGCGTCCGCTTTGGAAAGTGTGGTCAGCTGATTGCGGAATTTGAAGTTCTCGATGATGTCCTGGACGTTGGGCGAAAAGCCGTTGAGGTAGTCTTCAAAATCGGCGAGCAACTGCTGCTGACTGCCGCGGGACTTCAGGTCACGCAAAGTAAACTTCGAGGTGTTGTAGAATGCTTGTCCGGCGGCGTCGCACAGCGCTGCTCTTTGTTCCGTGATGCGCGCCTCGTCAAGCATCTTCTTTGTATCCAGCACATTCTGTTTGGTCGGCTCCAACACGGCATCCATGCGCCTGACCACACACATCGGAAGGATCACGTCTGGGTATTTGCCACGTTTGAAGAGATCGCGAAGAACATCATCAGCAATGCCCCAGATAAAAGAGACGATTTTGTTGTGCGTTGCTTGATCCACTTTCGAGTCCGCTCCTAATCAACAATCAGTTCTCTGCTCAAGTATCCGTATGGCGTGTTCCATCAGCAAAATGAAGAAACTGTGCTGAGGGCGTAATGTTGGCGAACAGACGCCGTCACGGAGATGCCTGTTTATCGTTTACCTGGCCGAGGCAACACAGCTTCGGTGGTCTCTTCGGAGACGTATCTCTCCGATGCGTCGCGCACAACCCACGCTAGCGACACCTTTTTCTGCAGCGCGATCTTCTCAAGAGCTTGATAGAGATCAGATGGGAAAGTGATCGATGCTCTGACGGCCGCTTTGCTTTGAGCGTCCTGCGTCTCCGCCTGCGACGGTTTCTCTCTCATTACAAGCTCCTTTTGGCGCCGTCACCACTTTACACCACTTTGGTGATGTGCTCTCATGAAGGCGAAGTTGTCATTCTCATGGGGTTCAAAAGCGGCTCCGAATACGTGTGGCGCGCACCATTGAGCGCACAAACAGGGCCAAAGGGAGCTGTCGGGATGGGCAGACCAGTATGCCAAAATCGGCTGTGCGGTCGAGATTGCCCAGACGGTGTCTGGGCATTGGAAACGGAAGTATCCGCACGCGATGAATTTCACCGACCGTCGGAGCGATGGGTTTCGCCGGGGAGGGGGTTGGCGCGTGTTTTCAGAGAGATGGGGGCCGCCGTTCTGTGTGGCGCATCGCGGGGGGGCGCAGTGGGCGGTGGATTAAGGCTGTTCCCGACCGATTTGGCCGTCGATGAGGCTCTGCACGATGCTCATATCCTGCCCAGCCTTGTTGAGAGCGATGAAAAGTCCACCGCAGTTTTCGGCGTGGCTCTGAGGCAGTTGGGGGCGCTCGGGTTGAAACCTCAGGGGGCGGATGGTTACTCCCGGCACATAGGCAGACCGAATCAAAGCAGTTGTGGAGACATTCGCGACAACAATTCTGGAACAGGTTTTGAAGGACCGATTCAACGCCTGAATGACCCAAGGAACAACCGTTCCCGGTGCCAACTTTCGAGGCCGTTGGATCGCTGGGCGCCCTGTGAGTGCGCGATGACTTTACCCACTGCATGCGTCGAGTTTCGCCGGCGGCGGAGGCGATGACTTTCGCCGGAAATGGCGCGATTTGGCGAGCGGAATCAGCAACATGGCAGCCTTCATTCTACGGGTGTGTCGCTCGGATGTTGCGTTGACGGGGACAGGCAATTGGAACGGCTCAGGCAAGAACCGCAGACGGCAAAAGGTTAGCGGCTCCGGCACTCCGACATCTGGTACTACCAGGTTAGGCCAGCTTCTCTGGCGTCGGCTTCGGTGAATTTGAGGTGCTCGTCGGCCTGGTCAAACGGGATGACCTCCGACGTGATGTCACGGATGTCTCCGATCTCGAACCGGAAAGGTTCATCCACTCCCGCTTCGATCGCAATCCGAAATTCGTTTTGGTATGCGAAGCGCGACGACTTTTTGAATCGGCCCACTCGGCCGGAGTAGTCGTTTTCATCGTAGTACTCGACTGGCGCTCCTTGCATCGGGAGTTTCTGTTCCTTTGCTGCCTTGGTCACTTGGTTTAGAAATTCGGGCGCGTTCGTGACCAGCACCAGGGAGTCTCCGAACCATTCGTGCTCGGTCGGGAAGAGAGACCCCTTCACAGGTTTGGTGATCGCATACAAGCAGAAGAGATTGCAGCGAAGGGTTTGGTTCATCGCGATCGTGATCGGCCCGGCGAGATCTTTCCGGTGAAAGTCGATTCGACCGATGCTGGGGATCCCAGAATCGAAATATGACTCACCAAGGTCCTTCGGCTGCAGGATGGAATCGACGCCTTCGAATCGGTCTCCTCGCGCAGTGTCGGCTTCGAGATCGCGGAAGTAAGCAAGCGTGTTCATGTAGAGCAGTCCGGTCCGGAACTCCTCCATGTGTTCTTTGCTGCCGAGCTTCATCAGGGCCATCCAGGGCTGGCCGTTCGGGTCGCGCATACGAACATTATCCGGGATTCGTCGGGTGCCGGGGCGTGTGGCTTCTCTGTCGATGTCGAATCCGTTGATCTGAATTCGACAGACGGCCTCTGTTTCTCACATTTCCTGCCACCGACGAGGTAAAATTGCGCATCATCCCCGACTGCCTTCTTCACCCGCGCCCGAGAGGTGTGCGATCAACATGTTGTTTGGGCTATTTGACAAAAGAGAGGAGGGCGGGCCGCCCTTCTACATACACACGGTTGCGATTCCTTTGATTGTCGCTGGCATTGGAATCCTCGCTGCACCTGATCTTAGAGACCTCGTCCTACACCTGCTCGATAAAGCATTTCAGACCCAACTAGATTTCCGTCAGTCTGAAGCGACGGGTTGGATACTGCTCGGGTGTGGTTTGTGCGTCTATTCGATCGAGCGACTCACATGGAGTTTCGGTGGACAGCCAATCTTTGCATTACGACATCAGTCGTTCCTCCCGTTGCCGCCTACTCTCACTCGTAAGGACCTTCCGCCGAGATTTGCGATGAAGCGTGTTCGTTCAATTGATTGCGACCTCTTTGCATTGATGAATGCGAATCCCAAGAAAGTCGAAGCTTCCCTTACCGTTCAGGCGGAGTGGGCTCAGAAGGCTGTTGGAGCGATCACGGCAACGCCTGATGCTCCTGTTGCATACTATGGGATTGTTCACATACCGTTCCAATTCTTGGCTGGATCTCGTTTCTCTACCTATCGCCGGATTGAGTTGTTCGAATTGGAGAGAGGCAGCGGTCATTGGCGGCCTTTGCTGAAAAACAAGAAAGCAAGAGAGCCTTTGTCCATCCAAATCGATCGCGACGGGTTTTCGCACCCATTCGAAGATGTGGCAATCCGTATTTCGGTCAGCTATACCGTCCAGTGCAACGAAATTACGAAGGTTCTCCCACCGCATTTTGCTGATATCCACCTTCGAATCGAAAACCCTCGAATCGATGCCATAGAGACGATGGATGATGTCCTTGGCATATGCGCCGCTTTTCGAAAGGAGATCGACAGCGACCAGATTAGGGGTAACCGTCTGCATATTTTTTACTCTGGGCCAGTAAGTCTAGGGTTCTCCTTGGGACAGCGGATAAGTCCGACAATTCACGGAGAAGTGAGGGTCTATAACTACGACGCGGGGGCATCTCCAAAATACAACTGGAATCTCTTATTGACTCACGCGCCAACGGAGGAGCATGTTCGACACCACTAGGGACCTTCAGGATTTTTACGACAACCATGTCCGTCTCGGAGCGGAATTGAGGAGCACTCTCGCGTCGGCCCGCGATCTCAACCTGAGTCGACTGGCTGCCGGTCTCAAGGAGATCGGCGAAGACCATGGGACGACCTATAACGGGCCGATTGAAACGAAGAATCAGGGAAGCTATGCGATGCATACCTTGAATCAATCAGATGAGTATGACATCGATGTTGCGCTGATTTTCGAGAAGTCCGACCTTCCAGGCGACCCACTGCAGGCACGTCAGAGGATTCGTGATGCGCTCCTCAAAAAATGCACGAACTTCACGAAGGAACCCGACGCAAGAACAAACGCGGTAACGGTTTGGTATCAAGAGGGTTATCATCTCGATTTTGCGATCTACAGGACTTGGGAAGAATTCAATGGGTTCAGTTTCGTTACTCGGATAGAACACGCAAGCACCGATTGGAACGCCCGAGATCCCATGGAGGTCAACAATTGGTTTGCGAAAGCAGTCGAAGAGAAGAGCCCGAAGCCAAGTAATCTCCTCTATTCAGTTCCGCCGAAGGTCGCTCCGGGACAGATGCGCCGTGTTGTGCGATTCGTGAAGAGGTTTTGTCGTTCTCGGACGTCTTACTGCTTGCCAGGCGGTATGATCATTTCCGCGCTTGTTGCTGAGAACTACATCCCCGATCGTGACAGGGACGACGTTGCGCTCTATCAAACTCTTCAATCTGTCAAGAACAGGCTTAGCTACAGCACGAAGGTATTTAGTCCCGTCAACAGTTCAACCGAGTTGACCTCGAAGCCGGAATTCTTAAATGAAGTCAAGAGATTGAAGAAAGAACTCGATAAACATCTTCCCCGACTGGCAATACTCAATGACCCAAAGTGCACCTTAGGCGACGCCAAAAATGCCTGGGACTGGATCTTCAACCATGAGTACTGGCATCCGGTGTCGAGGAAATTCGACGATGCCCTGCAGAAGTCTACTGGTAGCTCGGACAAGACGCGATACCTTCCTTATTCCGTAGAAATATCATGCCGATTAACCCGCGGGCGCGGAGGTTTGACATATGCGAGCTATAAGAACAATGGGAATCCTCTACCCAAAGGGCTAGGTCTTCGATTTTCAGTCGAGAGGACCTCTTGCACTGAGCCTTACGAAACGCACTGGCTTGTAGAGAATGAAGGGGACGAGGCGGAAGAGGCAAATCAATCGAAGTGGGATCGATACGAAAGTAAATGTGAGACCAGCACGCAATACCGTGGGCGCCAGACGATGACATGCAGGTTGGAAAAGAGTGGGCGGGTCGTCGCCGAACAGGACTTCATCGTAAATATCGCTTGAAGATGATTAGTGCATCAACAAAGACCAGCTTGAGGAGCAATGGATCCCCGGGGGCGGTGTTTCCTGGTGAGTAGCTAGGACTGGCTGGCTTGCTCTAGGCCGCTGCTTTGGTCCGCCAGCGGAATCGGAGTGCGAGGATGCGCATGGCGAAGCCGGTGGCGAGGCCGAGGGATGTTGCAAGGGTGCGGGTGAGGCCGGCTTGTTGCGCAATCAAGAAGACGAGTGCGGCCGGTAGGACCAGTGGCGGTGGCTAGTGGCTGGTGACTAGCGGCTCTCATTTGTCACTCACCACACGCAATTTTCCCTGTTCTACCCCGCCGCCTTGGTCCGCCAGCGGAATCGGAGTGCGAGGATGCGGCCGGTGAATCCGGTGGCTAGTCCGAGCGAGGTTGCGAGGGTGCGGTTGAGGCCAGCCTGTTGGGCGACTAGGAAGACGAGTGCGGCCAGGAGGGCGACGATGGCGTGCAGTTCGCCTCGTTCGAATATTCGTGGGGCGCGGCCGCTGAAGACATCTCGGAGCGAACCGCCGCCGACGGCGGTGGTGATTCCTAGGAGCAATGCGGGAAGAAAGAAAAGCCCGGCGTCAAGAGCGCGTGTAGCGCCGGCAACGGCGAAGAGCCCCAACGCAGCTGCGTCGACGACCAGAAGCAGTTTTCCAAGTGGCGATCCTGCAGGCAATTTGGCGAGAAGTCCAACGAGACCGCCGGTGAGGGCGACGAGTAAGTAGCGCACGTCGAGCAGTGCCAGCGGAGGTCCATGCTGAATCAGGATGTCTCGGGCCACGCCGCCGCCCAGGGCCGAGATCATTGCCAAGCCAAGCACGCCGACGAAGTCGAACTTGTAAGTCGGATGGCGCTTAGCTTCGAGAGCCCCGCCAAAGGCTCCGGCAGCGACGCCGGAGAAATCCAGTAATGAGAAGAGCGACGTGGCGAGCATAACTTTCAGGGTACTAGAGGCGAATGGCGGGGAGACGAGCCACCACTGCGAAGCAGTGGCTAGTGGTGAGTGGCTGGTGGCTAGTCGGCCTCACTCGCCACAAGCCACTAGCCACCGATCACTGCCTTTGAGCGACGAGTTGCGCCGGGATCGACGATGCGGAGTGCGTATTTTCAGTGGGATAAGGGCGCTCGTTTTCTGCGCGGATGGCGCAGTTGCGGGGTGTGGGTGCGATGCGGGCGGGCGTCGCGCCATTTTTGGGGAGGACTTGGAAGGGGTTGCTGGGGAGTCGTCGACCGGCCTCTCATGGCCAAAGCAGATTATCGGACACCTCGGCTCGGTAGAGGCGAGATCGGTCGTACAATCACACCATGGACAGTTGCCCGATACGCGTCGCCGGACAAGACAGTGTCGATCGCTGGCTCGGCGATGCGCATTTGGCGCCCAATTGGATCGACGTCAGTGGTACTTCCCCTGCGCCAGCGAATTTGACCACGCTGCTGTCGGTTTCGCCGACGAATCCTTATGCTGCCAGTGGCCAGTATCTGGCTGCCCTCGAGAGTTTTCGGTCCTTGTGGGTTCCTCGCCTGCCGGTAATCCGGTACGAGAGCGCTGTCCTGCGGACCAAGAGCTTTTCCTTTGGGAAATCTTCCCTCTGGATCGTTCCATCGATTACGTATTCGTTCGACCAGGCAGTGGAGATCATCAATCAAGCCTGCGGCGAGCGACCGCAGGCGTCGGATTTCCTGAACTCGGATTTCCTGAATGTCGAGAGCCTCGTTTATTCGACAGTTGAGGGAACCAGGAGGCTTCTCCGTAAACTTGATCGGCGCATCCTGCTGGTGCGCCGGCTCGTGCATCGCTCGCTCGCCCGGTTCTGCGCCTTCAGTTGGTCGCGCAGGTTATGGTATCTGCTCCACGGGTCTCACCCTCCCAAGACCGAATGCCGCCCGGCATTCGGGTGTGCTTAGCTCGCCACGCGAAACAGTGGCGAGTGGTTGGTGGCGTGTGGCGAGTGTTTTTCCGCAGCCCTCACCACGACACGAGCACGCTCCAAGTCCCACCCTTCACCTCGAAACTTGGAGAAACAATTATGAACAATCCTGCGCCTCAGGCGCCATCCCGCATCCTCTACGTTCACCATGCAGCCAAGCGGCTCCACTGTACCGACCGCACAGTGCGCCGCCTTATCGAGCGAGGCCAGATTCCGGCCTGCCGGAAAGGGCGTCGCACCTGGACGATCCGCTCCTCCGACCTGGACCACTTTCTTGCAAGGAGGCGGTCGTTATGGTAGAGCTCCATCTTTCACTGCGCTGTTCGGAGTGGTTCGTAACCACCGCGACCATCAAGGTACAGGCAGGGGCCGTATTTGGGGTTCTCCTTAGTGCGGCGAGGTTGCTGGTGCAGGCTGCCCTGCACCCCATTCACTAATCCGACGCCGGGGCCGGTGGCAACTCATTGGCCTCGGTGGAGATTTCTAGAAGAGTGCGAAATATCCCGCATCTTCTGGAGATCGGGACGAGATTTCCACATCCAATGATCGACCTAAGTTTCGAGAAGAGAGTATCCTAGGAGATGCGCATTAACTCTGGGTTGAAGTTTCTGAACTCCATCGGTGACGGCGCACGTATGAGCTTTTTTGAAGTGGGGAGAACCCGCTTCAGGAAGGGCTGGAGGGCCGCTTCGCTTACGAGGGCATCGGCGGCCCCTCAGCTTCTCGGCCAGTGGGAACTGACGCGGTCTTCATCGTAGCATCAATCCCCTGGCTCAACGAAATTGCTTTTCCACATTCAGGGACGGCTCTGTGGATTCCGCCCAGAAGCTTGACCTCGAAGAGGGGAGACTGCGTTCATGGAGCCAATCACGATTTCGATGCGAGGCCTGGCCGAAGTAGCCTGCGCTAAACCTTCTCAAAAGCAAAGCAAGTTGAAGCGCTTTAAGTTCCCCGAGTCAGAAGAGAGCGTGGGGCGCTCGAACTACTATGTCTGGGCGCTGAGCGCGATCAAGCGGCACCACCGTGGCGAAGCCGAATTCGTTGACGACATGCTCCATGGCCTACACGAACAAGCGGCAAGCGAGAACGACTCGCGGAAGAGGGCGAAGCTTCTCGCGAACCATCGCGCGATTACGGACTATTTGAAGCATTTCGGCGACCGCTCGCTTCAGATCCAGCCCGGCACCCGCCTGTATTTTAACTACCAGAACCTCATCGTCAATGCTCACCCGGACCTGGTAGCGGAAGAGAAAGACCGGCTTCTGCTCATCAAGCTGAACTGTTGCAAGGAAGACTTCGCCGGCGGCGTGACTTCCACATTGCTTCACGTGCTGTATGAGTCGGCCAAGTTGAAAGGCCTGGAGATCGACTCGACCTCCGTCGAGTGTTTGCAGACCTCGAGTGGCTCGCGGATCACTGGGCCGAAAACGGGTTTTCCCAACAAGTCCGCCTTGAACTCCGCATGCAAGGAGTTGCTGGAGATTTGGCCGGCCGCGTGAGTCTTTCCTATTTTCGAGGGACCGGAGTGGTGTTCCACTCCCAACTGTTGCCGCAGGTCCAAATCGTTGTTAGTGTCTTTGCAAGAAAGGAGAGCCAGTGATGAAGACTTTCAAACCAGGTGAGATCGCACCCGATTCCGGTGAATTGGTCGAGGTTGGACCGCGCGGTGGGAAGGTTGAAGATGGCCGCCGCACCGTGATTGAGCGTGGCGAACGCATCCCGCCGACTTCGGAATCGGGCAACGCCTTCGTGTATAAACGCGGATCAAAAACCACTCATTGACGCCATTAGCGGCCAGGGAATACGGACGTCTTTTTATTACCGGATTCTCTCATGGAAGAGACTGCTATCGAGCGCTTCTCTTGTCGCGCCAACGTTGCGCCTTGGCTGCGAACACAATTCACCGGAATCGGCTACGATCCATCCATTCACGATTTGGGAGTACAGAATGCCATTCTCGCGGCAAGAACAACTCGATTCGGCCTTGGAGTCACTGAAATCTCATTTGGATCTTCGGACATCGATGGACGAGGCGATGCGCTGCCATTCCGAACAAGCCAGCCAACTCACCGGCTTATACGAGGAAGTTGACAAGTTGGCCAAGGGGAGATCGATCGTACCGACGTCGGACCTATTCGTCGAACTCGCGAACAATCTCATTGCAGACGTCAAGACGTTGGTATTCCGGGACACGTACCTCGACCGAATCAGTCAATTTGTACCGGCGGGTGACAATCCCAGCTACCCAGACATCCTTATCAAGCTCCGAGTGGTGCAACAGTGCCTGCAGAGATTCGATCTGATGTTGAAATCCGAATCTGCGAAACACTCGTCGATCGTTCTCGAACTCAGGACGATTCTGGCTGCCCTACAGATTGCCAAACTGGAGGAGGAAGGCACATCGGAAGAGCCTAATGAGGAAGAGTACGAGGACGAATCCGAAGTCGACGATGAAGCCCAAAATGAAGAGGAGACGGAGGAAGAAGGCGATGCGGATTCGGAGGGATACGAGGCACACGTTAGCAGAAACGCCGTGAAAAGGCGGCTGGGCATGGAGATCACTTTCGAGAGCCTGCTAGGCTCGGAGGCACGCAAACCTTACGACCGTTGGTTCGAACGGGTGGAGGGTGAGGACTACTTCAATTTCGCCAGGCTCGACAGGTTGGGGCTCCCGACGTACGAGCCTCCAGTCACGGGAATCACCTTTCAGAAGACAGGAAAATGAGATTGGAAGAGACACTGTTTCCACACCTAAAACAACTGGAAGTCGATTTTGTCATCCCCAGACAAGTCAAGGACCTGCCCCTCTGCATCGATCCATTCCTTCTCTATAAGAGCAGAGACCCAGAGTTGCGGAGCTTGCATGACCTCGTCGTGCGACACTTCGGCGCGGGCGTGGACGCAATCAAGTTGGGCGACATGGTGGAGGCTGAACGCATCCTGGATTTTCCAGAGGCCTCCGAGGTTGGATTTGGTTATGGATCGAAGAACAAACGTGGGTCGGGTCTCGGAACAACATTACAGAAATTGCTTATCGAGTCCCTTACCCTGTCGCCAGCGATCTTGACGCGTGGCATTCGTCATATTGAGGAGATGCAACTAATCTCTCCGGGGATAGGACCGGACCGGGTCGGGGATATCGCATCGAATATCCTGAAAACCTATTTGATCGAGTATACCCAGCGCCAGTGCGGAATCCATAACATCCCCGTCGAACGAAACGTTCCCCTCGAACACGTCTTCGACTTGGAAGATGGCAGGTGGCACGATGGATACTTCGATTTGCCCGTCAACAGTAAAGATGGCAAAGCGGTTCTTCTGGTTCCGCGAAGAATCGTGCGGCAGCTGCCGTGGATCAACTACGAGAATTTCGCGAAGACCGAGTTTCGCGCCTATCTGGCCGCGAAGAGTTCCAAATCTCGAATGAGTCCGACCATTGCCTTGAGCAAAATAGATGTGACATCGACAAGCCGCGTAGAAACCTCACTAATCGACAACTATGTCAAGCAGCGAGAACGTATGGCCGCCGAGGCGCAGCCATTTCTTCCACCGATGAATGATGACTCCACGGCCACCGGGAACGCACTGCTCGCTCGCCTGAGAAACATTCCTGTCGGGCAGGCTCACGCTGGCCATTATCAGCGGGCTGTCTTGGACATTCTTACCTTCGTGTTCTGTCCCGACCTAATTGACGGACGGTTGGAGGAGCGGACAATTGACGGCACAGAACGACGAGATATCCTCTTCACCAATGATTCGGATGACTCATTTTTCGATTACGTCCGTCAGGCCCACGACGCTTTGATCATCATGTTCGAGGTAAAGAATGTCGGAGAATTAACAATGGCGGCTTTGAATCAGAGCGGAACTTATCTTGGAGATCGAATTGGACGTCTCGGATTTATCGTCACCCGAGATCCGCCGGAGGAGAATATCCTTCGCAAACAGATTACGATTTTCAATGATTCCCAGCCTCGCAAGATTCTTCTCGTATTGAGCGATGGCGATCTCGCCGAACTTGTCAAGGTCAGGGTTAACGACGGTGCCCCTGCGAAATGGCTACAGCGACACTACCGAAACTTCCGAACAAAGGTTCAGTAGGGGCAGCGTGGTTGTCGATTCGCCGTAAGACCTACGGTTCTCCACACCAGACCAGTGCCTAACCTAGCCACTTGCCGCTAGCCACCAATCACTGCCTTTGAGCGACGAGTTTCGCCAACTGCAAACGATCAGTTTCGCCGGTGGTCGAGGCGACGGATTTCGCCAACATTGGCTGATTTTCATCAAGGTTTTCAATTACATGGGCGCTCTCGTTCCGAAGGCACTAGATCCGCGGTGCGCGCACGACTTGACGCGCGTCCATGAACCAAGATCAGGCCTCGTACTACTACCCTTTCTAAATAAAGAAGCTGCTCGCCGGGTGTCAGCTTGGCGACGCGATTTAACCTGTTGTACTCAATCGAAATGGTCGCATTGGAGGTCTGGTGAGCGCTTGTTAGCATTGCAGGATCAATTCCATCCTGCTGTCGCCGCGGTTTGCCTCCGAAATCGGGTAAATTGTGTAGAATCCGTTGAGGCCGCGCGGCCTGTGCGCAAAGTCGGTTTATTCTGGCACCGACTTCTCCCGCGCCGGGAAAAGCCATGGTGCCTCAGCCGTCTCGACAAATTTCTTGAGAGATGAGGCCTCGCCTTCGAGGTGTAGTCGAACGAGAGGCCGAGCCTGTGACCAAAGATCCTCCGCCGCACCCAACGACAAGCCAGATCGCCGCAGGCGCCAAGCTTTTTCGGCATCCCACCAAACTGACGGCGAAAGACGATTCACACTGGTGCTTTCGAAATAGAAGCTTGCCCAAATTAGTTGCCTGTACGGTACATCTATCTCCCTTGCGATCTCGGACAGCGCCGTTTTGCCCTCGGGGGTGTGCTTGTCAAGCGCAACCCAATATGGAAACTCGTCGGTCGGAGCTACGGCGGAACTCATCACCATATCGCTCGTTGTAGCCAGCAACGCCCCTGCTAGAATGCAAGCCTTATCCCATTGCCAAGTTGCCACAGCCAGGTAACGTTGAGCAGACAAAATGGCCTTAGTCGATTCTTGGACCTTACTCTGACCAATCACCCACTCAAAGAACTCTGTCGGCCGTTTGAGCGCCTCCGCGACAAGCCTAAGGGCGAATTGGTCAGGAACGCAATCCAACATCGATCGGTCGCCTTCGCTATAAGCATAGGCAAGTGCTCCAAGTCCCGCAGCGTCCTTTTGCTTCGAAGCCTTGGTGACACTAAGCAAAGCCGCGCGTTTACTCGAAAGCTCACGACCCACGGCGAGTGACGCTGCAAGGGGCCAGCATTCTTCAAACGTGATGACGACGGATCGGGATCGAAGCCAAGCCTTGTCTCCGCTGAAGTCGAGACGTTCCAGAGCGAGTTCAACAATCTGAGTGTATCCGCGGCGGGCAGCCTTCTGGAGCAAGGATCTGACTCGTGGATCGGTAGACGCTCGAGGGGTCTTCAAGAACATAAGAACCTAGGTGAACCACAGATCCATATACGCGGATGAATACCTGGCGTATTGCTCGGCGCATGAGCAGTCGCTTCGGCACTCATGGGGAGCAATGGACACCTGAATCCCGCCGGCTGCAGCAGCAACTTGAAGCCTCTCCTGGGCATGAGCAAATGCGTCTTCTCCGGAAGACAGCCGTCGTTTCGGATCATCGAGTGCGATTTGCGCTCGACCGTCTGGGAACGGGATGATTTCCGACGGCGTCTGAATCACGAGCATTTTGTCAAAATTTCCAAAGGCGAGGTTGGCTGCCAATTCGTCTAAGGTTTGAAACCATCTGTCTCCCACCGGTTGATTGTCGAACCAGTGGACGGGATTACTCTTTGTAACAAACACTTCGCTGCCAACGGGAAGCCGAAGCAGAATCTCGAGATCGAGCAGGAACAAAACAGGGCCGTAGAGATTTGGTCCTTTCACCCGACCTGCGCGGTAGTGAATGTCGACATGATCGAGAAAGACACAGTGCCAAATGTTATACCTCTTATCCTTCTCATCAGAAGGTTGCGATGTCTGGTGAAGAGAGTGGCCCTCAACAAACCCACGAGAAGCCAGGCCCCCCTGCTCTAGAAATGTGCTGCTCGTGGTCACCGTATTCGCATGGTGTAGATGAGTGGCTCCGATCCTCTTCAGTATTGCGTATATATCGGCTCCTTGCATAAGCGCCTCTTCCAGGAGACAGCTGCTGATTCGCCTGCGATCGGTTCGCTTCGCCAACCGCGTTTGCCTCGTCTCGGCGGAGCCTCTCCTACCAATTCCAGTGACGAGGGTCATCGGAACAATCGGTCCCAGACAGTCGGAGGGCAGTCTGCCTGGATGATACAGCGCCAGCGGCCTTCGACCGAAATCCCTCCTGAAAACGCTGATGTGTCCAGGGGCTCCCGGTTTACGCTGGATCGCCGAAATGTGTTTCGAGGATTCTCGGTCTTCGAGAGGCGGTCAGGGCGTCATCGTTCAAATCAAAGAACCCGGCATTTGGGGTGCATCGCAAGAGACCTTTTCGAATGACCGGATCAGATTTGAACTGGTACTGCGCTTGGAACGTCATAGATGCGCTGAGAGAATCCCGATGCAAGGCGATGATCGAGCAACGCCGTGATGATTTGCGAGCTCGTTTCCTCGGTTACGACAATCCTTCCCTGCTGATCAAATTGGATCGTAAAGCCATATTCGGCATGGCGCTGCCGCAGACGCTGCATGAATTGGCCATCGCGGTAATGTCCCTTCTGTCGGACTGCGCTCATCCGCCGCAAGCGAATCTTGTTCACACCCACGTGCTGAACGAGCGGCGCAACATCGGAGAACACAGCAGCGAAATCAGGTTCGACTTGAAGCTCGGCAAAGTCATTCGTGTGGGTCGCCTTATAGCGAAGAATGGATTCGAAGTGTTCCTTGTGGAGGATCAGAAGCTCCTCCCCCATGACAAAGAAGTCGATGGCTTTCTCAAGATCAAAGCGCGGGCGGTCATCGAGATCGAGCCTGTTCTCCATAAAGAAAATGGAGCGGGCGGATACCGCGTGTTTGGTCTTCCATCCGCTGGTGGTGTGCCGCACCGCATACAGAATCGCATCATTGTGAATCAGTTTGATCAGGTAGAAGGCCGTATTCTCCAGACGCTTTGCGTCTTGCACCCTTTTGGCTTCGATTTCAGCGGCTACCGCGTCGACAAGGAGACCCGCATTCGTTTCCTCTTTCGCAATCAGCAGCGCGCTGGTTTCATGATTCTGCGCCAGAAGATCGTAGGCAATGATCTCCTCGATGCGATTCCGCACATTCGCTACTGTGTCTTTCAGAGCAGCGTCCAGGCCGTCCGTCGTCTCGACCCAATGGCCGGTGTATCTTGGCGGGGTGTCACTGGGGCCGCGTGGGCCTTTGAAAACCCACAGCGAGACTGTAGCTGCTTCAAGATCGAATGCCCTGAGGTCATTCAGTATTGGCATGCATCACCTCTTCCTCTTGAACGGGGATGGCACGCAGAATAAGAATGTCTTGAACTGCGATATGCGGGTAGTTTCCCCCGGGATCGATTGGTCCTCTGGCCAGAGCACGACCGTTTACGACCGTCTTATTCTTATCGGCTGGAAAGAAATACTTGACCTCGTAGAGACGCCATCCGAAGACTGTGAGTACAGGATTCAGAATAATCTGGCCGGACTTGTAGGTAATCCAGAACATCCAAGCGAGAAAAATCGTAAGCCCGACAAATTTCCCTGTCTCTTGATAGCCAATGCTCATGAAGGCAACGACGTATGGGAGCGTGTAGCTCATCAATTCAGCTGGAATGTAGCGTGATTCAGTGACATGAATCAGCGCCTTAGGCTGCGACGCAGAAAGCGCCACAAACGTCAGGCAGAAGCTGAAAAGGCAGATGACCAGAATTGCGAGGGAGAATCTTGGGTGGCCGAGGGGAATCACGCAGCCCGTTTGCTGGCCCCAGACGTGCCAACAGAAACCCTGCCCAAGCAGTTCGTAGTTGGCGTCTTGCACCAGCAGGATCAGTGCTAGCGGCAAATAGGACCCGAGAAAAATCAAAACCGATGCTAGGAATTTGATTTGCAATTCGTGGGCCTCGTAGACCCAGTTTACACGCCAACGAAGTCGAACCAGTAGACAGGGTGCCGCTTGGATTCATGGCCTCGGCAGAGATCAGTGGCGGGTTGTGAGTGGCTATCCAAGCTCTTCGAATAGCTGGCGGACAATATTGAAGCCGGCCTTTTTCTCTAAGGACTCGGAAGTGAACAGGCCGAAATGCGCCTCGGGATCAAGCCCCGCGCTGGTGTCACTGTCCGTAAGTTCGTGGATGCCGAAGAACAGAAGTTTTCCTTTCCCGGCCTGTCCATCCCATCGCTTCAGAGCATTCATCAGGTCTTCAAAGTATCTTTCCTGCTGGTTCTCGTCCCTCCATCGCCGCACATTTGTGGAATAACCAGTCTCGAGGATGGCCAGGGAGCGATTGTGGAGGGGCGAACTCTCGCTTCTCGTGGCTGCGATCATTTCATCGGCCAGACGATTCCAGCCCGAGAGAACCGGGTCCCACGAGATAGCCCAAGTTCCCGGGTAGTAGTCCAAGCCAACGATGTCGATTGCGCTGCCACAGTCTTCGATGAGTTTTTCAAGATCCGATTTCCAGCCTGGCAAATCAACCAGAACATTGATGGCGGTCTTCGCTTCAGGATTGTGTTGACGGATGACTCGGCCCGCCGAGGTGATCGCGGCGGGCGTTGACTTTACCGGAAAGATCCGGAACACAGGATTGTTCGGTTCGTTTAGCAGCTGATAGAAGTTGCAGCTCCGGCCCAATCGCCGCGCCACTTCGTCCACATAGGACGTCCAGGCTTCCAGGCGCCGTTCAACCGGCCAGTGGAGTACCGCCTCCGGCGGGTTCGATAGCACGATGATCGGTTGAAGCCCGCATCCATCCCGCGCCATGGTCAAATAGCTCTCGTACCAATTCCAGGCAGCCTCATCGACACGTTGTCCCTCGGGAACGAGATCCTTCCAGCGTATATCAAGACGGATGAATCCGGCACCGAGTTCGGCAGACTCGGCCAAGCACCGCATAGCCACAGACGGTCTGAACTGGTGGTACCACGGGTGATACGTGATCACGCCGCGGGACTTCGAAGGAGGGTAGCGCTGAGCCAGTTCGAGAGACCGCCATTCGGGAGACAACGCCTCGAAATTCGGCGCAGGGTCCGGATGCAGGAGCTTGTTTGCCGCAGCCGCGACGAAAAAACTTCCCACCTGGAGCACACGGAACCGCCAGGCGAGGAGCCCTGTGACTCCGGCTATGCCTATTGCGAGTGTGCGTCGTGTAAGCGGCATTGAAATTTTGCTTAGAGCCAATTCTAGCTCTTGAACTACGTTGGCTGAACGCGTTGGACGGCGCCAAGTGTTCTCGCCAGCCGTTTTGGGGTTCAGACGCGAATAAGGTGCTTCCCGCTTAAAGTCTCGATCGATCCCACTCTCTGTTGCGTAAGACCGGCACAAAGAATGCCCCTTTCTCCGGTTCCTCGGATATATATTGGACCGTGAACACTCACACTGGGAATCCAGTCGAATTCATTACTTGCGGGAGCGATCGTCACGTGTGTCTCCGCAAGCTGAGTTCTCACCAGTCTCGGAGGCATGCGATGGTTCGGAAGAAGTTTACGACCGAAGGGAAAGTCAGCATCCTCCTCGGTCTGGTGGGTCTCATCCCTCTGGCCTACAGTGCGATCTCGTTCGTGATGGGCCTCATGAAGCCCCAGGTAGGGTTGCCAACCCTCTTCGGACTGGCGCGCGTGCAGGCAATCCTCTTTATCGGTCTCGCGGCAGCCGCGGCTCACGGGATCCTGTGGAGTGCAATCGAACGGATCGCTGGCTGGCGCCATCGCGCCGGGGGCAGGCGATCGTTACCCGAGGGCTGGTCGGCCGTGATCCAGTCGGCGACGATCACTATTCCACTGGCCACGTTGCCCCTTCTCTATGGATGGCTCTTCCACATCCAGCTTGTGCCGCCTGGTCACGCCTTGGCAACTGGTTCGATGATCGTCGCTGCGGCCATTGGCCACTTGATTCTTTACGGAGTCCAATTGCGCAACCTTCCTGGCCTGAAGCGAATGATCTTCCCCTTAAATTCGCCAGCGCATCTAGGGCGCGCTCTTGGGATGGAATCGATCTACGCTGTCATCCATTTCGGCTCGATTGTCCTGATTTATCGCTATGCTCTGGAGTTCAAGACCGGGCATTTCGATGCCAGCCCCTTCTTCCCCGCCCTGATCTCCGCGCTCCTGTGGCTTATGGGCGTCAGCGTCTTCATTCTTCTGATGTACCCGGAGTCCTTGACCAACAAGAACTCCGTGGAGACCCGAGGCGTCATCAATGGACTGATGCTCTTAATCACGCTCCAAGGGGGCATGATGATGTGAGGCATAACCAGTGGCGAGTGGCAATGAGACAGTGGCTGGTGGCCAGTGAGAACGCTCAAGCAGGGGTTCGCGTTCGCCACGGAATCGGAGTGCGAAGATGCGGACGGTGAAACCGGTAGCTACGACTGCCGGGTCAGGGCTTGGCATTGCTCACGAGAGCGAAGGAGTACATTTTGGTGTCCTCTATTGTGCATTGCAGGGGTCGCGAGTATGTCCTACCAAGGACAGCCTGCTGTCCGGATTTTAGCCCTCGGCTACAACATGGCGCCTTGGGGCTAGGCTTCGCGGGCGCTCACGGCCCTGGGCCTGGTTCGCGGACAGTTGCGGAGCACTTAAGTTGTTCGTTAATGTTGCTAGGGTTCTTACCGATGCATTCTGGTTCTCAGCAGTGCGTTAATGTTGCGAGTTGCCAGGTTACTTTCACGGCGATAACACGGGTTCAAATCCCGTCGGGGACGCCAAATTAAATCAATAACTTAGCGGAAATCCCACGAAATCGCCGGGGACCAGTTTGGGGACCAGTTAAGTCCCCACGGAGAGTGCC
>Ga0302319_10005780_pt1 | contig 24733 bp, 9 predicted proteins | sample Bog_T0_2_FD_203319 | JGI IMG/M metagenome (GOLD analysis project Ga0302319, IMG submission 203319) | Peat permafrost microbial communities from Stordalen Mire near Abisko, Sweden - Bog_T0_2 | ecosystem: Environmental > Terrestrial > Soil > Wetlands > Peat | place: Sweden: Abisko, Stordalen Mire...
ATGGGCACCTCTGCCTCGACCGGCACGCTCACGGTCAATGACGGCGCGACCCTCGGCGGTGCGGCGGTGATGAAGCTGAACCACGCCGGGTCTCCCACCAACGACAAGCTGGTTTGTGGGTCCGTGACTGGCGGCGGTACCCTGACGGTGACTAATATTGGGCCGGCCTTGACGGCCGGCAATAGCTTCCAATTGTTTAGCGCCCCCGTTTCGGGCTTCACCTCCGTCAATCTCCCCGCGGGCGATAATAATTACAACTACACCTGGAGCAATCAACTTGGCGTGAACGGTACCATCGTCGTGCAAACGGCGGTGGTGGCCATCAACACGAACTCTGCCACGGCGAATTTCAAGGCGACACTGGCCGGCGGCTCGTTGACGTTCACGTGGGCGGGGGATCATACTGGTTGGCAGTTGTACACGAATGCCGTGGGGTTGAACGCAACGAACAGCTGGTTCCCGCTGGCGGGCTCGGGTTCGGTCACGAATGAGAACATCACGATCAATCCGGCGGAGCCGAACGTATATTTTCAATTGCGTTATCCGTGAAAATTTTGAACGAGTTGTGGGACTCGTTCGAAGCAGGGCGGGTGCCGGTGATTGGGTTGCCGGCATCCGCCAAATTTTGAAAAGCTGCCGCGAAACAATGGGACGAAGCATGAAAGACCAGGTTGATGGAGGGAGTTGTGGGACTCTTTCCATCCCGCGGGATGCCGGTTATTTGGTTGCCGGCACCCCGCAGCTTGCTTGCAAACATTGGAAATGCATGTTAGAAATATAACCTTACACCCTTGAAAGTTGACCGAAATGAATATGAAAAAAATGATTCAATCCTCCCGGGCCGCGCGCGTTCGCGCTGGATTCACGCTGATTGAGCTGCTGGTGGTCATCGCCATCATTGCCATATTGGCGGCGATGTTGTTACCGGCCCTGGCCCGGGCCAAGTTAAAGGGCACCCAGGCGACCTGCTTGAGCAATCAAAAGCAGCTGGGCTTGGCATTTCAGATGTATGCCTCGGAAAACAACGACAAAATCGTGGCCTCTTTGGCGGAGCAACCGAACACCACGTATGATGCTGACGGATATTGGGGGCCGCCCAACCCCACTTCATGGGGTGGCTCGCAGGTGAATGCCTTGGCCGCCGTCGAAGCCTGCCTGCGAACGAACAACCTGCTTTTTCAATATGCCGCCAGCGTTGGGGTGTACCATTGCCCGGGGGACCAGCGGTTCAAATTGCCGGTTGGTTCGACTACCACCACCATTGGATGGGCGTTTGACAGCTACGCCAAGACCGACAACATGGGGGGGGAAAAAAAGGGTAATGTGGCGGCGGATTATACCAAAATATCGCAAATCCAGAGGTCTTCGGAAGCGTTTGCATTCCTGGAACAGGCCGACAGTCGCGGCTTTAACGAGGGTACTTTTGAATATGATTGGGATGGCGGTAACCAGACTTACGTGGACATTATTGCCATGTACCACGGCAATGTGAACACCGAAGGCTTTGCGGATGGTCATGCGGAGCATCGCAAGTGGACCGACGGTCAAATTGTGAATCAGGGTCTTGTGGCAGCCACACAGGGGAATCTTTACCAGTACGGTGCTCAACCGGCGCATGTGGGATCGAGCGACTATGCCTACATGAATTCGCACTGGCTGTTTCCCGCCAATCAATGAAGGATGCCGTTATCTGCCCGTTGGGTATGGGAATGAATAAGAAGCGTCGATTGGTGATATTACTGGCTGTTTTTGGGGTGGCTGAAGGCGGTTACGCGGGCGATCCCATTCCCGAGACCGCCGTGCCAACCGTCATCGTCAACACCCGGGCCGAGCCGTTGGCGCCGGGAAAGTTCCAGCCGACGTGGGATTCGCTCCAGCAGTATCAGGTGCCCGAATGGTTTCGCAACGCGAAGTTTGGGATCTGGGCGCATTGGGGGCCGCAATGCGAACCGGAGGACAGTGACTGGTATGCGCGCGGCATGTATGTGGAGGGCGGTGCCCAAAATCGGTTCCATCTGGAACATTATGGTCCGCCCTCGCAATTCGGCTTCAAGGATGTCATTCACACTTGGAAAGCGGAAAAGTGGGATCCGGAGAAACTGGTGGCGCTCTACAAACGGACTGGCGCACAATACTTTGTTGCGTTGGCAAATCACCACGATAATTTCGACCTGTGGGACAGCCGGTATCAGCCATGGAACGCCGTGAAGATCGGCCCCGAAAAAGATCTTATCGGCGGCTGGGCCAGGGCCGCGCACGACCAGGGATTGCCCTTCGGCGTCAGCCTCCATGCGTCGCACGCCTGGAGCTGGTATGAGATCACCCAAAGTGCCGACAAAAAGGGCCCGCTGGCCGGGGTGCCGTACGACGGCAAACTGACGAAGGCCGACGGCAAGGGCAAATGGTGGGACGGCCTTGATCCACAGGATCTCTATGAGCAGCGGCACACGCCGAGCCCCAACTTTGACGAGGCCAACTCGATCCACGACCGATGGGATTGGGACCACGGGGTAAGTTTGCCCGACCAGGCTTATTGTGATAAGTTTTACAATCGCGCCGCCGATCTGATAAAAAAGTATCATCCTGACTTGCTCTATTTTGACGACGATGCCCTGCCGCTGTGGCCGGTCAGCGATGCGGGTCTGAAGATTGCGGCGGACTTTTACAATCGCAACATGAAGTGGCATCGGGGAAAGCTGGAGGCGGTCATTCTTGGCAAGCAATTGAACGACGCGGAGCGCAAATGCATTGTCTGGGACATTGAGCGGGGTTCGGCCAACCGGGTTGAACCGCTGCCATGGGAGACCGATACTTGCATTGGCAACTGGCATTACAGCCGGGCGGTTTATGACAACAACCGCTACAAGAGCGCGAAGTCGGTCATCCGTATGCTGGCTGATATTGTCAGCAAAAACGGCAATCTGCTGCTCAACATTCCGGTCCGTGGCAACGGCACGATTGATGACAAGGAGGAGACGGTGTTGCAAGGCATCGCTGCCTGGATGGATGTGAACCGGGAATGTATTTTCGGCACCCGCCCGTGGAAAGTGTTTGGCGAAGGCCCGGCTACTGAGAGTCCGCCAGCCAAGGTCGGCAATTTCAGCGAAGGCAAAGGCAAGCCCTTCACTGGCGAGGACGTGCGCTTTACGACCAGGAACGGGATACTGTATGCCATTGCCTTGGGCGCGCCAAAAAAGGATTTGCAGATCAAGTCCCTGGGCACCACCGCTGGTTTACTGGATCAGCCAATCCAATCCGTGACGTTGCTTGGCGGCAGGGAAAAATTGATTTGGAAACAGGCCGCCGATAGCCTGGTCATCCAACCGGTCAGTGCGTGGCCATCGGAGGCGGCCGTGGTTTTTGCCATCCGGACAGATCAGGGAACCGCGCTCAACCCGTAACCGCCGTCCCCCCAGCGATTATCGGTTTCCCGCCGAAAATTCCGATGAAACACATCCCGGCGCTCATTTTTTTCCTCGTGCTGACGGCGTGCGGAATTTCGCCCGGCGCCGAACCGCTCCGGCAACGCTTGAACCTGAACCGGGATTGGAAATTTCAACTGGGTGATCCGCCGGGGGCCGGGGCGGTTGCCTACGATGATTCCCAGTGGAGCCGGATCGGGTTGCCGCATTCTTTCAGCATCCCCTATTTCCAAGGGAAGGACGTTTACACGGGGTACGGCTGGTATCGAAAGACATTGGAGATTGCGCCGGGATGGATGAGCCAGCGGGTCTTTGTGGAATTCGACGGTGCATTTCAGGATGCCGAGGTATTTGTCAACGGGCAGGCGGTCGGGCGGCATCGGGGAGGATACACCGGTTTTTCATTTGAGATCACGCCGGCGCTGCATCCGGGCGGGAATGTCCTGGCGGTGCGCTTGAACAACAACTGGAGTCCCACGCTGGCGCCGCGCGGCGGGGATCACATTTTCCCGGGTGGCATTTATCGCGATGTCTGGCTGGTGGTCGCCAACCCGCTGCATGTGACCTGGTACGGCACCTGCGTGACAACACCCGAGGTTTCCAGCGAATCCGCCGGGATCCGGGTGCAGACCGAAGTGCAGAATCAGGGCGCAGCCGCCAGCGACATGGTGCTGACCACGGAAATCTTGGGTCCAGAGGGACGCCCGGTCGCCCGGTTTTCCTCCCCGCAGACCATCCCGGCGGGCGCGACGGTGACGGTAAATCAGACCGGCCAGGCAATTCCAAATCCAAAGCTCTGGCACCCGGCGCATCCTTTTATTTACACGGCGGTGACCACGTTGTCCGCGGGCGGAACCGCCGTCGACGAATACCAGACGCCCTTTGGGATTCGCTGGTTCAAATGGACTGCGGATCAGGGTTTTTTCCTCAATGGCGAGCATTACTACTTTCATGGCGCCAACGCCCACCAAGATCACGCCGGTTGGGCGAACGCGGTGACTGATGCGGGTGCTTTTCGAGATGTCCAGTGGCTCAAGGATGCGGGATTTGATTTTATTCGCGGCTCGCATTACCCGCATCATCCCGCTTTTTCCGACGCGTGTGACCGCCTGGGAATGTTGTTCTGGTCGGAGAATTGTTTTTGGATGGGCGGCGGCGCGCACCAGGACGGCAATTGGATGGCGGACGCCTATCCGGTCCATCTGGAGCAGGAGGCGGCGTTTGAACAAAGCGTTGAAGACACCTTGCGCGATGAAATCCGGATTCTGCGCAACCATCCTTCCATCGTGGTGTGGAGCATGTGCAATGAAGTCTTTTTTTCCAGCAACCAGCCCAGGGTAAAGAAGCTTCTCAGCCGCATGGTGGAACTGACGCACCAGCTCGATCCAACCCGGCCGGCGGCGATTGGCGGGGCGCAACGCGGCGGGTTGGACAAGCTGGGGGATGTGGCCGGTTACAATGGTGACGGCGCGCGACTCTTCATCAAGCCAGGAATTCCCAATGTGGTGACGGAATATGGCGCGCAGTCCACTCCCCGGCCGGGTACCTATGACGGACATTTCAAAGCCCGGGACCAGCTCGTTGCGAACACTCCAGAGTATCCCTGGCGCAGCGGCCAGGTGATCTGGTGCGGATTTGATTACGGGACGATATTTGGTATTGGGGTGAGCAAGGGTCTGCTCGATTACGCCCGCATACCCAAGCGCGAGTGGTATTGGTATCGCAATGAATATTTGCATATTCCGCCGCCCGACTGGCCGTCAGCGGGAGTTCCCGCGCGGCTGGCGCTTACGGCGGACAAACAGGTGATTTTGGGGACCGATGCACGGGATGACGTTCAGCTTGTGGTTACGGTGCAGGACGCCGCCGGGAAACCGATCAGCAACTCGCCGCCGGTCACCTTGACGATTGTATCGGGGCCGGGGGAATTTCCGACGGGGCGGTGCATAACTTTTGACGGGGACACGGACATACCCATTCGCGACGGAAAGGCGGCCATTGAGTTCCGCTCCTATTATGGTGGTCGAACGGTCATCCGCGCCTCGGCCAGGGGGCTGAAGGATGCGGTCGTAAAGATCACAACCCAAGGCGAGCCCAAGTATGTGGCCGGGAGCACGTTGACGGCGGCTGACCGGCCCTATGTTCGATTTGTCCGCCCGGCGGACTCACCCGTCACCGAGGGCGAGGACATCGCCCGCGATCGCCCGACCTGGGCCAGCAGCGAGGCTGCCGGCCACAACGGCGCACAGGCGCTGGACGGTGACCCGTCCACCTATTGGTCGGCCAATGATAATCAGCCCGGAGCCTGGTGGCAGGTGAATTTGGAACAGCCGCACACGATCGATTCGGTGCGCACGACTTTCCCGACGGCGGGCAACTATCGCTATCGGATCGAAGGCTCATCGGACGGCAGTCTTTGGACGCTGTTGGTGGACCAAACCAAATCCGCTTCGGTCGAAACGACGCGCACCGATGCGATTCCAACCGGTCGGCACTGCCAATTTGTGCGCATAACCTTCACCGCGTTGCCCAGTGGCCAGCCGGCCGCCATTGCTAACATCAACATCCAAGGCAAACATTGGCCTTAAGCGAACCATCCTGATGATAGCATCAAGCTTCAATGGGGATGAAATGGAGAAGAAAACGCTCGCGGGCCATATTAGAATGCCAGCGGTAAGCTTGAAGCCCACTGGGACAAGGAACGGTTCGCGTTTGATTGCCCCGGCAAACCTTGCAAAAATGATTTGCAGAGCACTGTTCCTGGCCGTTCTGCTGGGCGGTGGAAGCCGGCTCCACGCACAGCGGGTGGTGGCCAATTTCAACCAGTCGTGGAAATTCGAGCTGGGGGATTACAGCGGGGCGCAGGCGAACGACTACAACGATGCTTTGTGGAGTGCCGTCGGTCTGCCACATTCATTCGACGAACCGTATTTCGGCTGGGACCTGTTTTACACCGGCTATGGCTGGTATCGGAAACATGTCACGGTCACGACCAATTGGACGGGCAAACGCATCTTTCTGCAATTCGAGGCGGCGTTTCAGGACGCACAGGTCTTTGTCAATGGCCAGTTGGTCGGCGAGCATCTGGGCGGCTACACCGGCTTCAACTATGATGTCACCACGAATCTCGTGGGGGGTGACAATGTGGTGGCAGTGCGATTGAACAACAACTGGAATCCCCAGCTCCCGCCGCGCGGTGGCGATCACACGTTTATCGGCGGCATCTATCGCAACGTCTGGCTGGTGGTGACCGATCCATTGCATGTCACATGGTATGGCACCTGGGTGACGACGCCGACGCTGGCGGCCAATGCCGGCACTTCCAGCACCGTGAACATCCAGACGGAAATCCTGAACAACAATGCCACGAATGTTTCCTGCACGGTGCAGACGGCCATCCTGGATGCGAACAGCAACGTTCTCGCGACCGTCTCCGCGACCCAAGACCTTCCGGCCGGAACGACGAATGTTTTTAACCAGACCACGGCGTCGATCCCCAATCCCAACCTTTGGAGTCCGTCCACGCCCTATCTTTATAGCGCGGTGACCACGGTTTTAAACGGGACGAACGTCGTGGATAATTACACGACCGGCTTTGGTTTTCGGTATCTTCAATGGACGGCGGAGAACGGCTTCTATCTCAACGGCTCGCATTTCTATTTTCACGGGGCCAATGTGCACCAAGATCATGCCGGCTGGTCGGATGCGGCAACGGACGCCGGGGCGGCGCGCGACGTGAGCCTGGTCAAACAGGCCGGCCTGAACTTCATTCGCGGCTCGCATTATCCGCATTCCTGCGCGTTTGTGACCGCCTGTGACACGAACGGCATCTGTCTCTGGTCGGAGTTTCCGGTCTGGGGCGTGGGCGGCGGGTCGGGGGAGAACGGGTGGTTTGGTTCCGGTTCCAGTTGTTATCCGACGGTGGCAACCGACCAGCCTCCATTCGAGGCGAATGTGCACCAGGGGCTGACGGACGAAATCCGCATCCTGCGCAACCATCCTTCGATTGTGGCCTGGAGCATGTGCAACGAACCCTATTTCACGGACGCCTCGGTGATGAATCTGCTGACGAATCTGTTGGGGGAGGAAGTGGCCTGGACGCATCAGCTCGACCCCAACCGCCCGGCGGGCATTGGCGGTTGTCAGCGGCCGGATACCGCCACCACGCGAATTGATTTGATTGGCGACGTGGCCGGTTACAACGGCGATGGCGCGTCGATTGCCCTGTTTCAAAACCCCGGCGTGCCCAACCTGGTCACTGAATATGGCAGCGTGAAATCCTACCGTCCCGGCTCCTACGCTGCCAACTGGGGGAATAGCCTGAATCTCACCGGCGGGTTGCCGACGGAATATGCCTGGCGCAGCGGCCAGTCTTCCTGGTGCGCCTTCGATTATGGCACGCACCTGACCGGCGGCGCGCTGCCGGGTGGTTCGGGAACGATGGGCATGATTGATTTTTTCCGGCTGCCCAAGGAATCGTGGTATTGGTATCGCAACCAATATGCCGGCGTGCCGCCACCCCCCTGGCCGGGCAACGGGACGCCTGCCGCGCTGCAACTGACTGCGGACCGGACTAATTTCACGGCGGTGGATGGCACGCAAGACGCCCAGTTGATCGTGACGGTTCTCAACGCGAGCGGCACGCCCATCAGCAACAATGTGCCGGTGACCTTGACGGTGATTTCGGGGCCCGGCCAGTTTCCGACCGGCACCAACATCACTTTCATGCCACCCTCCGCCAACTCCTCCTCGGACATTGCCATTCTCAATGGCCAGGCGGCGATTGAGTTTCGCGCTTATTATTCTGGCACTTCCGTCATCCAGGCCACGTCGCCGGGATTGGCGGGCGCCACGGTCACCATTACTTCGCAGGGCAGTCCGGCGTGGGTTCCCGGCGTTACGTCCGCGGCGCAAACATTGCCTTACTCCCGTTTCACGGGCACCGTTACCCTGTTGCCGGCCCAGAGTTATCAACTCGCGCTGAATCAGCCGACCAGCAGCAGCACCGACGTGGCATCGTCCTCGAGCGCGGTGGATGGCAACACCAACACCTATTGGCAGGCGGGCAGTACCGATACCAATGCCTGGTGGCTGGTCAACTTCCAGAACAGTTTCCAGGTGGACAGCGTGCAACTGATCTTTCCCGCTCCGGGAAACTATGGTTACCAGATTCAGGTGTCGCCCGACAGTGTCAATTGGACGACGGTGGTTGACCAGAGCCTGAACAGCAGTTCGGAGGGCAGCCGCACGGCGGTGGGTAATTTTGGCAGTGGCATACAGTACTTGCGCGTGCAATTTACCAACCTGCCCGCCGGCCTGACGCCCGGACTGGCGGAGGTCATCGTCGGTGGTGGCAGCGGCCTGGCCTTTAACTACGGGCAGCTGGGCGGGACCATCATCGGCACCGACGGCTCGTCCGGCAATGTGACGGCGAACGTCAAGGAGGCGGCGATGGATTCGAACTCCGGCACGTTTTTTGACGGTCCGGATGCGAGCGGCGACTGGGTGGGACTTGATTTCGGCAGCGGCGTGAAAATAAACATCGCGCAGGTGGGCTACTATCCGCGCAGCGACAGCAGCAATTTTGCGAGCCGGATGCTGGGCGGCATTTTCCAGGGCGCCAACTCGCCGGATTTCAGCGACGCGGTGAATTTGTTCGCCATCACCAACGCCCCGCCCACGGGCGCGTATACCCTGCAACCGATCGCCAATACGAACACCTTCCGCTTTGTGCGCTATCTATCCGGCCCCAATGGCTATTGCGATGTTGCGGAACTGGAATTTTTTCAGGTCGTCTGGACCGGCGGATCCAATCTCGTCTGGTCCGGGGCTGCGAGCGGAACCTGGGATACCACGACGGCAAACTGGTTGACTAACGGACAGGCAAGCACGTACCAGGACGGCGACGCCGTGCAGTTTGACGACACCGCCTCGGGCGGCACCACTATCAGTTTGTCCGGGACCCGAACACCGCTTTCCGTGAACGTCAATAATACCCTTAAGACCTATGCGTTTTCCGGCAGCGCCCTGGCCGGGACCGGCAACCTGACAAAATCTGGTGCGGGGGCGCTGACCCTTTCGGCGGCTAATACCTTCAGCGGTAATGTAACGGTGAACAATGGAACCCTGGCCGCCGCCACCACCAAGAACGGCCCCACCGGCACCGCCGGACCCCTGGGCAACGGTGGCGTCAACACCCGGACGATCAGCATCAATGGTCCTGGTATTCTTGATCTCAAGATCAATAATACGTTCGGCCAGCTTGGACCGGGGAAAAATACCACGCCGCCGCCGCTCGTGATCAATGGCGGTACATTGAGGTGCGATATGGTCTCGGATCTTGTGGGCACCATCAGCTTGAATGGTGGGACCATCATCGCCAATTCGCCGGCCAGCGGTCTCAACTACAAGCCATCGGCGGGCTATTTGTATTCTTATCTGGCCTGCCAACTGGGCGGTAACGTGACCGTGGGCGGCTCGACCCCGTCGTCCATCATCGCCGGCCAAACCACTTGGGATGGCCTTAGCTTGAACAATACCACCACCACCTTCAACGTGGCGGATGTCACGGGTGACAGCAATGTGGATTTGACGGTGACCTGCTCCCTCGGCGATGTGAATGCCGACTACGGTGGCACCAAGACCACCTGTCAGTTGGTCAAGGCCGGTGCCGGCACGATGTTGCTCTCGGGCTTGAGTTTCTATGATGGCGGCACCGTCGTCAGCGCGGGAACCTTGGTGGTTGGGAATGCGGACAATCAGACCATTCCATCCATCAATGGCTCCACGGCCCAGGCCAATGCGGCCGGCGCCTTGGGCAAGCCTGGCACAACCGTCACCTTGGGCGACACCAACACCACGGCCAGTCCGACGTTGATGATCGGCGGCCCGTATGCCGTTGGGCATCCCATCTCGGTGGCCAATCTGTCGACCACCGGCACTTATATGCTCGGCGGCAGCACCGACAACAACGCATACTTTAATAATCTGGTGACGCTGAACCAGCCCTTGACCATTTCGCAGGCGGCGAACGCCGGCGGAAACGCGCTGACTTTCAGCGGCGGCATCACCTCCGGCGGCGGCGCGCAGACGCTCACGTTTGCCGGGCCGGGAAATGTGCAGGTGACATCCCTGCCCATCAGCGATGGCGGCGGCACGCTGGCCCTCAATCTGACTGGCGGCTCACTCACGCTCAACACCGCGAACACCTATGGTGGCGCGACCACCGTGGCCAATGGCCGGTTGCAGGTCAATGGCTCGGTCGCCGGCAGTGTCGTGGTTGGCGTCGGCGGAAGACTGGGTGGCCCGGGCGCCATCAACGGTCCGGTGACGGTGCAGGCCGGCGGCACGCTGTCGCCCGGCGGTTCGTTGAGCACCCTGACGTTGGGCAACGCGCTGACCCTGGCGGCGGGCAGCTCGACGTTCGTCGAAATCCAGCATTCACCGTTGACGAATGATACAGCCGTGATTGCTGGTGCACTGACGGAAGGGGGCAAACTGGTGGTGACCAACATCGGCGCCGGCGCGCTGGCGGCGGGCGACAGTTTCCCATTGTTCAGCGCCGCCGGATACGCCGGTGCTTTTGCGGAAATTGTTTTGCCGTCGCTGTCGGGAAACCTGGTCTGGAACACCAATACCCTCAATAGTTCCGGAACCCTTTCCGTGGTAACGCTCACGCCTCCGTCCATCGCCAGTCTCCAGCTGGCTGGCGGCCAACTGGTAATCGAGGGTTCGGGTGGCGTCAGTCGATGGCCCTTTGTGTTGCAGGCCACCACCAACCTCGGGGCTCCTTGGACCCCGGTGGCCACCAGCCAGTTCAACGCGGCGGGCGGTTTTATTCTGACTAACACGCTTGCGCCGGGTTCGCCCCAGACCTTTTACCGGCTTCAATTGCAATGAATAAAGCATTGCCACCAATTTGGAACCTATGCAGGAAATAATTGATTCCCGTGCTCCGGTACCGGCCGGCACCCCGGGACGGACGCAGGGCCATCCTTGCCATTCGCGCGTTTTGTTGGGTCTGGTTCTTGCGATCTTGATCGCGGTCACCAGATTGGCCGAGGCCCAATTTACTGCCATTCAGTATCTTTCCGGGACGGACCGGGATGACACTGTGCCCTGGCAGTTTTACCTGACCGGCGGCGGCCGCAGTAATAATGTGGCCACCACCATCCCGGTGCCTTCCTGCTGGCAAACCAAGGGTTTTGGCACTTACAGCTATCAGAACATTCCTGCTTCCACCTCGGTTGGCCAGTATGGCACCGTTTTCTCCGTGCCCGCCAACTGGGCCGGGCAACGGATTTATCTGGTTTATGAGGGGGTCTTTACCGACACGGCCACCGTCATCAACGGCCAGACCGTCGCCGGGTCAATCACCAATACTTCCATTATCCCCGGTACCACCAATGCGCTGCCCAACGATCGCGCGTTGGATGACTCAGCCGCCAGTTCCCAGGGGGGAACCGGCGGGGTTGCCTTAAGCCCCGCCGGTAATGTCAATCTGGGCACGCTGAACCAGTTCACCCTGACCGCTTGGATCAAGCCGGTGGCGGATTTCAGCACGATGAGCGGCACTGAGTATCCTCGCATCATCATGGTCGGCGCCACCCCAGGCTATGACACCACCACGGCCAATGGCGTGGCCCTTCTGGGTTATAATACCACCAGTACATCCGCCGGACTGCAATTGACCGTCAATACCGGCACCATCACCACCCCCGGCGGCGTGCTGACCGGCAGCGACTGGGTGTTTGTGGCCGTGACTTATGATTCCACGCTGCCCGGCAATAATGTTAATGTATACGTCGGCAACCGGACCACTACCCCGGCCCTGGTTTCCAGCCAGACGCTGGCGCAAGGCCCGGTCGCCTTCGGCGCCAGTGCTTATGCGTATCTGCTGAACCGCTCCAAGCTGGATCGCGCGTTCGACGGCTGGGGCGACGATTTTCGAATTTATGGCAGCGTGCTGAATCAGGCGGCCCTGGAAAGCGTTCGCGATTCGGCCCTCAGCAATTCGGCGCCGGCCTCGCTCACGCCCTTGTATCAATGGAACTTCAATACGGCCACGACCAGCACGAGCGTCGCGCCCAATGTGGGAACGGGCGGGGTCCTGACCCTGGAGAATGCCGGCGGCACGGCCGCCAATCTTTACAGCCCCGTCGGCCTGGGCGTGTCCGGGGCCGCCAGCCTCCCCACCACCAACGTCACCATCACAAGCACCGCCCATCAGGGCGGTTTCTATGAGTTCAGCTACGACGTCACCACCAACGTGGTGGTGGGCGCCAATACCAATGTCCTGAACGTGACGGTCAGTGAATGGTCGGCCAATACTTCTGTCAATGCGGCGGAACGCGAGGGGGATTATTGGAACTTCAGCGGCATTTTCCGGCCGGTTTACCTGGCAGCCATGCCGCCCGCCAACATCCAACGGCTGGCGGTGAACGCGCAGGCCAGCGGCGCGATCAGTGTGAACGCCTTCCTGTCGGGCGTTACGAATCCCTGCCTGGTGGTGGCCAGTGTGACGGACACCAATAATGTTCAACTGGGCAGTTCCTTCACCAGCACTGTGCCGGCCGGCGCAACCAACGTCCTGCTTTCCGCCACGCTGCCCTCGCCGCAATTGTGGTCGGCGGAATTCCCGAACCGCTACAGCCTCACGGTGCAGTTGCTCGATGCCAACAGCAATCTGATTCATACCGTGACGAATCTGATCGGGTTTCGCACCATCACTTTCAGCAATAACCTCGGGTACTTCGTCAACGGACAAAAGGTCCTGCTGCGCGGCGTCACCCGGCATGAGACATGGCCTAACGCCGGCCGGACCACCAGCGTAGCCGAAAGTGATCTGGATATCGGCTTGATCAAGGACATGAATTTCAATGCCGTCCGCATGAGCCATTATCCGCCGAACAAACTGTTTCTCCAGGAATGCGACCGCCTGGGGCTGTATGTCTTTGACGAACTGGCCGGCTGGCAGCATGCCTACGATAGCACCATTGCTCCCGAACTCGTGAAGGAAATGGTGGTCCGGGATGTGAATCATCCCTGTGTCATCGCCTGGGACAACGGCAATGAGGGCGGCTGGAATACCGCCGTGGATGGCAATTTTGCGCTGTGGGATCCGCAGCACCGGCATGTCAATCATCCCGGCGCCGGCACCGGCACGTTTAACAACGTGGTGGACCAGCATTACCCTCCCTATGCCACTTTCGTGGGCGAATTGGGCGCCGGCTTGCCCGTCTGTTTGCCGACGGAAATTCTCCACGCCAATTACGACGGCGGCGGCGGCGCCTGTCTCCCCGATTTTTGGGATCTGATGCGCACCAGTCCCAATGGCGGCGGGATGTTCACCTGGGCCTTTCTGGATGAAGGCCTGGTCCGGGATGACAAGGCCGGCCAGGTCGATGTTCAGGACAACAAGGCGCCGGATGGAATCGTCGGCCCCTATCGCCAGCCGGAGGCGAGTTACTATAGTTACAAGTCCGTTTACAATCCGGCGCAGGTCACCGGACCCGATCCCGCCACATTCAACGGCACGCTCGCGGTGGAGAATCGCTTCAGCTTCACCAGCCTGAACCAATGCACTTTTGACTGGCAGCTCGGATGGTATCCCGATGCCAACGACCCGGCCGGCACCTTCAACACCTGCACCAATCCTCTCACTGGCGGTTTCCTTGTGGCGCTGGACGGCGGCAATTTTGCCGGGCCGCCGGTCGCCCCCGGCGCCGCCGGTTCGCTCGTGTTGCCCGGCTTTCCCGTCAACGGCACGAATTATGATGCGCTGCGCCTGATTGCCACCGATCCCTTGGGCAACAATCTATACACCTGGACCTGGCCGCTGCACAGCCCCGCCCAGATCCATGACCGGATTCTCGGCGCCGTCCCATTGGCCGCGCCGTCGATTTTCGCCGGCTCCAGTCCAACGGAGATCATCGTGACCAACGGCCCGCGCGTTTTTCACTTCAGCAATACCAGCGGTTTCCTCAACCGCCTGACGGTTTCCAATCAGCCCGTGTCCTTCACCAACGGCCCCGTGCTGGTGGCCGGTTCGTGGGGCGGTGTCACCATTACGAATTATTCCGACGGGACCAATTATTTCATCATGGCCAACGATATTAACAGTTCGCCGAACGCGTTCCAATGGCGCCTGCGGCCGGACGGATGGCTGACGCTTACTTACCTTTATACGCTGACGGGGTCCAATAACTTCATGGGCATCACCTTCAATTATCCAAGCAACCAGGTGACCGGAATGAGCTGGCTCGGACAGGGGCCTTATCGCGTTTACAAGAACCGTACGGCCGGCCAGGAGGTTTTTGTGCATACCAAGTTTTATAACTATACCTGGACCGGCCAGGGCACTTTGATTGCCCCGGGTACCACGCCTTGGGTATATCCTGAATTTGAGGGCTATCATGGCCGGTTAAACTGGGCCACTTTGCAAACTACCGAGCAGCCGGTGACGTTTGCCACCACCTCCTCCAACCTCTTTTTCTGCGTGCTCACCCCGCCCGTCACGGATGTGGCGAATATTAATCCAGCCTATCCGCCGGGGAGCCTTTCAATATTGGATGGCATCGCGCCGCAAGGGACAAAAACACAACCCCCAGGCAGCTACGCACCTTCCTCCGCCCTGAACTCCGCCACCGGCCTTTACTCCAACACGGTGGATTTCTACTTCGGCCCGGTGCCGCCGTCCGGGGCCGACCGCGATGGCGACGGGATGATTGATGCCTGGGAACTCCAATACTTCGGTAAGTTGGGGCTCAACCCCGCCGCCCGTGGCGTCAATGGCGTTTCCCTGGCCCTGGACAATGCTTTTGATCTGTCGCCCACCAATGCCGATCCCAATGCTTCCCGCCTGCCCAAGGCGGCGCCGGGCACGGTCACGCCCATTGCCCTCGCGTATCGCGTGCCGGTTTCGCAACTGAATGATTTCAATTTTGTCCCGCAGATCACCGACGACCTGCTTTCCTCCTGGTTAGGCGCGGACCTGTATCCGCAATACTTCCTGATCAGCACCGTCCTGACGAACGGAGCGCAGGATGCCTATTCTGTCCAACCCAATCTAGTGAACTGGCCCGGCAATACCAACCACCTGTTCCTGCGTCTGCGGATCGATGAAAAATAAGGCAACCGGCTTGGTCAGCTTTGCGATCCAACGATTTTCCTGCACTCGTCAACCATCGCGCCCATTCCTGGTACGCCCTCACTGCCGACCCGTTGAGTAAACCCCTTGTCGCCATAAAGTGTTGCGCAAGAGGGATGTTCCTGTCTCAACTTTTTGTACTCCGCCCAGGTTCTGTCGTAATCTTCAATCAGCGATTTCATTTGTGCCTTGTCTCCCGCGGAATCGGGCGAACCCAGGGCGGCCAGGCGAAAGCCATCCCGGTAGATCCGGTAAACCGCGTGGCCGTACCGGCAGGAGGTCTTCACATATTCCCCGACCGCCGGGTCCGGAAAATGAATGGCATCTCCAAGGTCGATGATTTGCTCCCACATCGTCACCGCCTCATCTTTCTCCCGCAAAAAATCCGGCCGGTCGGCGGGGTTCTCGGGTAGTGGCGGACGGCCCATGTATTGATCCCGCGTCCACCACGGCGAGATTTCATTGCGCGTGCCCCTGATCCCCCGATAAACCGCGTCCGCCGAGAGCAGGCATAATTTGCGAAATGTCGCCGCATCCGCGGCGGTGAGCTGGAGGACTTGGGTGCAGTAATCGTTGAATAAATCCGCCTCCGGTCGGCGGGAATCCTGCACCCAGTGGCTTAGCACGTAAACATTCAGATCACACCAGAGTTCATTCGTGATGTACGGTCCTTTCCAGCCCCCGCCCCGGCTCCAGGTAAACATGCCCGCCAGCAAGGGATTCGACCAGAGCTTGCGCAGGCTCTGGCCGTGATGCTCTTCAAAGCCTTCAATCACCCCGTGGGCGATGTAATTCGGATATGCCCCTTTGCCCTCATATTCGCGCTGGCATTCGACTTCCACCACCTGGGCGTGACGCCCCTTGCCCAGGACCGTGCTGAACGGGTTGCCCCGGTGAAAGTCCCCCTCGCAATGTTTGATGGAAATCAGGAGATTCGGGTGCGGTTCCACGCCTTCGCTCACCCTTTCGTAGAGGGATAAGGGCGTGTCGAAACTTACCCAGGCCCGAAAAAGCACCTTCTTGTTGAGCTGGATACATACCTCTTCCCGCAGCAGGTTCATCAACGGAATGATCGTCTTCTCCGGATTGCCCTTGTCGGCCATGCCTCCCGTGTGATAGGGCGCCCCCTGCAGGTACGTTTCGCCTATCCGCACGACCAGGCCATCCACCTGCGGAAAGCGCCGGAACATCTGTTGAATCGCCGCGCTGAGAAATTTTTGTGTTTCCGGATCGGAAATCTGCTTGTGATGGTTGAGTTTGAATTTCTCGACCAGTTTCTTCGGAAAAACGATCATGTCAGTGTGACAGTACACCAACAGGCCCGCTTGCTTCGCCGCCGTATAGAGTTTGTCCAAGTCCGCCGCTTTTTGATCCACCCAGGCCCGCTCGGGCGAACCCGGCGCAAATATGCCCGCATCCACCGCCGACCAGTCTATGCCAAACTGCGCTCCCTCGAATAGCTCATACACTTTGGTCTGGTACCCCAGTTGCCTGAGCCGGCCGGGATCGTTGTAGTGGGTCACAAACGGCGTTTCCCCGGGATTATTGTGCACCATGTCCAGCAGCATTGCCGCCGGTTTGGCCGCCGCATTAGCCGCGCCGGACGTCGGCGTTTCCACCTCCGCCGGCGCCCGCGTCCACCAGACCGGCGCTGTCAGCCCCGCCCCGGCGACTAAAGCGGATCGCCTGATAAACGCACGGCGGTCAAGGGAATGGCGCATGGGTGGAAATTGAATTTCCAGACGGGGAAAGTCAACCATTCAATGTGACTCCGTTCCGTCCGCTCTCGCACTGTGCTCTCTCAACGCGCTTTTGCCGCCCGGGGATCCAGTTTGGCCGCGGTTCCTTGCGGAGCGGTCAGCTTCTGATAATTCAATATCCCCCGCACAATGGCCGCCGCCATCTGCTTGCGCCAGCTCTCGTCAAAAATCCTTTTCCCCTCGCCGGGGTGCGACAAGTACCCCCCTTCGAGCAAAATCGCCGGCATCACCGCCGTGCGCAATACCTCGAAACGCGCCCGCCGCACTCCCCGGTCCGTGACGCCCAGTCCCCTCACCAGGGCGCGCTGCACCTGATACGCCAGCAGCAGGCTTCTATCCTGCACCAGGTTGGCCGGACATACCCCGTGGCTCGCGCCGATCCCTTCCGTGTCGTTCGACGACGCCGCCCCGGCCGGCGTGATGCAGTAGGTCTCCGGGCCCTCCACACTTGCCGGGTCCGGCGGAAATGAATTGAAATGCAGGCTGATGAACAGATCCGCGCCCCGGCGGTTGGCCAGCTCCGGCCGGGCTGACAGCTCGGGATAAACATCCGTGTCCCGTGTGAGTATCACCGTAAAACCCGCTGCCGCCAATTGCCGGCGCAATTCCAGCGCCAGCGCCAGTGTGTAGGTCTTCTCATTGCGCGGGAAAAACCGGCCCACTTGGTATCCAGTGTCTTTCCCGCCGTGCCCGGGATCCAGGCAGATCGTGGTGATCCGCTTCGCAGCGTGTTTCGGGCCAAATACCAGCGGACGAATGGTCGACTCCAGATCCAATTCGGAAATAGCCCCCCCGCGCGCCACCGGATACGATAACCGCACGCCAATGCCATTGATCGTCGCATCTGCCGAATCCTGGTCGAATACCAGGCGCGAAGTTTTGTTGGTCAGCACCCAGTGCGCGCCACGGTTCGGCGTAAAACTTCCAAAACCGTTCGCCAGACCCCAAGCGGCCAGCGACACATAGGTGTGGCCATTGACGGAATCCGCGCGGGCCGTCACGGTCAGGACCATGAGCCCCGCCAGCAACCATCGCAAAAAACCGGATTTCATCACCCTGCAAAGTGCCTGCGCCCGGTCGCCCTTTCAATCCAATTTCGCAGGGATTCACCGCGAAATGGTTGTTGATGGAAACGCTTTGATTAAATTCGAACCAGCACTCTCCCTGCTGACAACCTTTTTCGTCCACCCCTCCCCCATCGCCAGAACTGGTGATGTGACATCTTATTAACATATGTCATGATTACCTCTGACCCCATGAAATCCACTATCTGCGCCACGCGCGCGCTTGTGTCGTGCAGCCTTTTGCTGCTTTCAAACCTCCCGGTTCAGGCAAACATTCCCGGTGGCGGCGCCGGAACCGGGGCCAGCGTAACGGTGACGGATAATGGCAATGGCACGGTAACCATGGCCAACGGCGTGGTTTCAATTGTCGTCACCAAATCCGGAGCTGTCGTGAACCAGATTAATTACACCTACGACAACGGCAGCGGTACCCAGACCCGGAACTTGCTCGCCGGCGGAAAGGATGGCGGCGAGCTGTACTGGGAGTTTGGCGGCTGGGGCGGCAGTTCATGGGCGTATTCGCTGGTGACCAACACCGGCAGCTATGCGGAAATCGATCTGCTGAATACTTCGGCCAACAACGGCGTGGTGGACATTCATTTCTCCATGTTGCCCGGGTCGCCGGGGTTTTATGCCACGCCCATCTTCAGTCACCGGGCGCAGGACCCGGCGATGGGCACGGGCGAAGAGCGGGATAATATTTACCTCGCGCCGTATTTCAACTGGATGAGCGTGAATGACCAGGTGCAACGCGAAACCGGAATCGACGCCTCCTATACCGGCGCGTTTTATTCGCCCGTGGAGGATTCGCTCTGCACCTCCGGCCCGTTGCAGGGCACCTACGACGACAAATACAAATGGAGCGCCGATTTCAGCGCCGAACGGGTCTGGGGCTGGAGCAGCGTCAGCGATTCCGCCTTTGGCGTGACCGGCCAAAACGTCGGGATCTGGCACGTGGTGTCCAGCTGGGAGTTTTACAACGGCGGCCCGATGAAACCCGATTTGAACGATGCGCCCATGGTCAACATGATCAACGGCGGCCATTATTACTTCGGCAATGACAGCGGTTTCACCGCGGGCGAAGTGTGGACGCGGGTTTCCGGCCCGTATTTCATCTACGTCAACAACGTGTCGAGTTCACTGACCGATCCGGTGCAGACCTCGCAGGCGCTATGGGCCGATGCCAAGGCGCAGGCGGCGGCGGAGGCGACGGCGTGGCCTTATGCCTGGCTGAACAACCCCAACTATGCTTCGGCGGCGCAGCGCGGGACGGTCACCGGCCAGATTGTTATCGATGATGCCTACGATCCGAACGCCTCGGCGTCCAACCTGTGGGTGGGCGTGGAGCAACAACCGGCGTTCACCGGCAACAATGTCTATGATTTCCAGTTGTGGAGCAAACCGTACGAGTTCTGGACCAAAACCGATGCCAATGGCAATTTCGTCATTTCCAATGTGATCGCCGGTAATAATTACACCTTGTATGCCTTCGGCCCCGGCGCGTCTGGGATGTTCATGTCGAAAAATCAAAACGGCGGCAATCCCGGAATTATCTACGCTTTGCCTTCCTCACCGTTCACCGTGGTGGTGACGGGCGGGGCGACGAGCAGTCTGGGGACGGTGACTTGGACCCCGGCGCGGGTCGGCCCAACGGTGTTTCAAATCGGCTACCAGACGCGCAAGGGCGACAAATTCCGGCACGGGGATGACTATTGGGTCGGCGATGTCGGACCCACTCCGACCGCGCCCAGTCCGGTGTGGACTAAATTCCTGGACTTCCCCTTCGATTTTCCCAATGGCCTGAACTACGTCGTCGGCCAGAACCGCTGGAACACCGACTGGAATTTCGTGCAATCCGTTTACCCGGACAATTCGGGCAACAATACGGTTTCCAGCTCCACCGTCACCTTTAATCTCGCTTCCGCGCCGGCCGCCGGCGCCACCGCATCCGTGCTGATGGGCATTGCTTCAGATGACAACAGCCCGATTTATGTGACGGTCAACGGTACCGTTTTGAGCGCCGGCAACGCCACCGGAACGCCCAACACTTCCCTGCCCACCAGCGGGTGGTATCCCAACAATGACATCAGCGACTCGAACATCCGGGAGGAGAATCACGGCGGCTATTCCGACGAGCGGCTCACTTTTGCCGGCAGCCTCCTGCAGGCCGGCAATAACACGATCAACTTCAGCTTTCGCCAGGCCGGCGCCTCGGACTTTACCCACCATTTCATGTACGATTACGTGCGCCTGGAGCTGACGGGCTATGTGCCGCCGGCGCCGGCGGGTATGACGGCCTATCCGGCCAACAACGCGGTGCAATTGAGCTGGCCGACGGTGGCCGGGGCCACGAGCTATAACTTGCTGCGCTCGACGACTTCCGGCAGCGGTTATACCACCATCGCCAGCGGCGTGACCGGCCCGATGTGCGGCAGCGGCCCGGCCAACGCGGTTTATGTGGACAGCACGGCCGGCAATGGCATGACTTATTATTATGTGGTCCAATCGGTGAACCCGGTCGGCGCCAGCGGCAATTCTGCGGAAAGCGCCGGAGTGACGCCTTCCTCCGGCATCGCGACCAGCGTCCCGGCCACCCCCGCCGGGCTGGTCGCCGGCCTTGACAACAGTGCCGTGACGCTCACCTGGAACGCCGTGCCCGGTGCTAATTTCTACACCGTCTATCGCGGCACCGTGGTCAACAAAATCGGCTATATTCCGTTTTACATCATCCTGGGCAATACGACTACGAACAACACTTACACCGACGCCTCGGGTACGCTGGGTTGCACCTATAGCTATTATGTCACGGCCACCAGCGCCGCCGGCGCCGGCGGAGCTTCCTCCGCCGTCACCGCCAAGCCGGTGCCACCGCCGCCGGCCAACGCGCCGGCCTTCACGGTGAACAACTCCCAAACCAGCAGCAATCAGGCAAACGTCATCTCCTGGCCGCCGGTCAACGGCGCGGTGGGTTATCTGCTCTATCGCGCCACGAGCGCCTCGGGCCCGTTTAGTTTCCCGGCGAACTTCATCCAAAGTATGGCCACCACCAGTTACCATGACAATGGCCTGCCGCTGGGCACGAATTACTACTATAAGGTGGTGGCCATGAATGCGGGCGGTGTCGCCGGCAATCTGGGCACTCCACCACCCAGCCCCGGCGGTCTCGCCGCCACGGCGGTCAATAATCAAGTGGCCCTGAGTTGGGGTGCTTCCAGCGGGGCGACCAGTTACAACTTGAAACGGGCCACCCTCAGCGGCGGACCCTACCTCACCATCGCCAGCCCTACGGCAATGAGTTATACCGATTCCACGGTGGCGATCGGCACCACCTATTATTATGTGGTCTCCGCCGTGAGCGCCGGTGGTGAAAGCGCCAACTCCGGCCAGGTCGCGGCCACGCCGCAAGTGCCAGCCCCATCGACCCCGACCGGCCTGGCGGCCACGGCCGGCAATAATCAAGCCGCGCTGACGTGGAACGCATCCAGCGGCGCGACCAGCTATAACGTGGGTCGTTCAACCACCAGCGGCAGCGGCTATGTGACCATTGCCAGCCCGGCCACCCCAAATTACACCGATACCGCGGCCGCGAACGGCACCACCTATTACTATGTGGTGGCCGCGGTCAATGGCGGCGGAACCAGCCCCAACTCCAGCCAGGTCGTGGCGACGCCCATCTCCGCCCCACCCCCCAATCAATTGCTGGTCAATCCGGGCTTTGAACTGCCGGGCACCGGTAAGATCTCCACCGGCTATGCCACCGTTACCGGTTGGGCCAATGCCGGCGCGACGTATACCGACACCGGTGTGGAAACCAACCCGCCCCCGCATAGCGGTCTCTATTCCGCCTATTGCAAGGGCGGTGACAGCGGCGCTTTTCAAATCGCCAATTATCAGATGAATGCCGGCGACGCTATCACCCTGACGTGGTGGGCCGAGCATTCGGGCGGCGCCGCCAGTTCCACCCAGGCGGTCAGTTTGGTGAGCGCGGCGACTTTGAATGCCGCCTATTCCGCCACCACCACTCTGGCCTCCAATAACGCGTCCCTGAACGGCTTCGGCTCCACGGCCGGCCCCTGGGCGCAATACACGCTGACTTACCAGGCCACGACGGCCGATGCCGGACGATACCTCGGCGTTTATTTCAACAACGCGACGCCCGCCAACTGGGTTGGCTTCGACGACTTCTCACTCGCCGCGACCTCGCTGTTGCCCAGTCCTTGGGCGACGGCCGATATCGGGGCGGTCGGATTGGCGGGCAGCGCCACCGACGTCAACGGCTTGTTTACCATCAAAGGTTCTGGCACCGACATCTGGGGCGCGGCCGATGCCTTCCGCTACATCTATCAACCGGCGAGCGGCAGCGCCAGCATCCAGGCCGAGGTGTTGAGTGTGCAGAACACCGGCCCTTGGGCCAAGGCGGGGGTGATGATCCGGGAAACCACCAACGCGAATTCGATTTATGCCGTCCTGTTTCTTGCGCCGGTGACCGCCACCTCCACCAACGGCGTGGCCTTCCAGCAACGGGCCGCCACCGGCGGTTCAGCTAGTTCGTTGGCCACTGCCCCAGGAGTGCAGGCCCCGTATTGGGTGCGGCTGACGCGGACCGGCAACAGTTTCGTCGGCTCATATTCCCCCAACGGAACCGCCTGGACGGCCTTGGCGACCAATACGATCAACATGGCCACCAACGCCTATATCGGCCTGCCCGTATGCAGTGTGAGCAATGGTGTGCTGAATACCGCCACCTTCACCAACGTCCTGCCCGTGCCTTGACCCGCAGGTTGGAGCCTTGATGGAAAAGCTAACGCAATGAATCGACCGAAATCCCCGGCGGCCCGTATTGGCGTGCCGCCGCTTTGCTCGGTACCAAAATCCTCGGAATTGGTGACTCGACATCTGACTGGTTTATGCCATGTTTTATGGGTCATGCGAGAACTGAACTCGCTTGAGTTCCCTTGATCCGCTGCCAACGCAACCGTGCAAAAAACCAACCACCAGTCAAACCCGCCGCCAGCTCGTGGACTCTCCCCCTGGCTTTGCCTGGCAATCGTGGCGCTGTTGGCTGTGGGGGCGCGCCAATTAATGCATCCGGCCGCCGCCGTTCGTGACGTTGACTCCACGCGGTCCCAGGCAGTTTCCCGCGCGGCACAGCCGGCCGGATTGCCGGATGCCATCATCAGCTCAAACCATTCTCATTATCCTCCTTTTCCCGCTTTCGGCATGGGCGATCCCGTCGCGGACCCGCTGGCCAGGTTGCTGCAGGACCTGCAAGCCGAGTCGGATCCCCTGAAGCGGGAACAATTGATCGCCGACTTTCTGGCCGGATTGAAAATCACCGACCTGGCCCCCACGCTGGCGCTTTTGCAGCACGCCACGCCCGCGGATCTGGCCGGCGATTTGAGTCGGCGCGTGGTTCGCACTTGGGCGGACAGCAATCCCCAGGCGGTCGCCGCCTGGATTGACCAGCAGCCAGCCGGCGATCAGCGGCAGTTGGCGGCCGATAATCTGGCAATTGTCTGGGCCAACAGCCAGTTGGCCAATGCCATCAGCTGGGGACAATCCCTGACCAATGAAGTCGAGCGTAACCGCGTCCTGACCGCCGTGGCCAATGAAGCCGTCCGTGCCGATGCCGCCACCGCATTGCAACTCGCCGTCAATATGCCTGCCGGTTCGCAACGCGATGATCTCGTCCGGCGTGCCGCCACCGAATGGGCATCCGGCGACGCCCCAACTGCCGTGGGCTGGGCGGAACAGATTCCCGACCCAACCTTGCGCGCCAGCGTGTTGGCCGGTGAATCCGTGGCTTGGGCCAAGCAGGACCCCGAATCCGCCGCCAACCTGGCCGTCCAGGAACTGCCGGCGGGACGGTTGCAGGAAGATACCGTCATCTCCATTATTCAACGTTGGGCCCAGCAGGCGCCGGAAGCGGCTGCCGCCTGGGTGGATCAATTCCCGGCCGGCCCCCTCCGGACGGTCGCCATCGATAACTTGGTCTCCCAATGGTCTCAAAAGGATGCCGCCGGGGCGCGCCAATGGCTGGCCGATCATTCCTGATTCCTCCTCCACCGAAGCCGCCCGGCCAACGCGAGGCGGTAATATCCAAGTCCGTTCCATTTCGTTTTTCATGACGCTGACAATTTTTGGCCTGGGGTGAACACCTAATAGGATTATGCTGGCATACTGGTGTAACTTTGGCTTCACAAAGCGCGATCGTCTTTCGGTTCAGCCTTTAACCAAAGGCCATTTGTTTAAGTCGGCCAAGCCACACGGATTGAACCGGTCGCGGTCGCGCCCAATAACGGCGCGCACATTGACGGGCTTAATTTGTTGCCGCGACGG